>Ga0209088_10001331_pt1 | contig 15970 bp, 20 predicted proteins | sample S_140625_EF_Meta_FD_187324 | JGI IMG/M metagenome (GOLD analysis project Ga0209088, IMG submission 187324) | Freshwater microbial communities from Lake Simoncouche, Canada to study carbon cycling - S_140625_EF_MetaG (SPAdes) (version 2) | ecosystem: Environmental > Aquatic > Freshwater > Lake ... | reverse complement strand
CCGTCTTGGCCTCCGGAGGCGAGCAGAGCGCCGACGGTGGCGGGGTCGAAAGCGAGGCAATTCGTGCCCTCGGCGTGGCCCGGCAGTTCGCGGCGGTTTTCGCCGGTGGGGCCGGCGAAAAGGTGCAGAGGGCCAGCCTGGGAGGCGGCGGCGAGGTGACCGCCATCGGGCGACCAGGCGAGGTCGATCACGTAGTCGTCGATTGGGGCGGCCCAGGTTTTATGCAACTGCATGGGCTATCAGATGGCGAGTGGGACCTGACTTGTCCACAAGAGTGCAGGGGTTAGATTTGAACTAACGATCCCGCATAGGCGGGATTATGAGTTCATTATTGCTTCACAAAAAAGCCCCGTCCGAGCAGTGGAAGGGGCTAAAATTGGGTGCAGGGGTTAGATTTGAACTAACGACCTTCAGGTTATGAGCCTGACGAGCTACCAGGCTGCTCCACCCTGCAACAAGTGAGGGGGCAGACCGTGGACCGGGTGGGGGCTCTGTCAACGACCTTTTCCCAGTTTTTTAAAAAAAGCACGAGAACGCGCTTGCCTCCGGTTTTTTCGCTCCGTGTGCTCGATTCTCTTTTCCTATCGGAAGAGAATTAACCTAACCCACAACCCAAGTCCTTATCCTACGATCGCAAGGCGGCCCTTTGGCCGACCTGTGTTTCCGACCGATACATAGATCCCTACCATGCAAGTCACCGCTAAAGACCTCCTCGACGCCGGCGTCCATTTCGGCCATCAGACCAAGCGCTGGAACCCCCGTTCCAAGCCCTACGTCTTCGACCATCGCCAGGGCATCACCATCATCGATTTGGGCAAGACCCACGAGCTCCTCGCCAAGGCCTATTCGTTCGTCGAAGACAAGGTCGCTTCGGGCGGCAACGTGCTCTTCGTCGGCACCAAGGAGCAGGCCCGCGAGATCATGCGCGAGGCGGCCACCGCCACCGGAATGCCTTTTTGCGTTGATCGTTGGCTGGGAGGCACTTTGACCAATTTCGTCACGGTCAAGAAGTCCATCGCCAAGTTTAAGAAATACCAGCAGCAGGAGCAGAACGGCGAGCTCGCCAAGCTCTCTTCCAAGGAAGAGGCCTCGATCAAGCGCGAGATGGTCCGCATGACCAAGAATTTCTCCGGCATCCTCGAGATGCCCGAGCTGCCGTCCATCATGTTCGTGATCGACGCCAACCACGAGGCGATCGCGGTGGCCGAGGCCAAACGCAGCGAAATCCCCTGCGTCGGCTTGGTTGATACCAACTCCGATCCCACCCAGCTCTCCCACCCGATCCCGGGCAACGACGACGCCGTGAAGTCCATCCGCATCATCGTGGAGACCGTCGTCGCCGCCATCCAGTCGGGTCTGGCCCAGCGCGACAGCCGTCGCGGTCAGCGCGGTCAGCCTGACCTAAAGGCCGCCACCGTCGCCGTGGCCGCCGCCACTGGCATCGACCTCACCCCCGCTGCCGAGGCCGCGCCTGCGGCCGTCGCGGGCGAGGCTCCGGCCGAGGCCAAGAAACCCGCCACGCGTAAGAAGATCGCCGCGCCCAAGGCCTGATTTTTCCCGCCTATCCCCCGTTTACCGCATCCATGAGCACCACTACGATCACCGCCAGCATGGTCAACGACCTGCGCGCCCAGACGGGCGCCGCCATGATGGACTGCAAGCGCGCCTTGGTTGAGACCAATGGCAATTTCGACGAGGCTGTCACCATCCTCCGTAAAAAGGGCGCGGCCTCCGCCGCCAAGCGCGCCGACCGCACGGCCAAAGAAGGCGTGGTCGAGAGCTATATCCACGTCGGCGGCAAAGTCGGCGTCCTCATCGAGGTCAACTGCGAAACCGACTTCGTGGGCCGCAACGAGGAGTTCCGTCAGTTTGTGAAGGACCTGTGCCTGCACATCGCCGCCGTGAGCCCCCTCTATGTGACCCGCGAGGAAGTTCCCGAGGCCGATCTGGCCAAGGAGCGCGAGATCGCCGCTGCCCAGGTGGTGGGTAAGCCGCCCGCCGCCGTGCAGAAGATCGTCGAGGGCAAGCTGGAGAAGTTCTACGCCACCGTGTGCCTCCTCGATCAACCCTTCGTCAAGCAGGCCGAGAAGAGCGTGAAGGAGATCGTCACCGAGACGATCGCCAAGACCGGCGAGAATATCGTCGTGCGCCGCTTCACCCGCTACCAACTCGGCGCTTAAGCCGAGCCGGGCGGCACCGGCCGCCTTGGGGTTTTTCCCACTGGACGCTTCCCTTCGCGGGGAAGCGTCTTTTTTGTGCCTGCATGAAGTTCACCGTCACCCGCGGAGCCATCGTCTCGCGCGGTCTCACCCACCGTTGCCCCAACTGCGGCGCGCCTACGCTTTTCGTAGCCGGCTCTTGGTTCACGATCGCGCCGGCCTGCGCTGATTGCGGGCTGAAGTTCGAGCGCGACGAAGGCAGTTTCCTCGGCGCCATGTCGCTCAACTACGGCGTCACCGTCTGCGGTTTTCTGGTTCCGGTGCTCGTAGCCTACCTAGCGGGCCTGCTCGCCGGCCGGCCGGCCGTCATCCTCGCGGGCTTGGGCGCGGTGGGGTTTCCGATTCTGTTCTACCGTTCCTCGCGCAGTTGGTGGCTGATGAACTATTATCTGGTGCTGCCGCATCACCTCCCGGTGAACCAGCGCAAGATCGAGGCCGGCGAGGACGCGAATACCTAGCCTCGGCTCACCGATTTAGCGGTGGAATCGCCGAAGGCTTTACCCTAGCGCTTTTGCCGCCATGACACCCACCCCCTTGATCCGAGTCACCGTCTGGAGCGAGTTTCGCCACGAGAAGCAAAATCCCAAGGTCGCCGCGATTTACCCCTCCGGTATGCACCGCACCATCGCCGATGCGCTGGGGCACCATCCCGATTTAGTGGTCCGCACTGCCACCCTCGATGAGCCCGAGCACGGCCTCACCGTTGAGGCGTTGGAGCAGACCGATGTGCTCGTCTGGTGGGGCCACATGGCGCACCACGAAGTGGCCGACGCGGTCGTGGCCCGGGTGCGCGCCCGCGTGCTGGAAGGCATGGGGCTGGTCGTGCTGCACAGCGGGCACTACTCCAAGATCTTTAAGAGCCTCATGGGCGACACCTGCTCGCTGACGTGGCGCGAGGCTACCGATAAGGAACGCCTGTGGGTGGTTTGCCCCTCGCACCCCATCGCCCGCGGACTCGGCGCCTATTTCGAGCTGCCGGCCGAGGAGATGTATGGCGAACCCTTCGGCATCCCGACGCCGGACGAGTTGATTTTCATCAGCTGGTTCACCGGCGGAGAGGTTTTCCGTTCCGGTGCCACCTGGCGGCGGGGGAATGGGAAAATCTTCTATTTCCGTCCCGGGCACGAGACCTACCCGACTTACCATAACGCTCAAGTCCAACAGGTTATCGCCAATGGTGTTCGTTGGGCGCACTCCGGGCTGCGGATTGCGGATAGCTGTTTAAACATGCCTCCCCTCGAGCCTTTGCCGAGCGATTCGGAGGCCGCGTCCCGGCCCACCGGGGGCCATCGTTGAAGCGTGTCGCGTTTTTGGGCTTCTCCTTTTCCCCATGGCTTCCCCTAAAAAATCCCCCGCCCAACCCAAGCCCGTGCGCGTCGCCATCATTGGCACCGGCGGCATGGCCAATCGTCACGTCGAGCTCTATCGCCAGATCCCGGGAGTCGAGATCGTCGGGGGTTGCGACGTCGATCGGGCGCGGGTCGAGGATTTCTGCGCGCGGCACGGCATTCCTGCCACCGGCGCCTACACCGATGCCCGCGCCCTGCTGCGCGACGTTCCTTGCGACGCGGTATCGAATGTCACCCCGGACGCCTTCCACGCCGCGCTGTCCATCCAAGCGTTAAAAGCTGGCAAGCACGTGCTTTGCGAAAAACCCCTCGGGCTCGACCACGCCGAGACCCGCCGCATGGTTGCCGCCGCGAAAAAGGCCGGCACGGTGGCGATGGTGAATTTCTCCTACCGCGATTGGTCCGCCCTTCAGGCTATGGCTGTGAGGGTGGGGCAGGGGGAACTCGGCGAGCTGCGCCACGTCGAGGCCAGTTACCTGCAAACTTGGTTAACCGCCCCCATCTGGGGCGACTGGCGCACCACGCCAGCTTGGCTCTGGCGACTCTCCACCGGCCACGGTTCCAAGGGCGTGCTGGGCGATGTCGGGGTGCATATCGTTGATTTTGCGACTTTTCCGGCTGGCCCGCTCAAGTCTGTCTATTGCCAGCTAAAGACTTTTCCCAAGGCCCCGCGCAACCGCATCGGCGAATACCAACTGGATGCCAACGATAGCGCCGTCCTGAACGTCGAGTTCGCCAACGGCGCGCTCGGCACGATCCATACGACCCGGTGGGCCACTGGTCACCCGAACCGGCTCGCCCTAAAGCTCCACGGCACCCTCGGCGCGTTGTCCTTTGATTCTGATCTCGGCACAGATGTCTACCGCACCTGCCTGGGGCCCGACGCCGCCACCGCGACCTGGCGCGACGTCCGTGCCGAGCCCACACCCAACAACCATAGCCGTTTTATTTCCGCCATCCGCACCGGCCGCCCCGAACAGCCCGACTTCGCGCGCGGCAGCGAAGTGCAGCGTGTGCTTGATGCCTGTTTCGAATCCTCCGCGGCCGGCCGCCCGGTGCGGATTTGATTCCCCCTCTGCCCGCCACCGCCCCGCCGGGCGGCCCACCCAGACCGTGCGGCGGGGCTGGCCCTGTAACGTAAATGCCATAAAGTCGCTCGGTGGAGGCCCAACTTGGGGTATCCCAAACCTGCCCGCCCCCGACTTTGGCCCTCCGCCGCGCCGCCCCGATTTTAGGGTCAAAAGGGTGGGGCAAACGACGTGGAGCCGCACGATTTCGGGTTCTTGGTTAACCTAAAAACCCCCGTCCTTTACCCGATTTTGAGGCGGTTTTTACCGGTTTTGGCGCGAAATTAGGGCAAAAATTGGGATTTGCCTTCAAGCGCGCGGGCATCATTGAACGTCACCTTGGCGAAACGGTCTAAACCCCGTCAGCCCTTAATTCACACCACAACCCAGGCCCTTACCTTGGACCTCAAACAAATCAAACTCGTCATAGATCTCATGAAGCGCTCCGACCTGACCGAATTCGCGGTCGAGGAGGAGGGCTTTAAGCTAAAGATCCGTCGCGGAGCTTCCGGCGCGCCGGTCATCAGCTCCCAGTCCTACGGTTCTGCGACGCCGTTTCCGGTGTTGAGTGCGCCCGCCGCCGAGGCTGCCCCCGCGCCCGCTCCCGTCGCCGCCCCAGCCGCTCCCGCCGGCGAGGAAGCAGGTATCCTTTACGTGAAGTCGCCGATGGTGGGCACCTTTTACAAGGCCGCCTCGCCCGAGTCCAAAGCCTTTGCCGAGCCCGGCACCAAGGTCACCGAGACCAGCGTGGTCTGCATCATCGAGGCCATGAAGATCATGAACGAGATCCAGTCCGAGGTGAAAGGCACCGTGGTGGAAGTGCTCGTCGAGAACGGCTCCCCCGTCGAATACGGCCAGAAGCTGTATAAGGTTAAACAAGGCTAAACCCACTCTGATTTCCCGAAACCGCTAAAGAACGCTAAATTACGCTGATCATCGCCCTTTCGGACATGCTTCGAAAGCAGGGTCTGGCGGCTTTTAGTGCGCTTTGGCGGTTAACTCATTTTTACCTCCCGTGATCCAAAAGGTCCTCATCGCCAACCGCGGCGAAATCGCCCTCCGCATCGTCCGCGCCTGCCGCGAGCTCGGCATCAAGACCCTCGCGGTCTATTCCGAGGCCGACGCCCAGTCGCTTCACGTCCAGCTCGCCGATGAGGCCATTTGCATCGGCGGCCCCAAGGGCGCCGATTCCTACCTCCGCGCCGACCGCATCATCGCCGCCGCCGAGATCGCCGACGTCGACGCCATCCACCCCGGTTACGGCTTCCTTTCCGAAAATGCCAAGTTCGCCGCCCAGTGCGAGGCGTGTAACATCAAGTTCATCGGCCCTAAGTCCAAGTCCATCGAAATGATGGGCGATAAGGCCGTGGCCAAGGACACCGTCCGCAAGGCCAAGGTCCCCACCGTCCCAGGCTCGGACGGTCCCGTGACCACCGAGACCGAGGCGATCAAGATCGCCCGCAAGATCGGCTACCCCGTCATCATTAAGGCCGTGGCCGGCGGCGGCGGTCGCGGCATGCGCATCGCCCACAACGACGTCTCCCTCGCCAAAGAGTTCAACGTCGCCCGCAACGAGGCCGAAAAAGCCTTCGGCAACGGCTCTGTCTACCTCGAGAAATACATCGAGAAGCCCCGCCACATCGAGTTCCAGATCCTTGCCGACAGCCATGGCAAGACGCTCCACCTTGGCGAGCGCGACTGCTCCGTGCAGCGCCGCCACCAGAAGTTGATCGAGGAGTCGCCCTCGCCCTTTCTAACTCCTAGCCTGCGCAAGGAGATGGGCAAAGCCGCCATCCGCGCCGCCGAGGCCGCCCAGTATCAAAACGCCGGCACCATCGAGTTCCTCGTCGATGCCAAGGGTAACTACTATTTCATCGAGATGAATACCCGCATCCAGGTGGAACATCCCGTCACCGAAGAGGTTACAGGCATCGACTTGATCAAGCAGCAGATCCTCGTGGCCAACGGCGAGAAGCTGGCCTTCGACCAAAGCGACATCACCTTCACCAAGCACGCCATCGAGTGCCGCATCAACGCCGAGGACCCCGCGCGCAACTTTGCGCCCAGCCCCGGCACCATCGGCCTCTACTACGCCCCCGGTGGCCACGGCGTGCGCGTCGATTCCCATGCGTATTCGGGCTACACCATCCCGCCCTACTACGACTCCATGATCGGCAAGCTGATCTGCTACGGCTCCACCCGCAAGATCGCCCTCGAACGCAGCTACCGCGCCCTCAGCGAGTATCTCATCCGCGGCATCAAGACCACCATCCCCCTCCAAAAGGCGATCATGAGCGACCCCACCTTCATGGAAGGCAAGGCCACCACCGCCTACATGGAAGACTTCTTCGCCCGCACCCCGGTCGACTTGTTTACCCAATAAAGGAACAGCCCAAACCGGAACCCTCCCTCCTAACCCGCCGCCTTACCCGCGGCGGGTTTTTTGTGGGCCCCGATTGACAAGCCACAGCGCAAAGTGACACAGTGTCACCATGCCGTCGGAACTCACTATTAAACAACTTCACGCTGCGACGGGGCGCTGCGTGCGCATCGCCGCCCGCTCCCGCACCCCCACCGTGATCACGGATCGCGGCCAGCCCGTGGCCTTGTTGGTGGCACCCGATTGCCTCCCGCCACCCGCGCGCCGTGTGCGCCAAATTCTTCCCGAATACGCCGCCCTCATGCAGCGTTCGCCCGGCGCGGCGCTGGCGGATGATTTGAACGCCTTGCGCGACGACCGATGATTTTTTGCGACACCTCCTACGCCGCCAAGCTTTACGTCCCCGAAGCCGAGTCGCCCGTCGTTCGCGCTCATCTGGATACTTACCCGGGCGAGGTTTGCCTGTCGGAACTGGCGCGGGCCGAATTGCTGGGCGTATTCCACCGTCGCCTGCGGGAAGGCCGCTGGACGCCGGCGGATTTCTCCGCCGCCGCCCGGCAATTTCAACAAGACGACTTGGCGGGCTTTTGGACGTGGTTGCCGCTCGATGCAGTTATCACGCAGGCAACCGCCCAGCTTTACCTCACGCTACCGCCCGGCGTCTTTCTACGCACCGCCGACGGGTTGCACTTGGCCACGGCATGCCATCACGGCTTTGCGGAGATCTTTACGTTCGACCGTCACCAAACACTTGCCGCCCCCTCGCTTGGTCTTCTGCCCCGGGATAAGCCCTGACCCAGCCACCAAGGGCGACGAGTAGCGGCTAGACACCGGCCAGTCGCTCTTCCGCGACATCCGACAGGCGCTTGTGCTCGGCGAGCGCCTTGGCGCGCAAGCGCGCCAGGGTGGCCGCACTCAGGCGAAGCACCACCGGTATTCGACCGCTCTTTTTGCGGCCCGCGCCGGGACGGGCGCCGCCATGGGTGAAAGGCTTGAACTCGACCTTTCCCGGCTGAGGCAGCGCCCCGCCGTTGAGGTCGTGCATACCGATCTGGTAACCCTCCGCATCGAAGCGGGGAGCGTCAGGCTTGGGAGTGGGTTTTTTCATAAATTTCCTTTCCGATGCGCCAGTAACCGGCGCCGATGATGTTTGGCAAGATTCGCGGCGGCTTTCTTGGCATCCCACTCCAAGGTCACATGGTATCCTATAGGACTTGGCGAATTAGAGGGAGTGCTTGGCTTATAAAATATAAGCCTAAGTAAGCTTATATTGAGCCTAAATAAACCTAAATAGTCTTTCATCGGTGCTGATGTAGGTTGGTATCGAGGGCATGAGTAACGTCCATACGTCCCAATCGAGCAAGGAATATAGGATTAAGTAGGATCATGAGGTCTAAGCTCGAGGCGCCGCCCGATATACTTTAACTAAATATGAAACCACGTGTAATTGTCATAGGGTCGGGCCTGCACAAGCAGGTTTTGGGTAAGGATAGCCATTCCCCCTTAGCCTCATGGAACCATCTTTTGCGCATACTTGCGGAAGAAAATAAGCTCACCCCGAACCTGCCGCTGTGCGCCGACGACCCTGTGCTTGCCTGGGAGCAGCTGGTTGCAGAAAAAGCCGCGGGGCGTGGTGAGGCGGCTAAAGAAGAGAAGCTTCTCAAAAAGAGTTTATGCAATATTCTCAAATATGAGGCCGAAAAAGAGCAGGCTAAATATAGAAGTAACAAAGTCATTCAGCAACTTGGACAAACCCTTAAGCAGGGCGGCATCCATTTAGTGTCGTTAAATTTCGATCATCTGGCCCATGCTGGCTTGGGCAAGGAGCTATCGGTCGATAGATTTTTAAAGGCATTTCGTGCCGATAAAATCCAAGACCCGGTGAGCAAGTCGGGGAACGTTTCTATAAAATCAGTTCGAATAGAGGATTTGAAACTGCTCTACGGACGGAAAATTATAGCCTCACCCTCAACGGAGACCTGCTCTGCAATCTGGCACCCGCACGGCCACGTCAGCAGGTTCGACAGTTTAAGATTAGGAATGCGGGATTACGGTTTTCTCCCTCAGAGCTACTTCTTTGCTTACCAAAAATTTAAAAAATGGGAGCGTGCTGTCGCAGGGGATCTTGATGGATCCGCTAAATATAAGAAGTTAATTCAAGCTTTGGAGGAGATGGATGCAGTCCAAGGCTCCAAATCCCCTGTGTCGCCAGCCGATAACTGGGTCACGCGCTTCATGCTCTATCCGGTAGACATCATCGGCGTTGGCCTAAGCCAAGTAGAAATAGGCATGCGTTGGCTCTTGGTGCAGCGGGCGCGCAACTTTGCCAAGGTTTCCCCTAAAGAGGCACCGCCTGTGATTTATCATGATGTGAAAGCCATCAATTTTCCAGGAGTTCAGTCACATCCTATAGGCCATACCTCTCTGTTTCAGGAGAGATGGTTAAGGGTTTTAAGCAAAAAGTGATTTATTATGAAACTCACGCGCGTAGTTTTTTCTGTGTTGCTCTTGTGCTCATTAAAAAGCGTGGTCTTTGCTGTCCAACCCGCTATCACAGCAGGCGGCTATTATAGTTTGTTCCTAAAAGCTGATGGCACCGCATGTGCTACGGGGTTGAATGGTGGTGGCCAACTTGGCGACGGCACGTTCACTAATCGCAGCACGCCAGTTCCAGTTATGACCGGCATCGCAGCGATGTCCGCTGGCTTTGGCCACAGTCTTTTCCTCAAAACAGATGGCACCGTTTGGGCTGCGGGTAATAACTTCTATGGTCAACTCGGAGACGGCACGATCACGAATCGAAGCACCCCAGTGCAAGTCATGTCCGGCGTCGCCGCCATTTCTTCTGGCGGTGGCCACAGTCTTTTCCTCAAAACGGATGGCACCGTATGGGCTTCGGGAGATAATTCATATGGTCAACTCGGAGACGGCACGACCACGAATAGCAGCACGCCCATCCAAGTCATGACCGGCGTAGCCGCCATTTCTGCTGGCAATGGCCACAGTCTTTTCCTCAAAACGGATGGGTCCGTATGGGCTTCGGGCTATAATGCATATGGCCGACTCGGAGACGGCACGACCACGAATCGCAGCACGCCCATCCAAGTAATATCCAGAGTCGCCGCCATTTCTGCTGGCGATTCCCACAGTCTATTCCTCAAAACGGATGGCTCTGTATGGGCTTCGGGGTATAATAACTATGGCCAACTCGGAGACGGCACGATCACGAATCGAAGCACCCCAGTGCAAGTAATGTCCGGCGTCGCCGCCATTTCTGCTGGCGATACCCACAGTCTATTCCTCAAAACGAATAGCTCCGTATGGGCTTCGGGGCGTAATAACTATGGCCAACTCGGAGACGGCACGACCACGAATCGAAGCACACCCATCCAAGTAATGACTGGGGTCGCCGCTATTACTGCTGGTAATTACCACAGTCTATTCCTTAAAATCGACAGTTACGTCTGGGCTTCGGGGCATAATTTATATGGTCAACTCGGAGACGATACCACGTATATTCGCACTACCCCAGTGCAAGGTGTGAATTTAAATCCTCTACCGCCGCAAGTCGTTGCTCAACCTGCGGCCTATTTATATGCAGCATCCACGCAAAGCATCACCTTGACCGTCAGTGCCATCGGAACCCCAAACCTGAATTACCATTGGCAAAAGAATGGAGTTGCTATTTCTGGCGCTACCGGCGCTTCGCTTATTCTAGCTGCGGGTCTGCCGGCCGATAGTGGGGCCTACCGCTGCGTCGTTACCAACTCGTTTGGTTCTGTGACCAGCAGCCCATGCGTTCTTACGGTGTATGCAGAAACTAATTTAATAATACGCACTCAGCCAGCCACGCGCGCTGTTACCATCGGCAATTCAACTACGTTCAGTCTGCTGGCCACCAGTATAGAGCCCATCGGCTATCAATGGCGCAAAAATGGCGTGCCTATTCCAGGAGCCACTTCATCAAGCTATACAATACCTTCCGTGAGTGCCACCGATGCCGGCACCTATTCCTGTATCGTGAGCGACTACGACGAGCTTCTTCTTAGCAGCGGCGCCACTCTAACCGTGCAAGTGCCGCCCGCTATTACCTCGCAGCCCTCATCCGTCACCGTGCTGCAAAATGGCTCGGCAACCTTCGGTGTTACCGCCACCGGCACACCGACTCCCACGTATCAATGGATGCTTAACGGCACCCCCATCCCCGGCGCCACCTCGGCAACCTACACCATCGTCTCCGCCCAGACCGCCAATACCGGTAGCTACACCTGCGTCGTTACCAACGCCGTCGGCTCCGTCACATCGAATGCCGCCACGCTCACGGTGAATATTCCCGCCACAATTACCACCCAGCCCTCTTCGCAGTCTGCCGCTCCAGCTGGTTCCACCACCTTCAGCGTCACCGCCACCGGCACCGGCCCTCTGAGTTATCAGTGGTGCAAAAACGGCCGCAATATTGGCGGCGCCACCACTAGCACCCTCACTTTGACCAACGTGCGTTTCCTGGATGAGGCCAAGTATACTTGCGCGGTCTCGAATTCCTTTGGCTCCGCGCTGAGCACCGCCGTCTCGCTCACCATCGCCATCAGCCCCACTTCGCCCGATTCAGACGGCGATGGTATCTCCGACGCGCTGGAAACCTACCTGTCCGTCTTCGGCCTCGATCCCGCCGTCGATTCCACCGAGGAGTGGACCCGCCTCCTCGCCATGATCCCCGATCTCGGCGTTTACTACACCGCCGACCAAATGCGAAATATCGCGGTCGGCACGCCCACGCTCCAGCGCGCGGCGAATGGTAACTTCCTGCTCGATGTCACGGTTCAGGAATCCACCAACCTCAACACCTGGACCAAGCGCACCCTCTCCGCGCCCATGCTCACCTATCCGGGTGGCGTCCTGCGCTTGGAACTGCCCCCGCTCGACTCCTCCACCCAGTTCTACCGCCTGCAAACCCAGCCCGCCCCCTGATTTCGGCGGCAAGCACCGCCCTCGCGGTTTAGGTCGCGAGATTATGTTAGTCCATAGATAGCAAAGGCCTTGGGGATAAGGCTCCTGCTTATTTTATAAGCCTATATAAACCTAAATTATCTTTAAGGCTGCCAAAGAATCCGTTGCCATATGGCTGCATCTAACCACCGCCAAGGCGGCATTTTAGAAAACGCAGGTCCATTACCACCTCAAGGTATCATCCTTCCCCCCCCCCAAAAAAAAAATACATCCATGAAGAAAGCCCTAACCACGTTGGTCATCACCGGCGCCTGTCTTGCCGCCGGCGGTTGCGCCTCGATAGTCCACAGCGGGCCCAGAACGGTCAGCATTAATTCCCAGCCCTCGGGGGCTACTGTTACGATCCTTACCGCCGATACCGGATCGGCCGTGCACTCCGGCAAAACTCCGATGACTGTTTCACTGGAGCCGAAACGCGGGTTTTTTAGCGGCCAAAGCTACACCGTTCGTCTTGAGCTACAAGGCTACAGAACCGATGAGATCGTTCTGAAGTCTCAGGTATCTGGCTGGTATTTTGGCAATATCCTGTTCGGCGGTTTGATTGGCTTGCTGATTGTGGATCCGGCAACGGGTGCTATGTGGAACATCACTCCCGATAAACTCGACCGTCCCCTTTCGGCGCAACAAGTGGAACACATGCAGTCTGGTAAGGGCTTTCTGGTCACCCTGCTTGCCGATACCACCGATTCGGAAAAAGCGGTGATGAGCAAAATAAACTAAGCCTGGCGAATCAAAGGATATAAAAAGTAAACGCCGTGTTTCCCCTGAAACACGGCGTTTTTATGGGCTTATACCAATAACTCAAACGAATCCGCCTTCACATCCAGCTTGGTTTTATCCGCGAATATCGGCGTTATCTGCGGTTAAAAATTTCCCCCCCCCCAAATCCGATATTCTCCTGCTGACGCTATTAGCCGGGTAGATCGTCAGGTCGCTGCTTATCTCCTGCCTTGAGCGCTCACCGCCGTGTTTAGTATCAGCGGTGGTGCCCAACCTCATGCCGCGCGCCGTGGCAGCACTTCATTTTCTATCTTTGTCGAATTAAGTATGCGCAGGTCATACTCGGCCTGAAGACCAAGCCAAAATTGCGGCGAATTCCCAAAGTAACGCGCCAAACGTGCCGCAGTGTCGGCCGTTACGCCCCGCTTGCCATGAATAATCGCGGTCAGGCGACTGTGCGGTATTTTCAGCGCCTTGGCCAAGGCATATTGCGTGAGCCCGTAATCGCCCAAAAAATCCTCTTTTATAATCTCCCCGGGGTGCCAGGGCTTGATGGTGGCATCTGTCTTCATTATTTTCATTTCTTGTTTGTTTATATAATTTTTCGAACACCTCTCGACGCTGTTCATATCGAGCGAGTTCAGTGGTAGTCTTCGAATTTCACATCCGCCGGACCGGCGTCGGTCCAAAGGAAGGTGATTCGCCACTGGCTATTAACGCTTATGGCGAAGCGTCCGGTTCCCTCTAGGCGATGAAATTTGTTGGAGGGTGGAATGTAGAGATCCTCGATTTTTTTGGCGAGGTTAAGATAGCCAAGACGTTTAAGGGCTTGTCGTTGTAAATCGTGATTTATTCGCCTGTTGGGTATTCCCTTCCAAATTTGTTCTGTGTTTTTATCGGCAAAGCCTTGGATCATCACCGTTCAAAGAAGCATATCACGCCATTAACGTAAAGCGTAAATATTTCCGTTTATCGGTCATATAGCTTTTCAGGTCGGGACCTAGGGGATTGACAAACTGTTTTAACGATTGGTCTGTTTACATGGATACCAGTTCAGGAACGGTTGGGGCTTTCGAAGCGAAGACGAAACTCGGCGAGCTACTTGAGCGGGTCAGCCAAGGTGGGGCTTTTACCATTACGAAGCATGACCGCCCGGCGGCCCGGCTGATCGGGTATCAGCAGGACCTTGCGACCCGACGCAGCGAAGCCGCCCGGGAGCTGCGTGCGCAGCGTCTGCGTTACACTCTAGGCGGAATTGGCGCCCGTGACTTGCGTGCGGAGGGGCGGGCTTGAGGAACGAATTCGTCCTCGATTGCTCCGCCGCGCTGCCGTGGGTGTTTGGCGACGAGGCCAGCCCCGCCGCCGACGCCCTGCTCGATCGACTCGTCCAAGGCGAACGGGCCTGGGTGCCGGCGCTCTGGCATCTCGAACTCGGGAACGTGCTCCTGGGGGCCAAACGTCGCGGCCGCATCGACCAAGCCGGCATCGAGGGCATTTTTATCGCGGTTGGCGGTTTATGACATCGCGGTGGACGATCAAACGATGGAGCGCGCCTGGCAAAAGACGCTGGACCTGACCCTGCAGCACTCGCTCTCGACCTACGACGCGGCCTACCTGGAACTCGCCCTGCGCCGAGGGCTGCCGCTCGCCTCGCTTGACCGTGAACTCATCGCCGCTGCGCGTGCGTGCGGCGTGCCGCTGTGCCTGCAAAGCTGAGGCGTCACACGAGGGCGTGGGCGCCGGGCCTAAATATCGGCGGCCAAGAGAGAAACTGCGCCGATAACACCAAGGGCCCCCGAGAGGCAGGCATCCACCGCGGATAACGCAGCTGGGGGCGGATGGATTCCAGGGTATCCGTGAGCATCCGAGTTATCCGTGGTCTATGATTCGGTTTCCTTGTTCTGTTCATAACGACATTTCCACCTCACTGCGTGGAGTAAGCGCGGCCCCTGCGCAGACCCCGGTGTGACCTTTGCCTTGCCCGGCGGGGCAGTTTGGCGCGAACGTCGAGGCCATGTCTGAACTCGCCGCTCCCCCCTCTCTCACTGCCCGCGCCGGTTTTGCGTTGGCCATGGCCGCGGTCGTGGGTGTTTCCAACTGGCTGGTCCAGTATCCCATCAACGACTTCCTTACTTGGGGCGCGTTTTCCTACCCGATCGCTTTCCTCGTTTCGGATGTCTGCAACCGCTGCTTCGGTCCGCGCCGCGCCCGCGAGGTCGCCTTCGTGGGGTTCGCGGTCGGTATCGCCCTTTCGCTCTGGCTCGCCACGGTGCAGATCGCGGCCGCCTCTGGGACCGCCTTCCTCGTGTCGCAGCTCCTGGATGTGGCCGTCTTTAACCGCCTGCGCCGCGCCTCTTGGTGGAAGGCACCATTATGGGGCTCGGTGAGCGCCTCCATTCTCGATACTGCGATCTTCTTCTCGATCGCCTTTCACGGCACCGAGGTCCCCTGGCTGCCGCTGGCCGGCGGCGATCTGGTCGCCAAGCTCCTGATGGCTGTCCTGCTCCTCGCCCCCTACCGCGCCCTCGTGCGGCGTTTCCTGCCCAACGCATTTACTTTCTCCGCCTCGTCCCGACCGGCGGCGTCCGCCTGAGTGGCCGGCTGGTTTTTTTTACCCCATGCCCGCTAAACCCGCTGTGATCGTTGTTGGTAGCTACGTGCAGGATCTCACCTGGCGTTGCGCCGCGTTTCCCACCGCTGGTCAGACCACGCTCGGCGTCTTCGCTACCGGCCCGGGCGGCAAGGGCTCCAATCAAGCGGTGGCGGCCGGTCGCGCCGGGGCCGACGTTCTCTTTGTCGGCGCGGTCGGGGCGGACGCCTTCGCGGCCGTCGCTCAGGCTTTTTACGCGGAAAACCAGCTCGCCGCGCGCTTCGTGCCCAAGCCCCGCCTTGCCACCGGCACCGCCGCCATCCTGGTGGACGACGCCGGCCAAAACGAGATCGTGGTCGCCCTGGGGGCCAACGCCGCGCTCGGCCCGCGCGACCTGCCGCCAGCCCTGTTCAAAGGCGCGAAGCTCGTCGTCACCCAGCTCGAAACCAGCCTCGTCGCGGTCGCCCATACCCTGCGCACCGCCCGCCGCGCCGGTGTAGCCACTTTGCTCAATCCCGCCCCGATGCGGGCTGATTTCGATCCCGCCCTGCTGCGTGACGTCTCCATCCTCATCCCGAACGAAACGGAGTTCGTCGCCCTGGTGAACCTGCTGGGGCTTGCGCCAAAAAAAGCCGCCT
>Ga0209088_10001327_pt1 | contig 15986 bp, 16 predicted proteins | sample S_140625_EF_Meta_FD_187324 | JGI IMG/M metagenome (GOLD analysis project Ga0209088, IMG submission 187324) | Freshwater microbial communities from Lake Simoncouche, Canada to study carbon cycling - S_140625_EF_MetaG (SPAdes) (version 2) | ecosystem: Environmental > Aquatic > Freshwater > Lake ... | reverse complement strand
TGCCAGCCGAGGCTCTCGCAAACATCGGGGCGCGCCTTGTTGATCTCCGCCCGGGCAATCAGGTGGGGGCCCACGAGCAGGCGCACCTCCTGGAGCGGCACGCCTTTGGCCACCACCCAGCCGGAAATCTGGCCGGGCAGAAGATGTTCAATTCCGCCGCTCCAGGCGATGCCGGCCTCTCGCCGCAGGCCAAAATAGCGCTTGAGGCGCCGACCTTTCTTTTTCGTGACACCCTTCGTTGCATGGGTTTAAGCTTCCACGATTGCCCATGTTACTGTCAATTGGGTGGGGCCTCCTGACACGATCACTTGTTGTGCCTCGAAGGGGTCAGAGTGGGCATTGTTTACCGATTCTCGGGTCCAGAGAAGATGAAGCCAACATGGGAAAAGCACAACAAGAAGCTCTAGAGCCACCGAGGCAATGCGATCCCTCCCAGATGTGTAGTCTGCCCTGGTGTGGGGCGAATGAACCCCCAACCCGACAACCTGGTCGGCCAGCTCATGGCTATCGGGGCATAGATCGGTGGCGTGCGCCGCCGTGGACTGCAGGCAACGTTCCAGCACATGGTCGATCATCGGTTTGCCACCGATTTCGGCGACTAACTTGCGGGGCAGCGGTGGAGTCCAGCCGGGCTGGGATGGCGAGAATCTCGGTGAAGGCTTGATTCATTGAATTGATTGAATCAGGTTGGAGAGCAGGGTCAATCAAGGCCTTTGGAGTGAACATAGACTTGTGATGGGAGGCATGGGCTGAAGGTCTTCTGTGCTCTTGTCGAGCAGCGGTATGCATGTCATTCACTCGCCGCGGGGAAGCCCTTGAAGCAGAACAACTATCTTGGCCGGTGATTGGCGCGTCCATTACCGACGCTAAAGTGATTCATGCTTGAACTGTCCCCTTTGCCTGTAGATTGGACTGCTGCTGATCTGGAGCTGTTGCAGGCCGACGCCCGGTCGGCGGCCTGGCTTGTGCTGGTTGCTCCGTTGCCCGTCGCACAGAAGACGGCATTGCTCGAGTCGGCTGCTGCCAGCAGGCGTCCGGTGTTGTTGATTGATCCGCAGCTGGAGGCGGAGGCAGATCAAGCGACTCAGCTGGCCCTCGAGGCTCCGCCCACGCAGCTCACCTGCAGTGAGCTGCTGGCGGCTGAGGCCGGTGAACAGAGCTGGTTTCTCTACAACGATCGCCGTTGGAACGGCACGGTGCCGCCTGATGATCTTCTGCCGCATTGGCCGAACTTGCGGCTGGAGGGGAAAAAGCTGAGGCCCACGCGTCGGCTGGATGTAGTGCTCAGCACCTGGTTGCAGCAGGTCGAAGTTGATTGCAGCCAGCCTGGCTTGCTCTGGCTGCCGGCCACGCAGGCGCCGCAGGTCTTGGCCGGTGCCGGCGTCTTCCTGGAGCGCCTAGCGACGATCAGGCTGGAGGGCGCGGCTGCGAAGGATGGTCTCGATGCCGAGCTGGTGGATCGGCTCGTGGCCAGTTGCCATCGCCTGGAGTGCGATGGCCCGAACCACCAACTGTGGCGGTTGGATGGGCAGCGCCTTTTGGAGCGGGAGTTGCTGTTGGTTTCTCAGCAACGGGAGGGTTTGCAGGTGAGGGTTGAGGAACTGGAGAGAGAGCTGAGTGCGCAGGGGGCAGAGCAGAGCCGACAGCGCGAAATGTTGCTGATGTCTGTTCAGGCACTGCAGGGTCAGTTGAGTGTGCAGACAGCGCAGATGACGGAGCAGAGCCAGAAGCTCGAGATGCTGGAGACGCGGGTGGAAGAACTGCAGGGTCAGTACACCGTATTGAGCATAGAACGCGATCAACTCCTCCAATCTCGTGAAGCCCTACAGAATCAAGTTCACGAGCAACAGGAGCGCTTCGATCGAATCAGCATCGAGCTTGATGAGATTCTCGCCATGATTGATCGGGATCGTTCAGGAGCTCAGGAATCTCGTGAGATGGACGCAGAAAACGAATAGTAATTCGGGGAGAGTTGACGACGAGACGTAAGGTGGCGGGTGAATCCTTCGGGCCCTGTTTATCGGTTTATTCCCGCTATCGTAGAGCAGGTTTTTTAGGATAAAATTCCGCTAGGGAAGCTCTGAGCAACAAGGCCGTGAAACGCAGCTTGCGCTCCGAATTGTTCCAAATGGACGTTCTTGGCGCAGATTGAGGAAAAGTTGGCCTGACTCTACTGATTTCTGGCGAATCCACCCTCCTATTGAGGCTGAGGGCTGAACTTCAGCTCTACCCTGCGGCCGCACCGGCAGCGTGAGCATGGTGAGCATCGGGTCAAGATCATCTTGCTAGCCCAGTTCCTCCAAGCTCAGCCAGACCTCACCACCGAAGAAGCCCTGCAGCTGCTGCGGCAGCAAGGCGAGGGCCCAGGTTGAGGCGGCGGTGCGTCAGCACCAAGACCAGGGCCAGATGCAGCACCTGGGGATGGAGCTGCAGGAAGCGAGCCGTTTGGGCAAACAGGAGGTGCGCATTGCATCTCTTGATCAGCAACAAAGCTCCGCAAGCCCTCACAAGCCCCCCCATCGGCTCTACAGTGGTACAGAAGTACTATCCAGAGAGCCAGGGCAATGCCCCAGAGCAAAATCCAGTATCAGGCGGGGTTGTCCCTCACCCAGTTCACGGAGCAATACGGCACAGAGTCACAGTGCGAGGCAGCGCTTGAAAAGGCTCGATGGCCGGAGGGGTTTCGCTGTCCGCGTTGTGGAGGTGTACAGTACGGAGTGATTCATGTTTGGCGGTGAAAGCGATATCAATTCAAGAACTGCCGCCACCAGACGACGCTGACGGCAGGGACCGTTTTGAAGCCACCAAGTTGGCGCTCACCATCTGGTTTCAAGCGATCTATATGATCAGCCAGGCGAAGACAGGTCTCTCTGCCTTGGTGCTGAAACGTCAGCTTGGTGTAAGCTATCCTACATCTTGGATGATTCATCACGAGCTCATGCATGCGATGCAGCAACGTGATGACCACTATCTACTGGGTGGACTCGTGCAGATTGATGATGCTTATCTTGGCGGTGAGCTCAGTTGGGGCGAGGCTGGTCGTGGATCGGAGAACATGGTCCCCTTCGTTGCAGCCGAGGAATTCAATGAAAAGTGACGACCGATCCGAATGCGGATAAGTCGTGTAAGTGGATTCACAACAAGAGCTATTCCAAGCTGGGCTCAAAATCATGTTGCAGCCGGGGCGACTGTCATCACCGATGGCCTGGCGTGTTTCGCGGGAGTGACAAAGGCCGGCTGCAAGCATATTGCAAAGATTGCAGGAGGCCGAAAGCCAAAAGAGCTGCCGTTGTTCCAGTGGCTCAACACAATCCTAGGCAATGTAAAGACGGGGCTTGGTGGCGCCTATCATGCATTTCTATTTTCCAAATATAGTAACCGCTACCTTGCGGGAATTGCGTACCGATTCAATCGTCGATTCAATCTGAAGACATTGCATCAGCGGCTCCTGATAGCTGCGGTGAGCTGCCCACCATGCCTAGAGCGGCTCCTGCGTTCTGCGGAGTCTTCTTGCTGATCAGGTTGCATCCTTAAACCGGTTGCCTGCGTAGGGTGTTGCCTCAGTTGACCTGTTGTCGCTACGGGCCGTGCTGCAGGGCGGTCTGTTGAGAAGCGAAAGGGAAGAAAGGCCGGCCCTGATCCGCAGCGCAGGCGGGCCGCCATGGGGGCGGCCCACCAGCGTTACGGGGGCCTGAGTGCTGCAGGAAAGAAGGCCCTGGTGGATGAGCTGGTGGTGATCACCGGCTATCACCGCAAATTGGTGCTGCGAGCGCTCAACCGCATCCCCATTTCCGCCGATGGTGATGACATCTCCGGCGAACCGCATCGGCACCACCGCTAGCCGCTATGGGCCTGAGGTGATGAAAGAGCTGGTGCCGCTCTGGGAGGCCAGTGATCGGCTTTGCGGCAAGCGATTACAGGCGCTGCTGCCATTGCTGCTGGAGTCCTTGGAGCGACACGGCCACCTGGCCCTCGATCCGGAGGTGAGGGAGAAGCTGCTCACGATCAGCAGCGCCACGATCGATCGGCTGCTCGCCACCGTGCGAAAGACGAGCCCGGGCAATGGTTGGCGCCGACCACCGAGGGCACGCAGCGCGGTGCAGCGGCGCACGCCGGTGCGCACGTATGGCCTCCGGCCGACTGGCGTCTACAACGGCTGGGGCGAGGTGAACGAGGCCGGCTGGCTGGAGCTCGACCTGGTGGCCCACTGCGGTAAGTGGTTGGAGGGCCGGTTTCTCTGGACCCTGGTGGCCACCGATATGGCCACTGGCTGGAGCGAGTGCCTGCCGCTGCTCAACCGTGATGGGGCCTCGGTGATGGCGGCTCTACGCATGCTGGAGGAGCTATTCCCCTTCTCCCTGCGGGGCATCGATGTGGACAACGACGGAGCGTTCCTCAACGCGCCGCTGGAGCAGTGGTGCGAGAAGCACCAACCCCGCATCGAGCTGACCCGCTCCCGGGCCTATCAGAGCAATGACCAGGCCTGGGTTGAACAGAAGAACGGCATGCTGGTGCGCCGTGTGGTGGGCTACGAGCGGCTGGAGGGCCTGGTGGCCGCCGAGCTGCTGGGGGAGCTCTACGGGGCCCTACGGCTATTCACCAACCTCTACCAGCCCTCGTTCAAGCTCAAGGAGACGATCCGCGAGGGCGCCAAGCTCAAGCGGCGGCACCATCCTCCCCGTACACCACAAGAACGGCTGCTGGCGCTTAGCCAGCTCAGGGATGCCCAGCGGAAGGCGCTGGAGGAACTGCAGCGCAGTAGCGATCCGGTGGCCCTGCTGGAAACGATGCGTCGCTGCCAGGCTTCCCTGGCCAGCATCTCGGCCGGGCAAGAAAACCAAGAGCAAAGACCCAGGACAGGGGCGATGGATCCTGAGCAGGCAGGCAAGGAGCAGCGCTCGCTCAACCGGTTCCTGAGCAACCTGCAGCTGTTGTGGCAGAAGAGCCAACCGCTGCCGGAACCCAAGCAGAAGCGCCGATACACCCCTCGCAGGCGCACTCTGTTCGCCGAGCACCAGGAGCAGATCGAGCAGTGGCTGGAGAGCAAGGCCTGCATGAATGCCGCCGAGATCCTCAGGCGGCTCATGGCACTGGCTCCGGGCAATTACCACGAGGGTCAGTTGCGCTCAATGGAGAGGCGCGTCAAGGAATGGCGAACAGCCCGAGCAGAGCGGCTGCTGGGGTCGATGCGATCAGCCGGAAAGGAGACGCAGACAGAGGAAATGACCAATTCTGTCGCGACACCAATTAGAGGTAACACTTTATGATGCAAAGCGTTGGTTCAGTTTTCGATGTCGCCTGACACCGTCAGGGCATTGGGTCTGCCGAGTAGGTCTGGGCCACAGAAGCCGGGAACCAGTGAACCCGATCACGGCACTCTCGAACTTGAACCGCTGCCGGTACGCCGCAAGGATCGCCGGATCACGACTGGGGCCCAGCGCCGCCACCTCGGGATCGGCGACGATCGACAAGCGCCGAGCCGCCACTTGTTGCATCAGCTCAGCGGCATGCTCCAGATCCGGTTCGCCCCACACTTGCCCACATGAACAACCCCCATCTGCCACCACGGACAGGAGAGCCGATAATGGCTTGAAATCAGCCAGTGGAGCAGCCCATAGCGTGCAAGCACAACCAGCTGAGCTGCCAACGACATCCCTGCAGGCACTGAAGCAGCGAGCTCACCAGCTGTTGGAGAGCCAGCGCAGCCTGCGGCAACAGAACCAGGCGCTAACCGCTGAGCGCCTCGGCTTCGAGCGCGAACGCGACCAGCATGCCACCCAACACCAGGAGCTCAGCGCTGAACGTGACGCACTACAGGCTGAACGCGACAGCCTCACCGCTCACCTTCAGGAGCTCACTGCCCAGCGAGACAGCATCCAACAGCAAAGGGAAACACTGCAAAAGATAGCGGAAGAACTGCAGGGCCAGCTGACTGCGCAGAGCGCGCAGACGTTGGATCAGAGCCAGAAACGTGAAGCGCTGCAGACGCGTGTGCAGGAACTGCGGGGTCAGCTGAGTGCCCAGAGCGCGCAGACGCTGGAGCAAAGCCAGGAACGTGAATCACTGCAGACGCGAGTGGAGGAGCTCCAACATCAGGTGAGTGCGCGCACGGAAGAGCAGCACCTACATCGCGAACAGGTGAGCAGAATGTTTGAGGATCTCATTAATCGGTTGCTCACTCTCATTGGCGACTCAACTGATGAGAGTGGCATAGCCTTTGTTTCAAGCCTTGATGAGGCAAAGGCAATGGTTAAGGATGTGTGCCATCAATCCGATGTGAACGCAATTGAGGCCTGCATAAATTCGGTTGTAGATGAGCTTCAGCATGTCATGTGCCCGCTCGTCAAGTTGTCAGCGATTCAGCCAGCATGCGCCGATTCACGCCTTTCATTAGAAAATGGCATTATTGCATTTGATAGGCCTGATTTTGTCTCCGACCTGATTCATTCCAATGTCCTTGCAAATACTCACAAAGCATCGGTCTTTGCATTTGGATCTAGAAAGTCATGGCTGCGATCTCTGTTTGATATCTATGGGTCAGACAAAGATAGCAATGACCCCTCAAATAATCTCCACAACCCCTTCGCCTGGCCTCCGCATGCCTATGGTCTTGTTTATGAGATGATTTTTGCGCCTATTCGTAAAACCGCCAGGCTGGTTTTCGAGTGTGGAATTGGCACTAGTATTCCGGGCCTGCCGTCATCAATGGGTGCAACCGGGAGGCAGGGTGCGTCGCTCCGGGCATGGAGAGACTTTTTCACAAACGCCTGGATCCACGGTGCCGACATTGATAGAAGTTGCCTTTTCTCCGAAGAAAGAATCACGACCCACTTTGTTGACCAGACTGATCCATTTATAATCAGGAAAATGTGGGATTCCATAGATTGTGCTGACTTCGATGTGATCATTGATGATGGTCTTCATCAGTTCACAGCTGGTAGTTGTTTCTTTATGGAGAGCTTTGGAAAACTGAGGAGTGGCGGGATATACGTTATTGAAGACGTTGCGATTTGTGACTGGCAGCGCTACATGGCATTCTTTAATACTGCCGCCGTCAGCGGCAGTATTATCGCATTGCAGTGCCACGAAAAACGCGACTACTTTGATAATGCACTTATTGTTATCACTAAAGACTAGCGAGCGTGCTTGTTGGCAATCTTCCGGTTCTGATCAACGGCTATTGAGCCTGCCATCAAGCACACACAAAGACTGAGAGATTTGTGATGTGCCCCCCTTCATTTGTTCAGGTACAATGAGAGTGGGTGATCGTGCAGCAACTGCTTGAGCTTCCTCCAGTGGCGTACGCTCCTGAAGGGCCAAATAGAACCTAAGAGTATCGTATTCCCCAGCGCCAGCGGTTGGCCAAGCCCTAAACCTCGGCCACCGTGGCGGACAGCTCAGTGTTCAGGAATTCATCACTGAACCGGCTCTTGAAACACTGATCGCCTCCATGGCGACTTTAGCCTTGAACTCGGGGCCGTGGATGCGGCGCTTGCTCATTGGTGGAAGACCCGTTTCAGGGACGGCACTCGGCCTCACAGGTTAACGATGGAGGCTGTCTAGAAAAAACCAGAATGCCTGCATTCTGCCTCCCCCCCCCCCTTTTATAGGGCGTCTCTGATACGATAAAGTGAACTGGCGGAGTTTTCATGCTCTATTGAGCGAGCTCCGGCATCCACTTTTCAAAGCCAATGCAGATCTGGGAAAACCAAGTAACCATTTTCAGCTCGGTAGATAAATCGTTCACGACAGAGCTGCCAGCCGCTTGCCACGAACAAAACTGCCCTGCGCTCGAGAGGTGGGCCGACCTTGAGTATGAGGATCATCTCTGTAGGGACGTATACAGCCTTCCTTGCACTGAAGACAGGGAGGGCTACTACGGGAGCGATCATTTTAGCTACTGGGCATCCGGATTGCGCGACTCAAAACTACTCTTAAAGGAGGCCCGCTCATCCGGAATAAAGAATCCACTTACCATCCTAGATATTGGGTGTGCATCTGGGAGGCTAATACGGCACTTGCCACTTCTACTTCCTGACGCCAGGATTCTTGGCTGTGACATAAACAGGCTGCATGTTGAATTCTGCAACAAGTATCTGCATCCATCGATCAGCGCGTTTCACAACTGCTCGGTCCCTCACCTCCAAATAGAAGACAGCAGCGTTGATGTGGTTACAGCCTATTCGGTGTTTACTCATATTGAGGCAATGGAAACCGCCTGGCTTATGGAGATAAGAAGAATTCTGCGCCCAGGTGGCCTTGCGTGGATAACGATACACACCGAAAACACCCTTAAAGATCTCGACGAAGGGTGGCCATTGTGGAATGCAGTAATGAACCACCCAAATGCCGAATCACTAATCGACAAGAACACAAGGCTCTTTGAAAACGACAGACTAGTACTTCGCTGGAATGGCGACAAAAGCTATTCTTCGAATGTGTTTTACAAGAAAGACTACGTGTTGAGCCATTGGAGTCGAATCATGAAGATCCACGACATCAAGAGGAAGCTACCAGAGTATCAGGATGTCGTACTGCTTGTTAAGCATTGAATTACTCTAAGCTTGATCCTTGGCCCCTTGCTTTTTATTTCATAATACGTTGATTGTCGCTTCATGCCAAGCGAGGTCAGCCTGAGCTGAGCTGAGCTTGGGATGTCTTGTGATCGACCAGTTTGCGCAATTCACAGGCATCAGAGCAGCTGAGACTTTTTGAGCCAATCCAGTTCCCACCTGCAGCCTGCCCTCAGGGCCGTGGGTGCGGCGCTGGCTCTTTGGTGGCAGCCCCGTTTCAGGGGGCGTAACCCCGCCTCATAGGTTATCGATGGGGGCTTGTTAAAAAACCAATCCACCTTAGACCAGCCTGGCCAAACGGAGCGAAAAATCTGAGATTGGGCCCTCGGAATAGTAAACGAGCACAAGCGAACGAGATAAGCTCTCAGGTTGAGAAACGCAGCCTGTCAGGCGCTTTTTCAGCAAACTCATAGGTGATCATGGATTGAATCCAAGCCAAGCGGAGGCGTTAGTGAGCCTCCCAGGCGATCCAAGAGATTTCGACTAGCTCTTTTGACCCTAGTGTATTTAATGGCGCGCGGGATTGTGTCATGCACAACGCCCACAAGCAAGGTTCCAAGAGTAAAGTGCCAGTCTTCATATCCATAGCCATCGTCTTGGCGAGCCACATGAAACTGGCACCTCTTAAGTAGAGTAGCAGACGCAATCAAATTAAGGTCATATGGGTTGGAGAAGAAGGCCGCAGCTAAAGACTCAACTTTTTGCCAATTGCGCGGCAACTGCCTATAGACAATCGACTTTTGTTGGAAGTTAACAAGAAACTCGGGGTGCAGTATTAATCTCCCCTCGGTCAGATCCTGGCCAACCTCGAATAGAGAGAAGTAGAGGGAGCTGACTAAATCATCCGAGTCAATCAATAGAACAAGACTCTTATCATTTAGAGTTGCAATCCCGGCATTGCGCGCCAATCCAGGATCTCCAAAGGATGTAACAAGGATACGAGAGCTGGCCTTGCGTTCATCAACGAGAATCGAGCTTATCTGTCTTGCGGCGTCAAGCGTCTCGGCAGAGGGGTTGTCTAACACGAATAAGAACCCTAGATCCATATAGTTAGTTGCCTTGGCGCGGTTTTCCCATGCAGAAAGAATCGACTTTGCGCAATCGCAAAGCATGTAGCCCTCATCGTGGGCTAGAATAAGAGCGGTCAACTCATTATGTTTCATGACAGATAACCAGTGCTTGCCAATGAATCAGCGAAAGCTTTAAAGGAATGACGAGAAGAAACAAGTTCCAAGAGGTTATTATTGCGTTTTTGAGCAGAGATTGGATCGGCCATTGTAGCCCTAATGGCAGATTTGTACTCGCCTATATCAGAATAGTTGCTAACAAGAAATCCCGTGCTATCGCATATCAGCTCTCTCACCCCTCCTACATCTGGAGCTACAATGGGCAAACGGGATAAAGCTGCTTCGATCAAAACCACCGGGAGTCCTTCCCACTCAGATGTCATAACGAAGCAGGTATAACGGGAAGAGTCGAGATCGAAGAAGCTCGAGTATTTACCCATATTGACCACATTATGCCTTTTGGATATGGTCAAGTTCCAGTATTCTTGATCGCTAAACAAGGCATATCCATAAATCTCGAATGTAACGTCTGGCATAGAATCTGCAACTGCTAACAAGATGTCAAGACGCTTCTGAGAGTCAAATCTTCCAGCCCAAATAACCCTTGCGGCCGCGGAGTCTTTTGAAAAAGCGGCTGATGGTGGAGCGATAACAGATTTCTTTTCTTGTGCATTTAGTACGCCGTGTGGATTGAAGACTGGTGTGTACAAGCTTTTAATGATCTGAGTGCAGTCGCTTCCTAAAGCATCGTCGAAGGCCTCGGCAAGATATGTGTTGTTGTCAGAGAATATGTAATCACAATGTCTTATGATCGCCTCCCTGAAAAGGGTGGCATACCCTTCTCTGACGCCATAGCTATTAATGTCGCTGCAAAATACCGTGACCGCGATTCTATGGCGAGCTCTTATCGCGGTACCGTATCTCTCAAGTGTTTGATAGCCTTCACGTGAGTTAATGATATGGCATGTGCATGGGCGAATGTTATTAAGAAGATGAGCCAGGAACAATGCCCGCTCGCACTCTGAAAGCGGGGACAAGATGACGCCAATATCTATTACATCAACGCCTTTTGGCACAAGATCCAATCGCTCAGAAGAGCGATCGGATGTAAGCAGGCAAACGATTGTAGAGGAATAGGGCTGATTGTTATGTTTCTCCATCACGGCATTCATATATGTTGTTGCAATATAGTCCGCCCCTCCCGCCAGCACCCAGGGAAGCAAATAAACATGAGAGATATCCTTTTCATGAAGCTGCTTTATGATGTTGAATAAGCTATTTCCTGCGCGTCCAAGCCTATCTTGGTAATGCCAAGAGTGACAGTTGACTATATTAGCAGGCTTAATGCTATCGCTTACGCTGGATAAAGTGCTAAACCATTGCGAGTCTTGTTCATACATTTCGTTCAGCAAGACGACTGTTTCATCATCTATTGGCCCAGGAATGTAAGCTATAGACTGATCGAGATGTGGAAGGTGGATCACTCTGTCAAACGACCGAGCGTGGCGCATGTTGCCATACAACCGCTTAATCTCATGCCCACGATGAATTGAGTTCAGTTCTGCAGTATAGAATCGATCATGGTCATATATTCTGTCGAGATCTAACACCTCGTACAAAAGCGCAATTGCAGAGCCGCTTAAATCTCTGTCTGCCGCCGAAGACTCTTCTGCTTCAAAAGTCGAAATAACAGTGGACAAAGCTCGCGTGTTTATACTTCTAGATCTAGAAACGCCTTGGATAAGCAGGATTGCGGCTGCTCGTTCTACGCTGCTATAATTGTTATTATCAAAGTCATCGAGTCTGTCGTAAATAGTAGCCGCATTAATTTCAGAAAAAGGTAAATACCTGAGAAGCCCGCCAAGATATAAGCACTCGAAATTAGGGTATTTATAAAATATCCTGGCATACGCAAGAATCCTGGAGGGATCTGTATTGTCTTCAAGGATAGATGCGGAAAGACCAAGTAACGAGGCTTGGGCTTTTAGTGATGAGCTGTTTATCAGATCAATTAATCTAATGGCCTGAGAAGCGCATGCACTAAAGTCTTTATCGAGAAGCTGTCGCGTAAGACGCAAGAGAACGGCTTCTTCTTGGTCTGACTTTTCTTCGCAGAGGGTATGAAAGCTGTTTTTTAGCGAATGATCAAGAGGGTTTCCTTCAAGAAGAAGGTGACAAGCTCGAAAATAAGGTGTATAATTGCTAGACGGATCTGAGGATCTTTCAGAAGGGATAGTATGATTACTTCTCCGGGCTGACTTTAAAAATGATGCTGCTCCCAGAGAGTTCTTAAGTAGATCAATTCTGCGGCGATTCATCAGGGTACGATAGCCTGGCATGAGGCTATGTGGGTTAAAAAGACTTACTTTGGTTGACCAGCGGTCTTCGAGTTCGGCAATCGCTTCTGCGAAACCATGTGCATCAAAATAGAATGAGTGCATGCACATGTTATGCATCATTTTCCAAAATGCTTGTCTATCAGTAATGGGCTTGGTAGCAAACTCTATAGCCTGCAGATTATTTTTGTAATGTGGAATTGATGAATGCACTTCGATTATGTCAGAAGGCTTTGCAAAGAGAACATCCTGAATAGCTGCATTTGTGGGATGGACCTCGATGCAAGCACATGCCTCGCCGTTTACGGTCACTTGAGCGCTTGTCGCCATCCTCTGTCTGTTTAAGATGGTTACCAAAATCCATTCTTCTTTAATCATTAAATCAATCCCGCCTCTTTTGTATTGACAAGGCAATTATTTAGCAATGAGGTCCTTCTAGGGGACCATGGCAACCTCGCAAGTTCGAACATTGTTGACTATGGTAAGATCAATAGGGTTGATAATTTGGGCGTTACTTTAATCCAGAGCGCTGGTGCATAGCACTAAGGTGCCGTCTGCATGAGGGAGTTGCTGCCCAGTACATTCTTGAAGCAATGCGGCAGTTGAGTGATGCATGACTGGAAAATCAAGCCAATGCCATCCTATCATGGGCTAGTTTTTTGTGGGGATCCTCTGCCCGGTTTCTCAAATACTCCTTCGGAAGCCCCTGGAGGGGGGGCAGGGCTCATTAGAAGTTAAACAGAGTTCAGTGCCTGAGCGGGTTCTCGCCAGCCCAGCAATTCCAGCAACCCTTTGGTGTCGTGGGACAGGGCGCCCAGGCCCCCGGTGATCGGCCAGAGCCCATCGAGGCGCAACGCATTCATGGCCAGGCTGCGGAGCGTGGCCATGATTTGAACGCCGTTGATCTCGCGGTAGCGGTGCGCGTCTTCCTTGAGCTGCGGGTCGCGGAGCCAGTGCCAGGAGTTCTCAATCGACCAGCGGTCGCGCACGTTTTGCAGCAACGCCCTAACGCTGGTGCGGAGGCTGGTGACACAGTGACGGGTTTCGTCGACGGGCTTGCCGTCGCGACTGCCTTGGCAGCGGACCGCGATTACCATTGCGCTATCGGGCCAGTTCTCCGCCACCCACTCCGGAGCCGGCATGCCCCGCATCGTCCAGGTGAGGTCGCGGCCGCGTTTGTGCTCGTGCTTGCGGGCCTGCAGCGGCGCCTTCCGTCCGTAGATCAGTCGATCTATGCTTACCTGAAACCTCTTGCTGCGGCTATGTTTCACCGCGATCAGGAAGTCGGCATCACGCTGTTCGAGGTAGACGAAAAAGGGCGGTTCGCATGCAGCGCGTCCGCTTGCACAAGCAGTCCCTCAAGCTCCACCCGATCGTGGAGCTGGCGCAGGGCAGCGATCTCACCGCCGGCATCGGTGGCATATATGCTTTGGGCGATCGCCACGCCCAGGCTGTTGGAGTAGGGACTCACCTGAGCGATAGAATGGGCAGCCCCTCAAGCGTTTACAGCGATCGACCCCCTCAGGGTCTTGCCATCGCAAACCAGGGTGTCGACCGTGTCTGTGACGCCAGGCTGAGCTGCGATCCATTGCTGCAGCAAGGCCTCAATACCCTCCACACCCAGTTGAGCGAGCAGAAGGCGGAAGGTGGAGTCCGACGGCGGCTTGGCGACATCGGTGCCAAGTAGCTTGTTCAGCGTTATGCGGTGCCGTTTGGCAAAACGCTCCATGCCCATGAGCGAGCCCTGGTTGCTGAGGATGGATAGGATCACCACCAGCAGCATCCACCACTGCGGATAGCGGATGCCCCAGCGCATGCGGCAATCGGGCAGCGCCTTGAGAAAGCTGATCAGATCGGTTGCAGCAGATGGGATCTGGAGTGGCGAGGCCAACGGACAGGAGCGAATCCTGTGTACCAAACCGAAGCTTGCGGCAGCGGGCCAGCGCTCAAGGAACAGACTACCAATGGGCCCTGGGGGGGATGTCACCATGATCTGATCGGCAGCAACCGATCGCGATTTTTGGTGAGTTTGGTGGGGTGCAAGATCAGATCATCCAGCCTAAGTATCACAAAACAGCAGATTGTAGTTTAGCTGCTCATGGAACAATCGCTCCGAGGGGATGCCGCAGAAGCCATGCAGCAACGAGGCCAGCAACTCCTCCGGGGCCAAACCGAGGGCGTCCTTCTTAGGCATACAGCTTACAGAAGGTGGGCCTGAGCTGACCGAGGGCCTGATCAGCCAGCTGACCAAACGGCTGCAGCTAACGACTGGTCGTGATTCGCTCCTCGATTGAGACGAATAAGAATATATAGCCGCTGCGTTCCGGGTGGCTTCGCAGCTCAACTGTGTAGGTAGCCCCACTGTCGCTGGCATGACGGGCTTGTCAGCGAATTTTTGGGCAAGATAGGAAGTCCTAGGTGAACAAATACTCGATGAGGATGGCTGTGGTGGTGTTTTCACTGTTGCGCACTCTGCTTGATTGCGATAGATCCTTGTACTCGTTCAGCTATATTCTCTCACGCTATAAAAGTGGCATGTCTTGGCGAGTGTGCCTAGGGAGTCCATATTGAAGTCCGAGTAGCTTGTTGCAAGGATCTCTTTCCCTAAGGGCGGATGGTCGGCAAGCTCTTGCCAGGAGGAGCCGAACTTTTGGAAATATTCAAAAAATCTAAAGGCTACCGGATCGTTGCCCATTTTTCTTCGTTCATTTACCCCCTGCCTTACGGCTGCACCATCCACGCTGATGAATAATTCGGGCTCGAGTTGAACCATTCGGAACATCGATAGCAATGCCCCATATATATCGGAGCGCACATGGATCAAAGCCTTTGGGACTTGGGATGCGGCTGCAACATGGCGATTGTATAGTTCCGGGCCAACATGGGAAGGTGTGGAACTTTGCCCTCTGGCACTCATGCCGTTTAGCTATGAGATTGATAGAAAGTTATTGCTTGCATCGCCAATAAAATGGCCGTCGTAATTGGCGACTTTGCGATTCAAGAGTACGTTAGCAATAAATGTTCCCGCTGATTTCGGCATGGATATGGCAGGTGCTGAAGGCTTGAGGCTTTGGGCATTAGGCGTCTGGTGCTCAAAGTGAGTTATGGCTCCTATCGCCGCGATATCACAAAGCTCATTGACGAGCGAGATAAGTAGGAGTGGGCGGCAATGGCTCAGCTGTACATTAACTCCTAAATCAGTGTGGCAAGCTGGTCGTAGCTGTAGCAGAGGAATCCAGCGAGTAAATCTCGTGAAGCTAGATTAAAATCTATTTAGATCTTGTGGGTTTAGAGATGAATCGCATTGCTTATGTCCACGAATTCATCGAGCAACCAGAATGTCTGTAGCGCTAGGTTCGCACAATTTGCTAACCACTTTTCTGAACGAAGAGCAATTGCGCTCGTTCATGGGGCGTTCATTTTCTGTGAGTTTACAACTTTATACCACATTTGGCACTATTTGTAGGTTTTTCGTGCTGCTATTTTGTTAATCCTATGCCTCTCTGCCGGAGGGGTTTGATCAGCCGCTGAAGCCGATAAATCGCGCCTCTACAGCTCTTGCATGCGGGCTGATCGGCAGCCGACGGTGACAGCTTGCCGCACTGTTTGGTTCAGGGCCTTGGCTCTTGAACGGATCGGGTGGCCACTGGCGCATGGAGGACCGATTAGTCCTGCTATCTAACCATTCGGCCAGGCCCCGATCGGTTATAGACGGCTACAGACGACTGCCGTTCCGTGGTTTATGCGAATCATGCATCTGCCAATGCCGGTGGGGCCTGAGGGATCCCGGCTCTTCTTGCCCCGCGGTTGCGCTGCAGGCCGGCGCCCAACCCATCCCTCCCTCGTCCGCGGTCTGCCTCGGTGATCTGGCGGTGCGAGCCGCTATCCCCAGCCTGTCAAGCGACATCGAAAACTGAACCACTTCCGACACCGAAAACTGAACCACCCCGGGGCGGTCTTTGGGCTCGGTAGTCGGAGTGGTTCCGCCCTTATGGGGGTGGTGTCTCTTG
>Ga0209088_10001326_pt1 | contig 15988 bp, 11 predicted proteins | sample S_140625_EF_Meta_FD_187324 | JGI IMG/M metagenome (GOLD analysis project Ga0209088, IMG submission 187324) | Freshwater microbial communities from Lake Simoncouche, Canada to study carbon cycling - S_140625_EF_MetaG (SPAdes) (version 2) | ecosystem: Environmental > Aquatic > Freshwater > Lake ... | reverse complement strand
GCTGTTTGTTCATTACATCGTCATACTTTAAAACATTCTTACGCATTTCAAAGTTTAGTGATTCAACCTGAGTCTGTGCAGATTTAATTGCATTGCTAACAATTTTTGATTCCAGTGGAGTCTCCTCCGGCATGCCAGCTGCCCCTAAGAATCGCTCAACTAATCCAGAGTTAAATCTGCGCATTAATTCATCTTGTAAAGATAAATAAAATCTTGACTCGCCAGGATCTCCTTGGCGGCCAGATCTACCTCTTAACTGATTATCAATTCGCCTAGATTCATGGCGCTCTGTTCCTAAAACATAAAGTCCACCTAGTGAAACTACCGTTTCATGTTCTTTTGCAACTGATTCTTTTTGCTTAGTGATTTCAGCTGGCCAAGCTTTTTCGTACTCTTCTGGAGTTTCTACAGGATTTAATCCCTGGCGTTGTAATTCAAAATCTGCCATAAACTCTGGATTTCCACCAAGCATAATGTCAGTACCACGGCCTGCCATATTAGTTGCAACAGTTACAGCGCTAACAGTTCCAGCTCTTGCAATAATTGCGGCTTCGCGCTCATGTTGTTTAGCGTTTAATACTTCATGTGCGATACCGCGGCGTTTTAGAATTGCCGATAACTCCTCAGATTTTTCAACGCTAACAGTTCCGACTAATACGGGCTGGCCTTTTTTATGCCGTGCGGCAATATCTTCGGCTACAGCAGTAAATTTACCTACTTCAGATTTATAAATTAAATCAGATTGATCAATACGTTGCATTTTTTTATTGGTTGGAATTGGAATCACGCCTAGCTTATAAATTTGCATAAATTCAGAGGCCTCTGTCATAGCCGTACCCGTCATGCCACTTAGCTTTTTATAGAGGCGGAAGTAATTTTGTAGTGTAATTGTGGCTAGGGTCTGATTTTCATCCTGGATCTCAATACGCTCTTTTGCCTCAAGGGATTGGTGAAGTCCTTCACTATATCGCCGCCCTGACAACATTCGACCGGTGTGCTCATCAACAATTAATAATTCACCATTCATCACTACATAATCTTTATCTCGCTTAAACAACTCTTTAGCCTTAATCGCATTGTTTAAATACCCAATCATTGGAGTATTAGCTGATTCATATAAATTATTTATATCTAGTGCTTCTTCAACCCTACTAACTCCCTCATCTAAAATACCAACTGTTCGCTTTTTCTCATCTACTTCATAATGAGTATCTCGGTTTAGCCTTGCAACAATATTTGCAAATTCGACATACCATTTAGTTGCTTTATCAGCTGGTCCAGAAATGATTAAAGGTGTTCTTGCCTCATCGATTAAAATCGAGTCAACCTCATCAACAATTGCAAAATTATGTGATCTTTGAACACAATCAGCTAATGACCATGACATGTTGTCTCTTAAATAATCAAAACCAAACTCATTATTTGTTCCGTAGGTGATATCTGCTGCATATGCCTCTCGCCGCTCAGCCGGTGACATGCTTGCAAGAATCACTCCAACTTTAAGACCTAAAAAGCGGTGAACACGTCCCATCCATTCGCTATCACGCTCTGCTAAATAATCATTTACGGTAACTATATGAACACCTTTACCAGTAAGAGCATTTAAATATGCTGGTAATGTTGAAACTAAAGTTTTTCCTTCACCAGTTTTCATCTCTGCAATGTTTCCTTTATGAAGTGCGGCGCCACCCATTAACTGAACATCGTAATGTCGTTGTCCTAACGTGCGTCTTGCAGCTTCTCTTACAACAGCAAAAGCTTCAGGCAAAATTGAATCTAAAGTTTCACCTTTATTTAAACGCTCTTTAAAAATATCTGTTTTAGCACGCAGTGATTGATCATCTAAGGATGAAACTTCTGGTTCAAATTTATTAACTTGTAATGAAATTTTTGCAAGCTCTTTAATAGCTCGTCCCTCACCAGCACGCAAGATTTTGTCTAATAAACCCACAAGGCGCCTCCACTGGTGTCTAATTTTTGAATTGACTAAATACTGAGTGGCTTATCGTATTAGAGAATTACGCCCCACCGCACACGCAGTAATTATCCCATTAACGGTGATTTTGGCTTCAGCCAACGCCCTTACCCCCCAAATTGATGCTCCGGTAGTAATCTGATCATCGATTGGAAAGATCCATCCTGGGAATTTAATGAATCTTGTTAATTTATTGCCAATTTCTACTTAAGTATCGTAATTATTCTTCTACTGTAGATAATTTATCCTCTGGTATTAATGCAATAGGAAATGATTGAACTAACGTGCCGTGATTTTTTGGCAGTGTTAACACAAAGTGAGCACCTTGGTGCGGGCTACCCCAAGCAAGCAATTGACCTTGATGCAGTTTTGTATCTTCAAGGGCAATAGAAAGACCAAGTCCACTTCCACCACTTGTTCTAGCTCTAGATGGATCTGCTCGCCAAAAACGATCAAATAAGAAAGGTGCATCCTCTTCATTAAAACCTAATCCAAAATCGCGAACGCTTACCGCTACTTCATTATCACTTTCTGCGATACGAACTTTTATACTCTTGCCTTCGCCATGATCTATTGCATTTGAAATTAGGTTACGCAGAATACGTTCAATTCTTCTTTGATCAGCCTGGATAGGAATCGATTCGTTTAGTGAATCAATAATTAATTTTGTGGCTTTGCTTGGGTGAAGGTAATCAACTGTTTTCTTCACTAAATTAACAATATTAAATGTGGTTATATCAATAGAAGCTGCTTCAGCATCAAACCTACTCACTTCAAGTAGGTCAGAAAGTAGTAGCTCAAATCGATCAATTTGATTAATTAGCAACTCACTACTTCTTGCAATACTAGGATCAAAATTATCTTTTCCTTGATAAATAACTTCAGCTGCCATTCTTAAAGTTGTTAAAGGCGTTCGTAGTTCATGGGAAACATCAGAGACGAATCTTTGCTGAAGCATTGATAGGTTCTCAAGCCGATAAATTTGCTGCTGAATCGATACTGCCATTTCATTAAATGAATTACCTAAACTTGCAAATTCAGTACTATCTGAAATTTTCATTCGACTAGATAGATCACCTTGTGTGAATTTTTCGGCAACAGATGCTGCAGCTTGAACTGGTGAGATTACTTGGCGGATCACAAATTGTGTACTTAGACCGATTAGCAATATCAATAAAACCCCTCCAAAAATCAAAATGACTTCTAGCTGATTAATGGTTTGAAACTGTTTATCGAGTTTGAAAATATAATATATTTCGTAAACGCCAGTTTTTGGAATGTTAATTTTGCTACCAACTATAAAACCAGGAAAACTAATTCCAGTAGAATACTTAACAGATGTTCTTTCAACTATAATTTCTTTACTTGCTTTTGTTTTTTCTCTAAAATTATTTGGAATTGAATTTAAAACTAGTAAAGTTGTACCTGTTTGATAGATATTTGATACTTTATTATCCTTAGATAAGGGCAAAAGAATAGTTTCACGCCCAGAAATTAGACCATCTTCCTCACTAGACGCAATGAATTGCTGAATTGCTTTACTCAAACTTTCATCACTTTTTAAATTAGCACTATTAAATCTTGTTTGTGCTAGCTGTAGCGCATTCTTAGTTTCAATTTTAGATATTGATATTTTTTCATTTATTATTATTGATGAAATTCGATTATGAATCACAAAACCAACTGTTGAAATTATTAGAATAGCCAGCAAAGTGCTTGTTACCAATACCTTAAAACTTAATGAATGTTTAAACTTTGACTTAACATCCAGCATAACTAAGCCTTTGCTGCTCCAGCTTTATATCCAACTCCTCTTACAGTTAAGACATATTCTGGATTATCTGCATCTGACTCAATTTTTGAACGTAATCTTTGTACGTGCACATTAACTAACCGAGTATCAGCTGCATGTTGATAGCCCCATACCTCACTTAGAAGAGCTTCTCTAGTAAAGACTCTGCCTGGCTCTTTAGCCAAAGTAGCTAATAAATCAAACTCCAAACGAGTTAAAGCAATTTCTTTTCCATCTTTTAAAACTTTATGCTCTAGTTGATCAATAACTAAATCAAAGATTGAAAGTGAACCGACTTTGGTACTTCGCCGTAATCTTGTGTTAATTCGTGCTACTAGTTCTTGTGGTTTAAAAGGTTTCACCATGTAATCATCAGCGCCAGCCTCTAGACCTAATACAACATCTTGAGTGTCACCTTTTGCAGTTAACATAACAATTGGAACCATTGAACTTTCACGAATTATTTTACAAACTTCAATGCCATCAATTCCTGGCAACATCACATCTAATAAAACTAAATCAGGGGTATGGGAATTAAAGAGATCCATAACTTGATCTCCACGATTTACTAAATCAACCTCCATGCCAGCACCAGTTAAGACGATGCTAAGCATCTCAGCTAAGTCTTGGTCGTCATCAACGACCATGACTAATGGCATTTAAGAACCGTGTTCCCAAGAGTTTAAGTACAGCTCTTGCGCTGGAGTTAATACATCTAGCGTAGATCCCATACTCTCTAACTTTAACCTTGCAACATCTTTATCGATTGAAACTGGGACTTCATGTAATCCAGCAGATAATCCCGTACCAGCTTTTAATAACCACTCAGCGGTAAGTGCTTGATCAGAAAATGACATATCCATAACTGATGCTGGATGGCCTTCTGCTGCGCCTAAATTTGCAAGTCTTCCCTCGGCAATTAGAAGAATCCTGCGGCCATCTGCCATTACGTACTCATCGGTTTGGTGTCTCATCTTTAAATTCTTTTCTTTTGCATTCTTCTCAAGCCAAGCCACATCAATTTCAATATCAAAGTGACCGGAGTTAGCCAAAATAGCGCCATCTTTCATCTGCTTAAAATGCTCATCACGTAAGACATCTCGGTTACCAGTGACCGTAATAAATAAATCACCAATTGCTGCAGCCTTTGTCATTGGCATAACTCTAAAACCTTGCATCAATGCATCTAATGCTTTAGTTGGATCAATCTCTGTAACGATTACCTCTGCGCCTAGACCTTTTGCCCGTTCAGCAACACCTTTACCGCAGTAACCGAATCCAGCAACAACTACGATCTTTCCAGCAATTAATGTATTTGTAGCGCGGAAAATTGCATCAAAAGTAGATTGTCCTGTTCCATATCGATTATCAAACATGTGTTTCGTGTCAGTGTCATTAACTGCAATCATTGGAAACTTTAAGGCACCATCTTTAGCCATTTGGCTAAGTCGAATTACACCAGTTGTGGTCTCCTCACAGCCAGCCATGACTCCTTCAATTAATTCTGTTCTTGATGTGTGAATTACATTTACTAAATCACATCCATCGTCAAATACTAATTGTGGTTTTATATCTAAAGCTGAGTTTAAATGTTTGTAAAAACCCTCACGATCAATACCATTTTTAGCAAAAACTGAAATACCGTATTCAAAAACTAAAGCTGCTGCTGTGTCATCCTGTGTTGAAAGTGGATTTGAAGCGCAGAGTGCAATATCAGCACCGCCTGCCTTTAACGCTAACATTAAGTTGGCTGTCTCAGTTGTGACATGCATACACGCAGCAATTCTCATTCCTGTGAATGGCTTTTCCTTTGCAAAGCGATCTTTAATTTGAGCAAGTACCGGCATATTTCTCGCTGCCCACTCAATTTTCTTCTTTCCTTCACTTGCTAGTGCAGGATTAGCAACATCACTTTTAATTACAGTCGTTGTACTCATTACTCTCCTATAAATTTGATTACTTAATCAATGGTTTAATCAGTGGTTAGGGGATAAAGATACCCTGCCTGAAAGGTTTTTATCACCTTTAGATCAAGGCTAATACGGCATCCCTAATCTTAATCATCTCTTTTTCAGTATCGGCCTCCACATTTAATCGAAGTAATGGCTCTGTATTTGATGGTCTTAGGTTAAACCACCAGGTGGAAGCTGTAATAGTTAAACCATCTAACTCATCAACTTGATATTTACCATGATATTTATCACGGATGCGTGAAATAGACTTTGTCACATCTTTTACTTTGGTATTTATTTCACCACTAGATATATATCTGTTGTATGGCTTCAGTAACTCAGAGAGTGTGGAGTTACTACCCATTAATTCAGCTAATGCATAGAGTGCGGCAAGCATGCCCGAGTCTGCTCGCCAAAAATCATTGAAATAGAAATGGCCAGAATGTTCACCACCAAAGACAGCGCCAGTTTGAGCCATCATGCTTTTAATATAGGAATGCCCAACCCGACTTCTGATACCAACTCCACCATTTTCAGCAATAACCTCAGGAACAGCTTTAGATGAGATTAGATTGTAGATAATGCTAGCTCCCGGGTTGGCCTTTAACTCGCGAACGGCAATTAGCGCTGTTAGCGCTGATGGATTAACTAATCCACCTTTCTCATCAATTAGAAAGCAGCGATCAGCATCTCCATCAAAGGCTAAACCGATATCAGCTTTCTCTTTTTTAACTCGCTTTTGTAAATCTTTTAAATTCTTCGCCTCAATTGGATTAGCTTCATGATTTGGAAAATTACCATCTAACTCAAAGTACATCGCAATAAGGTCAATATCTAGCTTTGCCATTACAGCTGGGGCAGTGAAACCAGCCATTCCGTTTCCGGCATCAATTACCACCTTTAGTTTTCGCTTTTTAAATGTATTTTTAGGAAATTGTGCAAATAAATAATTAGCATAATCTTTTAATAGGTTTTCTTTTCTAGAAGAGCCAACTGGCCTGTTTGAAATTGGAACACCTTTTTCAATTAATTCACGAATATTTAGTAAGCCGGTATCTTGTCCAATCGGGCGAGCACCACTTTTACATAGTTTCATTCCGTTATATTTTGCTGGGTTGTGACTAGCTGTAAACATAATGCCGGGTAGATTTAATTTTCCAGATGCAAAATACAACATATCTGTTGAGGCAAGTCCTATTCTGATTACATCCATTCCTTGGCTAGTCGCACCATCGGTAAATGCATCAGCTAATAGTGGTGAGGATTCACGCATATCTTCACCAACCACAATTGTTGCTGGCTCTCGTTCATACTCTAGAAATTTAGCAAATGCTACGCCAAGTGCAAAGGAAAAATCAGGAGTTATTTCATTTTTAACTAAACCTCTGATGTCATATGCCTTGATAATTTTTTCTAACATAAGACTCTTAACTTAGGCCTTGGGAGAGGAATTTAAAAATTAATTAGAAGGTAATACCCGCAAATGGCCGCGTCTACCCAATTCAGGCTGCATTGACTTACTGCTTAAATCTGTATTGGCTACTTCACGGACTGCGTCAGCAATCGCCATTAAATCTTCTTCCGTTGGTCCGCTGTTATGATCGATTACTTCTTCTTTAATTACATTCCAACCAACTGGCACAGTTAACCGCTGACTATGTACCGCGCATAGATCATAATTATGTGGTTCTGCATAGGTTGAAAGTGGACCAAGAACTGCAGTTGAGTCAGAGTAGATATAGGTAAGGGTTTTAATTGCAGCGCTAGTACAACTTGCCCGTGAGCACCTACGTCCAGATAACTTTCTCATATGAACAGGTTAATGCTCAATTGCTATAAAAGTTGGGATTTAGCCCCGTGTAATTACGCTGGCATCAGCAATCGGCTCTGATGCTGTTTCTAAGTTCGCACCATTATTCATTGGAATGTAGCTACTACCGATACTGCCAACCTCGGGTAAAAAGATTACACCGCCAGAAATACCCTTAGTATTTGCGGTTATTTGTAATCGATTTAATCCAACCGGTGGCCTCCAAATAGCAAAGTTAGACCCAGTGACAGTTTCTGTTATTTTTTTACCATTTATACCGGTTGCGCTAATTGCAACATTAATTTTTTTGCCTGAAAAAGTTAGGGTTGGTCTTGATCCAGTTAGATTCACACTCCATTTTGCTAAATCATCAGCAGCTGTAGCCCAGGCAATCTCACTACTTTTACCATAAGTAAACGTTGAAAGAACTGATGCAAGAAGTGGTTGATCAGAATCAATAATAATTGAAAATGCCTGATTAGTTGGAGCAAATGTTAATGGAATATTTAAAACGCGCTGACTTTTTACATTTAGTTCCGCTAAACCAATTGGCACAAAGTTGCCATCATTTGAATTAATTGTGACGCTAATATTTGCATCAATTTTTCCTGGTACTAACAAGCGCATAGAGTGTGAGGCAGAATTAGCTTGGGAAACTAATTTTCCAGTTAACCCAGATATTGCAGAAATAGTTACTTTCTTACTACTAGATCCAATCGGTGCTATAAAATCGGCGCCAAGTGACTTAAGTCCTTTTTTTCTTTCATCAAATAGATATGAACTAACTCGTCCAGATATTGTTTTAACGCCAATAACAATTATGTCCTCACCGGGAATAAGTGAATCAACCGATAATTTCTTTGTTGAATTTTGTGGAATAGATACACTCCTTGGCTCTAAAGCACCGTTTGGTGTAAATATTTCAAGATCTACTACAGACTCACTAAATCCACTGTTAACAATATAAAGAAAAGACTTACTCGTTAAAGCTCCAGAGCCACCAACAAACCATTGCATTCCGTTACTAACTGAACAGGGCACAACAGATTTCCAAGCATTATTTGCAAAAGTTATTGCTGTACTTGCATTACCCTCAACTAATACTGCTTCTTTCGTTAAGGCAATCACACTACTTTTACCTGGATTAAGTTTCTTACTCCTGCCATCAACTAGGCGGCGATTAACCTTTGAATTAGTCAAAGCAGCAATAGATGAAACTTTATTACCAATTGCGGGGCAAACTGTTGCTGGATAAGTAGAAGTTAATTTAACTTGATCACTTTTTTCTGGGGCAAAGTATGTAGCAGCAGCCAATAAAAATATAGTTAAAATTAGCGCAATTACCTTAAAATTTAGCGGTTTAAATTTCATACCAGCTCCTCAAGTGGAACCTCACGTCGCTTTCGTCCAGCTGGTAGAACTAGGACAATAACCGTTAAAATAATTATTAATTGCAATGAAATCCACGCTCTACGTGAAACTCCATTATGAATCAAAGAGATATCACCTGCTTCTGGAATTTTAAATACTGGCACACCGAATTGATTTTGTTCTAACTTAATTAGTTTTCCGTTTAGTAGTAATTGCCATGACTTATCAAATTGTTCTGCTAAAAATACTACGCCAGGTCCTGGAACGTAGGCAGTAGATGCTCTATCTGTTGAATTTAAGGTGATGTATTTTCCAAGATCACTTTGATACGTAACTCTAGCTAGAGCATTATTAACTTTCCAAACCACTCCATCTTTTGTTGCAGAGCTTCTGGTAAAGCCACCAATTCCATCAATTGTTCTTAACAGTCCAGCATCTGCTGGATCTTTCATAAATATATATTGGATACCGTAAAAGCCTAAAACCTGACTGCTAGTAGATCCAACTCCGTTAACTAATTCAACAATCACTTTATGCACCTGTTCGGGAGTTTTAATTGCAATATCAGCATTTCCTAATTGCAAATCTCCGCCACGAGTAATGAAATATTGCAATTGCTCTTTATTCTTACGTATCACTAAAGTTTTAGGTTTTTCATTAGTGTTAGCCAAATCGGAAATAAATGCTGGTACTACTTGCTCTTGATCAGTTTTTACTAAGGAATTTGCCCCCACAGTTGTTGTCCAAAGTGTTACGGCAATTATTGAATAAATTGTTATAACGGTGGTTAAAACTGATGCTATGTGCCTAAACCCAAAATTTGATCGGCGCAGTTGTGGTATTAATCGCTCGCCTACTGCAAAAACAGATAGTAAGAGGAGTAATTGGGCAAAAACAATTAATGGGCCACTCCATACTCGTTGAGATTCACTGCTATTTCCTTCTATGTAATAGGAGCTAAGAGTGACAGCAAATAAAAGGGTTAGCAGCGAAATTACTGCTGGTTTTCTTTGATCAATAGAGGCCAAGGAAACTAATAAATAAATCAGAAATGGCGCAAAAATAATAAGTGGTGGCGAAGTTAATCCACCAGGATTAAACATTAAAACAGATAATTGATCACCTGATGCAATGCTTAGACCAGGCTCACGTAGTGAGGTAATTGGGTGAGTTATTAATGACAATGAGATTGGAAGATTCATTAAAAATGGTGTAACTAAAAGGGTAAAACGCTTTTTAATCTCATTACTATTTAAATTATCGAGTATCTCTTTCCATTTATATGTTCGCCAATTAGTACTGCTTAGATAGTAATTTAGTATAAAAATAAAATGTATAAATACCCAGCCAAGTAAAAACAATTCTGAAAAAGCACTAGCTAAACCTGCAACTAAGGCTATTAAATAGATTCTTCGCCAAGTGAGATCCTCAACTAGTTTACTTTTAATTAATAATTGCAAAAGTATGGGTAGAAATATTGCAACTGCAATTGTGCCAAGGCGTCCTTGATTTATTGAGGACAGAACTACAGGTGAGAACGCATAAAGGAAAGCAACAAAAACTGATGAGTAATTTGTTAAGGCATACGATCTAGCTGCTCTATAAGCTAATATAAACAAAATTAGTGGAGTTAAAAACATAAGTAATGCTAAAAATATTTGAGGATTACCAGCAGTTATTAAAGATAAAATTCCAATAATTGGCTGCCAGACTGGTGCTTGATTACTACTACCCAAGCCAACTAAATGCCATGAATCTACATATGAAGAAATTAATTGCATCGCGCTGTCCGGTGCAACCGCAAGTGCACCACCTGAAAGGGAGCCAAATCTGTTTCGTGAATAAAATATTGAGATGGTCAAAGTAATTAAAACACCAAATAACAAAGGTTGCTTAACTAAGGCTTTAATTTTGCTAAATCTTTGAGTAGTAAATGAATCTATTTCATCAAAACTTTCATCAATTACACCAATTTCTGAATAACTTTTTACCCTTTTAATTGGTTGATCAACTTTTCCTGGTTTAAAGGCATTTAGAATTGAAGATGCAACTCTTTCAATAATTGCTCGCACCTGAGCCCCGCGTGGTGGGATAAATGGTTTTATTACTCTGGGAGTTAAAACTCTATTCTTTTTACGATATCTCCTTGATTTAATTAAATCTGCTGGCTTAAAGATTAATAAACCAATTGCTGCAATCTCATCAGCGGCATACCCTGGTAATTTTGCTAGCAAATAAATAAAAGATCTACCCAGTGAAGTAACTAAAAGCTGAATTGCTACCCAAGGCAGGATCCACCAACTTGAGTTAGCAAGTAAAACAAAAGCGGCATTGCGTCTATCTAGTAGTAGCGGCCTATGTAAGATTGCATCTTTTACATCAATTGAACGCCGCTCAGATGACGAAGCTTCGGCATGATAAATGATTGCTTCACCAACACAAATAACTGAATGCCCTGCGATATGTGCTCGCCAACCTAAATCAATATCATCTCTAAATAATTCAAGGCTGGGATCAAATCCACCTAGCTCTTCAAATAGCGAGCGCTTAATCAACATACCTGCTGTTGAAACCGCAAGAACAGTTGCAACATCATTGTGCTGGCCTTGATCATATTCGCGATCTTCTAGGCCAGTCCATCTTGAGCCATTCTCAGTAATACTTATTCCGACCTCTAAAATATGTTTGCGGTCATACCAACCTAAAATTTTTGGTCCGGCAATACCAACTTGCGGACGGCTAACTACCGCCTCTAATAATTTGGCTAACGCATAACGATCAGGTGCACAGTCATCATGTAAAATCCAAAGCCACTCTTGCTCACCATCTTCAGAGTGTTTTTTTGGCAAACTTGTAACTGCGGCGCTAACTGCTGCGCCGAAGCCAGTGCTTCGTGGTTTTTTTATTACCTCAATGCCAGAGTTGCCGAGTAATTTAACTGAGTTATCTTTTGAACCAGTATCAACAGCAATTATTTGATCAACTGGGTGCTTTTGTGATGAAAGTGCTGCAACAACTTCACTAAGCCAAGTTGCACCGTCATGAGTAATGAGAATTGCACTTACATACTGATCTTCTACTTGGGCTAGGCCCCCGGTGCTCTGCTTTTCAGCCACCCGTTATTTTAAGCGCTACGGCGCTTTAAGCGTCGACGCTCACGTTCTGATAATCCACCCCAAATTCCAAATCGCTCATCATGAGCTAACGCATACTCAAGACATTCAGAACGAACCTCACAGGAAAGGCAGACTCGCTTAGCCTCTCTAGTTGAACCACCCTTCTCAGGAAAAAATGCCTCTGGATCTGTCTGAGCACAAAGCGCTCGCTCCTGCCATGAAAGCTGTTCTGAGGAAACTACTAGGGCCGCAAGGGCTGCATCTTTTTCTAACATATCTCTCCTTATAAATCTGAATACCAGAAGCTCGGTAGCTGCTAGTTCCTATAGGGCCAGGGTGTGCCCGCTAATGGGATAATTACACGCTTGTAACTCTATTAAGTCAAGTCGAGATAGGTCAAATTGGGGAAATTAAAACCCTAAATAATTCGAAATTACTACCATTCCCGCATCAATTTGAGCACCTGGAGCAATGATTGAATCAATTATTTTGCAATTTTTACCTATTTTCGCACCTTTTCCGATGATTGAACCACTTATCTGGGTATCACTTTCAACTATAACTTCACCATCAATGACGGATCCATTATTTATCAGAGCTGAACTATTAATAACAGCGGTATCTGAAATTATTCTATCTCCGGTGTGCTCTAAAGTGGCACCAGATTTAATAACACCAGTAACTAAATCTGCAGATGCCTTAACAAGTGCGGCCGGAGTGCCGATATCTAGCCAATATGCGTTATCTAAATAACCATAGACCTTACTCCCGGCATTTAAAAGTGATGGAAAAGTGTCTCGCTCCACACTTACTACCTTACCTTTTGGAATACTGTCAATAATATTACGGTTAAAAATATAGCAACCAGCATTAATTAAATTGCTAACTGGATTTTCCATCTTTTCTAGAAAAGATTTAACACTATTATCGCCTGCTAACTCAACACAGCCGTAAGCTCGAGCATCTTCTACTTTAGTCAAATACAAAGTCACTTCTGCATTATTATCCTTATGAAACTTTAACTGACTAGATAAACTATGCCCACTTAATACATCACCATTAAATATAACTACCTGATCACATGGGCTAAGTAACTCTGCCGCATTTCTAATACCACCTGCTGTGCCAAGGGCGCTGCTTTCAACAGCGTACTTAATATTAATTCCAAATCTTGCGCCATCTCCAAAATATGGCTCAAAGAGCTCAGCTTTATATGAGGTTGCCAGCACTATCTCAGTAATGCCTGCGTTAGCTGCCTTTCTAATCTGGTGCTCTGTAAATGGCACAGCGGCAACTAGCAACATTGGTTTTGGTGTCTGATTAGTTATTGGCGCTAGTCGAGTTCCTTTGCCACCAACTAATAAAATTGCGCTAGTACTCAAGATTTAATCCGTTCGCTAGCTTTATTAATATTTTCATCAGTTGCAGTAAGTGCCACTCTGACAAAGTTATCATCTCCATAAAAGCTTCCTGGGGTAACTAAAATGCCACGGCTGGCAAACCAATCTACTGTTTTAAAGCAGTTTTCACCCTTTGCGCACCATATGTATAGGCCAGCCTTACTATGTTCGATAGTAAAGCCAGCATTATTTAATGCAGAACTTAAAATATTTCGCCGGTTGCTATATCTATTTACTTGCTCTGCTACATGGGCATTATCTGAAAGAGCAGCAATCATCCCCGCTTGAACTGGACCAGCCACCATAAGTCCAGCATGTTTTCTAATCTGGCGAATCTGATCAATTAACTTAGGATCTCCGACTATAAAAGCTGCTCGATACCCGGCCATATTTGAACTTTTAGATAATGAGTGAACAGCTAACAGACCAGTGTTATCACCTTTTGCTAGCTCTAGTATTGACTTAGCATTTGATGAAAAACTTAAATAGCACTCATCACTTGCAACGACTGAATTATTTTTACGGCTCCAATTAATCACTTGTAATACCTGATCATCCGTTAATACCTCACCAGTTGGATTAGATGGTGAATTAATCCAGGCTAAATCAGCAGCACTCCAATCATCTGCTGAAGCATCTACTGCTATCGCCTCTGCCCCAGCCATTAAGGCGCCAACTAAGTAAGTTGGATAGGCAACTTTTGGGTATAAGACTTTTTTACTTTGCAGCAGTGTTGGCAAGAGTGCTACTAACTCTTTTGAACCAATCGTAGGTAAAACATCGAAGTCACCACTAACTTTTAAATTCTTTACTGACCAATCTCTAATTGCGCTTATTAATTTTTCACTACCTGCAGTAAGTGGATAGCTAGGTGAATTACTGGCAGCTGCTAACGCCTCCTGAATAAATTTTGGGGTTTGATCAACTGGTGTACCTTGAGATAAATCAATGAAACCATCTGGATATCTTTTTGCTATAACTGCATAAGGTGCCAGGACATCCCAGGGAAAATCTGGCAGTTTCAGAAAAACTTATTTCTCTTGAGGTGGAAGTGCAGCAACTATTTGATGATCCTTACCAATTGCGCCAAGTTTGGCTGCTCCTCCTGGGGATCCAATCTCAACAAAAAACTTAGTGTTAACTTCACTGTATTGCTTCCACTGCGATGGCACATCATCTTCATAATAAATAGCTTCTACTGGGCAAACTGGCTCACAAGCACCGCAATCAACACACTCATCAGGTTGGATATAAAGCATGCGATCACCCTCATAGATACAGTCAACTGGGCACTCTTCGATGCAAGATTTGTCTTTAACATCAACACACGGTTGAGCAATTATGTAGGTCACGCTTCTCCTTACAGTTGTATTTGCCTAGATAGGTAGAGAATACTGCCAGTAACTCTTACCTGATCAAGGCATGAGTTTAATAGAGGAGAGCAGATGCAGCCATCAGCGGCGCAGATCGGAGAAAAGGTGAGTATTCGCCTGCATGATCCATCTGGTGGCTATCGGGATATTCTCGGTATTTTAGAGAGCGAAAACACAGTGAAAAAGAAGGATGGCAGCATCGTTACCTTTGATCCAGCCAAAATAGCGGTTTGGAAAGTAGTAGAAAATAAATGAGCTGCCTAAATGAGTAACAACCAAATTCAACTATTTGATACTAAATCACGAAAACCACAAATAGTAGAAAGTAGTGACGGTAAGAGCTTACGAATTTATAGCTGTGGGCCAACTGTTTATCGCGATGCCCATGTTGGAAATATGCGTACTTTCTTACTCGGAGACTTAATCACCAGGCTAGCGAAGCATTCTGGTTATCAAGTTAAGTTCATTCAAAATATTACCGATGTTGGTCACATGTCAGAGGATTTTGTAGAAGACAAAATATTGGCACAAGCCAAAGCTGAAGCAAAAGATCCATATGAGGTTGCAAAATTTTATGAAAGTAGATTTCATCAAGATCTTAAATCTTTAAATATTAATGCCGCAGATTTATACCCAAAAGCTAGCGACTGTATACCGCTTATGCATGATTTAATAAAAAAATTAATTGATACTGATCATGCATACGTTGGTAGTGATAACTGTGTTTACTTCTCAGCCCAGTCTTATCAAGGTTATGGCGCAATTAGTGGAAATCGGTTAGATGCACTTAAGCCTGGCCATCGTTTTGAATACACCGAAGACGGTGCTAAAAAATTTCATGCTGACTGGGCGCTTTGGAAAGCAGCAGCAGGTCGAACCCAAATGATTTGGGATTCACCATGGGGGCCAGGATTTCCAGGTTGGCATATTGAATGCTCGGCAATGTCACTACATTATTTAGATGAGTTTGTAGATATTCACTTAGGTGGGATAGATCTAAGATTTCCTCATCATGAAAATGAACGTGCTCAATCAAACTCATCTATAAATAATGAGGCGGTAGCACTCTGGGTTCATGGTGAACATCTTTTATTTGAAGGCCGTAAGATGGCTAAAAGTACTGGAAATGTAGTTTTAGTTTCAGATTTAATTTCAAAGCATTTAGACCCACTATCACTTAGGCTTTGCTTTCTAGAAAA
>Ga0209088_10001320_pt1 | contig 16018 bp, 7 predicted proteins | sample S_140625_EF_Meta_FD_187324 | JGI IMG/M metagenome (GOLD analysis project Ga0209088, IMG submission 187324) | Freshwater microbial communities from Lake Simoncouche, Canada to study carbon cycling - S_140625_EF_MetaG (SPAdes) (version 2) | ecosystem: Environmental > Aquatic > Freshwater > Lake ... | reverse complement strand
AAGGGGAATTCCTTGTTTTATGTATGGAATTAGTTTGGTTTGTTTCACGTCAAGAGTGTTGTATCGTTATCGTATATTTGCGTATCAAATCTTATCAATGGTTGTAAATAGAATAATCCGGTCGCCATTGGGTTCTTCATCATTTTTGGTGAAATCCATTAATATTAAGCCCACTTTCATTTTGTTTTCCTAATCATGGAGTTCACTTGATCGTACATCCTGCGCCAAAAAGGCATATCTTTACAAAATGAGAAGAATCTTTAATACCACAGGACTGTGCAATCCGGAAAGGCACTACATGGTAGATCCCTTTAGGAATATGTATGATAATATACATATCCTTATAGAGGATATGCAATATTTTCTCATTCACGCTCCCCGACAGACAGGTAAAACCACTTTTCTACACGCGCTGGCTCATCGTCTGAATAAGGAAGGTAACTATGTCTCTGTGGTATGCTCTTTGGAATCTGCGGGTTATAACAGTATCTCCGTAGAAACGGCAAATGAGGTGTTTATACAATCTTTGTATTTGACTGCGGAAGTTTTTTTACCTCCAGATTTAATGCCCCCCAATCCGAATAGTTATTCCTCTAGTAATATTTTACTTAGGAATTATCTGACTGACTGGAGTCGTTTTCTGGATAAACCATTGGTTTTATTGCTTGATGAGGTGGACGCCCTCTACGACGATGTGCTTATTTCCACTTTACGCCAATTGCGGGATGGCTTTCAAACTCGCCCTAATCATTTTCCTCAGTCTATAGCTTTGGTAGGCTTGAGAGATATTCGTGATTTTCGCATGCGGGCCCGGGCGGATAATCCGTCGATAGGTTCTGGTTCACCATTTAACATAAAGGCAAAATCTTTTTTCCTACCCGCGTTTTCGAAGGAGGAGGTACGTGGCTTATTAAACCAACATACGCAGGATACTGGACAAGTTTTTTCTGAAGAGGTATTAGAAAAGTTATACGCCTATTCAGGTGGACAACCCTGGTTGACGAACGCGCTGGCCAATGAGGTGGTAAGGGAGATGCTCAATAATGATTATTCCCTTGAAATCACCCTGGACTTGATAGAACTGGCCAAAGAGCGTCTCATCGAACAGCGACAAACACACTTAGACAGCTTAGCAGACAAAATAGACGATCCCCGGGTGCGACCCATTATTATGAGTATCATCACGGGTGATTCCCCTGCCTTTGATGGAGCGGATGATGCTATCCGTTATTGCCGTGACCTGGGTATTATCAGCACGGGGAATCCCATCCAGTTCGCCAATCCGATATATAGGGAAATCGTAACTCGTATATTAACCATAGGATTTTCCGTTGGCATCAATCAGGATATCGCCCAAACGAGTTGGTATTTAAATACAGACGGCACGCTGGATATGGACAAATTACTTGACGCATTTACCCAATTTTATCGACGTAATGCTGAATCGTGGATTGATAGATATCAATATAAAGAGGCAGGACACCAGTTGATGTTGATGGCTTTTTTACAACGTATTATCAATGGGGGAGGGTGCATCGAACGGGAAATGGCAGCTGGAAATGGGCGGACAGATTTGGTCATTTTTTGGAAAGCACAGGTAATAACCATTGAGATAAAAATGCACCATGATAAATGGTCAGAACCAGAGGGTATTGAACAACTTGCCCGTTACCTGGACAGATTGGGCCAAAAAACAGGCTATATGGTATTTCTGGAAAAGAAAAGCGCGATGGAATTATCCTGGGAAGATCGCATCCGCCGGGAAGTTCATATCGTTGACAACAAGGAAATCATTATATATGCCATGTAGGGGCGAATTGCATTCGCCCTCTCTTGATACAGACGGATTCTCCTATTGTCGGAACAATGGCACCCCACCGTAAGGTAATCTATCTCATCATGTTTTTTAATGCCCTGTAGAGACGAGATGCCTCGCGTCTTATCTGAATCACGCAACGTCTTCGCTGCGAAAGGCTTACATTTTATATTATACCCACAATCCCCTTTTCTGCATCTTGGATTTAAAGGATTAACAGGATTTCACTGTTTATGGATGACATCTTAAGTATGGTCATTGGGATATATTTAAAACGGTTACTTTTTTATAATGCTTTTCGTCAATACGTAAACGAATCATTTAATTCCTATTAGGATTTAAACGAATGATTAACGTCTATTTAATTTTATTTTAATGTTTTTAATACATTCTTTTAGGAGTGAATTTTATTGCCTTTCCTTTACAAATCACTACATCTTTATGTAGTTCCTAGTACATCTTTATGTAGTTCCTGTAATTCAAACTTATAATTTCCAAAAATTAATTTTGTATGTTATTTTCAATAAGATGCAATTCACAAAGCATTTTAGTTGAGTTAGGCCTCTTTTAGTAACAACAAAATTATTTTCATGAAACAGTTCGTACTGTTATCTTTTATAGTTATTTTTTTAATTTCCACTTTCAAAGTTTATTCTCAGTCACCGGGAAAGATTAATTTTCAGTCTATTTTAAGGAATACGACGGGAGAAATTGTTTCTAACAAATCAGTGAGTATAAAAATGTCCATTATAAGGGGCACGATAAATGGTACTTCGGTATATGTTGAAACGCATACTAAAACGACGGATATATCAGGCTTAATCAGTATAAAATTGGGTACTGGCGTGGTTATCAATGGGATATTTGGAGATATTGAATGGGGTAGTGCCTCACATTTTATTCAGTTGGAGGTTGATTTCAATGGTGGGAGTAATTATGTAGTTATTGGGACGCAAGAGTTGATTAGCGTACCTTATGCATTGTATGCCAATAAAACGGATACATCGGTATTGAATCTGACATCGAGATTTTCAACGAAGTTGAATATATCGGACACAGCCTCTTTGTCGAATCGGATCAATGCTAAAGCGATACTATCTGACAGTAGTTTATTGAATTTGACATCGAGATTTTCGACGAAGTTGAATGGAACAGATACTGTCTCAATGTCGAATCGTATCGACGCTAAAGCCAATAAATCTGACACTAGTTTATTGAATCTGACATCGAGATTTTCCACGAAATTAAATGTAACGGACACTGCCTCATTGTCCAATCGCATCGACACGAAGTTGAATGTAACGGATACTGCCTCCCTGTCAAATCGCATCGATATTAAATTAAATGGAGCGGATACTGCCTCCCTGTCCAATAGGATTAACACGAAGTTGAATAGATCGGATACGGCCTCGTTGTCCAATCGGATCGACACGAAGTTGAATAGAACGGACACGGTCTCATTGTCGAATCGCATCAACACCAAGTTGAATGTAACAGATACTGCCTCCCTGTCAAATCGCATCGATATTAAATTAAATGGAATGGACACGGTCTCGTTGTCAAATCGGATTAATACGAAATTAAATGTAACGGACACGGTCTTACTCTCCAATCGGATCGACACGAAGTTAAATGTAACGGACACGGTCTTACTCTCCAATCGGATCAACACTAAGTCGAATATAACGGACACGGTCTTAATCTCCAATCGGATCAACACGAAGTTGAATGTAACGGATACTGCCTCTTTGTCCAATCGGATCGAAACGAAGTTAAATGTAACGGACACATCCTCCTTGTCGAATCGGATTAACACGAAGTTGAATGGAGCGGATACTGCCTCCCTGTCCAATCGGATTAACACGAAGTTAAATGTAACGGACACTGTCTTACTCTCCAATCAAATCAATACAAAGTTGAATATAACGGACACGGCCTCCTTGTCCAATCGAATCAATGCGAAGTTGAATATTACGGACACGGTCTTACTCTCCAATCGGATCAACACGAAGTTGAATATTACGGACACTGTCTTACTCTCCAATCGAATCTATACAAAGTTGAATATAACGGATACGGCGTCGTTGTCGAATCGAATTAATACGAAGTTAAATGTAACAGACACTGCCTTACTCTCCAATCGGATCAACACGAAGTTAAATATAACGGACACGGTCTCCCTATCTAATCGAATCAATACGAAGTTAAATGTAACGGACACGGCCCTACTCTCCAATCGGATTAACACGAAATTAAATGAAACCGATGTAGCCACGCTGTTGAATCCTTATTTTAAGAAATCAGATACCACTTCTTTGAACTTAACGAATAGATTCAACGCAAAGGTTAATGTAACTGATTTCCCTCAAGGTACTGCCACAGGTAATATCCTGATTTGGGATAATGGTAATTGGGTAAATCTTGCTCCGGGCTCATCAGGTCAATCATTAATTATTTCCTCCAGTGGAATTCCCACATGGGGATGTATCATAACAAACACGGCAGGCACTGCTTCATCTACTCCCACGCTAAATGCTTACTCAGCTTTGACACCTATTACCCATAGTACCAGCGGCGCTACAGGTATTGGTACTGCGACAGGATTACCAGCGGGTGTATCAGCTTCCTGGACTGCCAATACGATAACGATTAGCGGCACACCCAGTTCGGCAGGTAGCTTTACATACACCATTCCCCTTACGGGAGGTTGTGGTAGTATAAATGCTACTGGAAGCATGACGGTGAATGCAGTAGCGGCAACATTGACAACAACGTCTATTGGTTCTATCACCGCAACAGATGCGAGCAGTGGCGGTAACATCACGGTTGATGGCGGAGCATCGATAACAGCACGAGGGGTTGTTTGGTCCACAAGCACTGGACCAACCGTATCTTTGAGCACAAAAACGACAGATGGCACCGGCACGGGTACTTTTACCTCGACGATAAGTGGCTTGACAGCAAGCACGAGCTATTATATGAGAGCCTATGCGACCAATGCAGCAGGAACATCGTATGGCAATGAGGTTACTTTTTCAACTTGCACACTTAACACGGCTGGCAGCCCATCCTCGTCGCCTTCACATGTTGTGAATACTGCCTTGACAAATATTACGATATCAACCACGGGTGCAACAGGCATAGGTGCTGCGACAGGATTACCAGCGGGTGTGACTGCTTCATGGTCTAATAATGTGATAACGATAAGTGGTACACCAACTTCTACAGGCACTTTTTCTTACAGTATTCCATTAAGTGGGGGCTGTGGCAGTGTAAATGCAACGGGAACAATTACGGTGACGGTTTTCACTTGTGGAACAAATACCGTTTCCGACATTGATGGTAATCCTTATAATACGGTATTGATTGGCAACCAATGCTGGACTAAAGAAAATTTAAGAGTTAGAAGATATAATGATGGTACTTGGATTCGATTTGATAACTCAGGTGGATCTCTAGGTACTACAAGTCAAACATGGGCTGGAACGGGACTTAATTACGGTGCACATACCATTTATGCCAATGATAGTGTGGCAAGCCCTTCTTACCTTACAACTTATGGTTATCTATACAATTGGTACGCGGCAAAGGGCATAGCAACTTCAGGAAGTACAACGTATAAAAACATTTGTCCTACAGGCTGGCATGTTCCTACGGATTCGGATTGGAATAAATTAGTAAAATCTATACATTCGGATGCTGATACAACTGGTTCAGTTGATATACAGAGCGCTTCTGCAGGTGCTAAGCTGAAAAAAAATGATGCCTTATGGGCAAGTAACACAGGAACTGACGATTACGGCTTTTCGGCTCTCCCAGGTGGTTTTCGTATTGGCGATATTGGCAATAATAGTTTCAGTGATGTTAGAGACTTCGCTCTCTTCTGGAGTTCTACCGAGTGGACAAATTGCTGTGGCTGGATCCGCTACCTGAATAAAGACAATAGCAATTTCTACAGGTTCAACTACATCAGAACCATCTACTTCTACAAGTCTGTTGGTGCCTCCGTACGTTGCCTAAAAGATTAACTATTTTGTTGACTGTGCTTTAGATTGTCGGTATGTTCTTTTGGACTAAAAACGAGATCTTTTCTTTAAAATGTCCTAACCTATTTTTAAAATAAGGAAATTTCCTTAGGAGTTAAACTACCACTTTTAAGATGAAAAAGAACATATTTTTAATTATTGGTTGTTTGTTGACCTTATTTGCAAAAGGTCAACAAACAACCAATGCAGCGGGTGATATTTTTTCCCATGGGGATAATGTTTTAACTCTTTCTATGGGGGAAACCATAAATGATTTATTTACCACAGCAGAATTTTCATTAAAAACAGGGGTAATTCAATCATTCAAAACCGCCTGCCCCCTTCCCAGTACTTTTGCCTTTCAACAACTTAATAACCTTTGTATTCCAGAAGGGGGAGCAATCAGTTTGGCTTTAAGTGGATCGGAACCTAATGTACGCTATTTATTAAGTTTAAATGGGATTGTTACGCAGATAGTATTGTCGGAACAGGTAATCCTATAAATTTGTTAAGTGCCAACCAATCAGGAGTTTATTCAGTAAAAGCTAGTTTTTCAAGGAAAAAATGTTCCGTAGATATGCCACAACAAATAACCTTGATACAATATAAAGAGATTGTTTAAGCTTATTAATTACAAATCACTACATTAATATGTAGTTCCTAGTACATCTTTATGTAGTTCCTGAAATTTAAACTTATAATTTCCAAAAATTAATTTTGCAGTTAATTTTCAATAAGATGCAATTCACAAAGCATTTTCGCTGAGTCAGGCCTCTTTTAGTAACAACAAAATTATTTTCATGAAACAGTTCGTACTGTTATCTTTTATAGTTATTTGTTTAATTTCCACTTTCAAAGTTTATTCTCAGTCACCGGGAAAGATTAATTTTCAGTCCATTTTAAGGAATACTACGGGAGAAATTGTTTCTAACAAGGCAGTGAGTATAAGAATGTCCATTATAAGGGGCACGATAAATGGTACTTCGGTATATGTTGAAACGCATGTTAAAACGACGGATGTATCAGGATTAATCAGTATAAAATTGGGTTCTGGTACGGTTATCAATGGAATATTTGGAGATATTGAATGGGGTAGTGCCTCACATTTTATCCAGTTGGAGGTTGATTTCAATGGTGGGAGTAATTATGTAGTTATTGGGACGCAAGAGTTGATTAGCGTACCTTATGCATTGTATGCCAATAAAACGGATACATCGGTATTGAATCTGGCGAATAGGTTGTCAACGAAATTGAGTGTAAAGGACACGGCTTCGTTGTCGAATCGGATCAATGCTAAAGCCAATTTATCTGATACTAGTTTATTGAATCTGACATCGAGATTTTCAACGAAGTTGAATGTAACGGATACGGCTTCGTTGTCTAATCGGATCAATACTAAAGCCATTTTATCTGACACTAGTTTATTGAATCTGACATCGAGATTTTCAGTGAAGTTGAATAGAGCGGATACTGCCTCCTTGTCCAATCGCATCGACACGAAGTTGAATGTAACGGATACTGCCTCCCTGTCAAATCGCATCGATTTTAAATTAAATGGAGCGGATACTGCCTCCCTGTCCAATAGGATTAACACGAAGTTGAATAGAGCGGATACGGCCTCGTTGTCCAATCGGATCGACACGAAGTTGAATAGAACGGACACGGTCTCATTGTCGAATCGCATCAACACTAAGTTGAATGGAGCGGATACTGTCTTACTCTCCAATCGGATTAACACGAAGTTAAATGGAGCGGATACTGCCTCTCTGTCCAATCGGATTAACACGAAGTTGAATGGAGCGGATACGGCCTCCCTTTCCAATCGGATGAACACGAAGTTGAATAGGGCGGATACGGCCTCCTTGTCCAATCGGATTGACACGAAGTTAAATGTAACGGACACTGCCTCATTGTCGAACCGCATCAACGCGAAGTTGAATGTAACGGACACTGTCTTACTCTCCAATAGGATTAACACGAAGTTGAATGGAGCGGATACTACCTCCCTTTCCTATAGGATGAACACGAAGTTGAATAGGGCGGATACTGCCTCCTTGTCCAATCGGATCGACACGAAGTTAAATGTAACGGACACGGCCTACATATCAAATCGCATCAACACGAAATTAAATATAACGGACACGGCCTCCTTGTCCAATCGAATCAATGCGAGGTTGAATAATATGGACACTGCCTCCTTGTCCAATCGGATTGACACAAAGTTAAATGTGACAGACACTGCTGTCCTGTCTAATCGAATGAATACGAAGTTGAATAGAACGGACACTGCCTCCCTGTCTAATCGAATGAATACGAAATTGAATGTAACGGACACTGCCTCCCTGTCTAATCGAATGAATACGAAATTGAATGTAACGGACACTGCCTCCCTGTCCAATCGGATAAACACGAAGTTAAATGTAACGGACACTGCACTACTCTCCAATCGGATCAACACGAAATTAAATGAAACGGATGTAGCCACGTTGTTGAATCCTTATTTTAAGAAATCAGATACCACTTCTTTAAACTTAACGAATAGATTCAACGCAAAGCTTAATGTAACTGATTTCCCTCAAGGTACTATACCTGGCAGTATCCTGATTTGGAATAATGGTAATTGGGTGAATCTTGCTCCGGGCTCACCTGGTCAATCATTAATTTTTTCCTCCAGTGGAATTCCCACATGGGGATGTATCATAACGAACACGGCAGGCAGCCCATCTTCGTCGCCTTCCCTTGCAGTGAATACTGCCTTGACAAATATTACGATATCAACCACGGGATCGACCGGCATAGGCACTGCGACAGGATTACCGGCGGGCGTAACGGCCTTATGGTCTAACAATGTGATAACGATAAGTGGCACACCTACGGCAACAGGCAGTTTTACATATACAATACCCTTGACAGGGGGCTGTGGCAGTGTGAATGCGACGGGAACTATTACGGTGACATTTACCTGCGGAAGTACTCAAGTTAGCGATGTGAATAATAATACCTACAATACGGTTAGTATAGGCAGCCAGTGTTGGCTAAAAGAGAACCTAAGAGTAAGAAGATATAATGATGGCACAGAAATTAAATTTGATACTTCAGGTGGCGTGGGAGGTAATTTATCTTACCAAACTTGGGGCGGGCTAACTTATGGTGCATACACCATTTATGCACATGATAGTTCGGCAAATCTTACAAACTACGGATATCTATACAATTGGTATGCTGTAAAAGGTAAGGCAACTGCGGTAAGTACAACGTTTAAGAACATTTGCCCCACAGGTTGGCACGTTCCAACAATTGTTGAGTGGGACACTTTGACGACTCGTCTAGGGGGAATAAGCGTAGCAGCGAATAAGATGAAATCCGTTGGGACTTCCTATTGGAGTTCCCAAAGTGCAGGAACAGACAACTCAAGTGGTTTTTCAGCTCTCCCAGGTGGTCGTCGTCTTAATAATGGTAGTTTTACCAATATTAGAAGCCTCGCTTTGTTTTGGAGTGCTACGGAGGCCAACACTTCCTTCGCTTGGTACCTCGACCTGAACAACGGCGATGGCAGTGTTTATAGGAGCAACAACAGTAAGTCTGACGGCTATTCTGTTCGTTGCCTCAGGGATTGACTATTTGTTTATTTTTTGGGCGAGGCTTTCGGGTGGCCTGGTGGTGATTATTGGCTAAAAATATGAAATGTTATTTCTTTGTTTTGCAGGAATTGGTTTGCTAAGCTATACTACGTTTTTTCGTTAAGGCGATTCAAGCGTCGCCTTTTCCACTAGTGGAATTAATTCATCATGTTATAAGATTTAGCGCCTTACTCACTGATTATTTTAGGAAGTAAAACAAATAAAATTGGTCGAATGGTTACTACCGAAAAAAAATATGTGGGAAGGTTAGCTTTACTTCATATTTTTAAAATAACATGTTAATAAAAATAAATTATTTAGAACATATTTATAAAAGCTTAACATATTTTTTTTATTTTTGTGATATATTTAGTTTTTATTAATTTAATTATATGAGAATTACTACCTGGTTAACCCTTTTATTTATTTCATTTACTTTTTTTGCAAAAGGTCAACAAACAACCAATACAACAGGTGATATTTTTTCCCATGGGGAATATGTTTTGACTTTTTCTATGGGGGAAACCATAAATGATTTATTTACCAGAGCAGAATTTTTATTAAAAGCAGGTGTAATTCAATCATTCAAAACTGCCTGCCCCCTTCCCATTGCTTTTGCCTTTCAACAACTAAATAACCTTTGTATTCCAGAAGGGGGAGCAATCAATCTGGCTTTAAGTGGCTCGGAAACTAATGTACGCTACCAATTAAGTTTAAATGGGATTGCTACAGGAGATAGTATTTTAGGAACAGGTAATCCTCTGACTTTGTTAAGTGCTAGCCAATCAGGAGTTTATGCTGTAAAAGCTAGTTATTCGGGTAAAAAATGTTCCGTGGATATGCCACAACAAATTACCTTGAAGGAATCTCCGCAGGTCACTATCGTTTCTCCGTCAATTAATATTTGTTCCGGCCAAAATACATCCATACAACTTACTTCGACGGAATCAGTATTGGTAAATTATAGTCTCTTGAGTGGATTGACAAAGCAGACAAGTATCACAGATGGCTTTATTTCAATTCCTATTGAAAATGCTCAGGTGGGGTCTTCCATTTCTATTTCTTCTGTTGAATCTGTTGCTACTGGATGTGTAAATAGTTCCATTTCATCTTTCCCAATTCCTGTTTCTCCCATACCCACAATGACCTTAAGCCAAACAAAAATACCTTGTGCCGGTGAGGTGGTGGAGCTAAATTATAGCAATAATGAGGGATTAAGTTATACTTACACTTTGGCAGGAGCACCCATTCAAAATACCTTAACAGCCTTATCCGGTGTCATATCTCTCCAAAATTTAACCAGTGCTACTAATTTAACCATATCAAATATAAAATCTCTTCAGACAGGATGTCAGAATAATTCTCCTCTGACCCTTGGCATAAAGGTCGATGAAAAACCAATTATTTCTCCGACCTATAATATACAAACCTGCAGTGATGAATCTTTTGAAATGCCTCTGGGCACTTCAACTACCGTTGCCGTCAATTGGAAAGCCACCTATAATGGGGTGACAGGTGGTATTGGAACGGGTACCGCTGCGGGTGCTTTAAGTGAAACATTGATTAACACAGGATCGACGCCTATTTTGGTGTCTTATGAATTGACGCCTGCTATATTAAATAATCCAAGCTGCTCAGGAAATCCAGTGATTTCTACGGTAACTATTAATCCTGCACCACAGTTTCTAACGCCCTCTAATATTCCTGATATTTGCGGAGGCGCTGTTATCAATGTGCCTGTTTCATCATCTGGAGGTGGTGTGGTAAAATGGAAACGAAGTAATAGTCAGATTTCTGGAACTGGAAACATAGTAGATGTTGCGGAAAATACATCTGGACAATCTTTAGTTTTTAATTATACATTGGAATTAGGAGGATGTAAAAATGTAATAACTAAAACTTTAGCTTTAAAGGTTTTGCCGGCACCCATTTTGAACATTAACCAGGTTCCCGTTTTATGTAATGCATTTACCGATTTAACTGAGAGTTCAGTAACTTCGGGTTCTACTGCAGGTATTCGACTGCAATATTTTCAGGATGCGGATTTAACTCTTCCAATTCCTGATGCAACAAAAGTAAGCAGAGGCACTTACTTTATTAAGGGTGAAGTAGCTGGATGTACTACTAAAACGAGTGTTACCATACGCTCCCAGTTAAAGTTAAGGTTGGCGGTTAAAACGGCACGCATTTGTTCCGATAAAAATATTGATTTATCCCAGTTAATAGATGGTGAAGGAAGTTCACCTAATTTATCTCTAACTTATTGGACCAATGCCGACGTGACCATACCGCTTGTAAATCCACAGTTAGTTGGTGCAGGTACTTATTATGTTAAAGGTCAGGATGCGTCAAGTACTTGTTCCATTGTAAAACCGATAAGAGTAAGAGCATATCAAGAGGAAACGATTAATTTACCAGAGGATTTAACGGTATGTAGTGGTAATGTTTTTACATTCGCACCTACCTTAAAAGAATCGACCTTTAAATGGTTTAGGAATATAAATGGTGCACTTGGTCTTTCTGGAAATTCGGGAACGGGAGAAATTAGTGAATTATTGACCATTGCTAATAATGATCCTGTAGTTGAATTGTCTTATGGTTACAGTGTGGCATCTCCAGGTTGTGAAGCAACCGTGGGAACTTTCAAGGTCAAAGTGACAAAGGGGCCATCCTTTGAATTAGTAGATTCTGCAAGAATTTGTGATGCTTATATTAACCTGAACAACGTAATCAAATCGCCAGGTTCTAATGTAAATTTCTCCTATTTTTTAAATGATGCCCTTGTTTCTGATGTCACCAAAGGTATTCAGGGCACTTATCGTGTGGTGGGCACGGATGGACTAGGTTGTAAAACAACCAAATCATTGACTGTTAATCATCAATTGGAGGTGCCAACTATTGCCCCTTTTATTTCTTGTCCTCCACTTACTGTTGACTTGACCTCGAAATTAACTAATTTATTCAATACCACCTATACCGTTTCTTTTGAGGATATCTCAACACCGGAGAAAGTTTATCCAGGGACATATACGGTAGGGCTTAAACCATTAAATGGTTCTTGTAAGCTCATTTTACCAGTAGCTGTTCAATCTGTTCAACCTCAAATTTTAAACCCAATAGCGTCAGTTTCGCTTTGTAGTGGTGAAAAATTCTCTTTTGAACCTGCTTTTTCCTCTAAAGATATAACTTACCTTTGGTCCTACCAAAATGGGAATGGAAATGGAAAAATTGATGCAGTATGGAATAATAAAACCAATGGTATCCTATCTGATTCTATAAAAATAGTTTCAACAAGTTCAGTTTGTAATCAAAGTGCCAGCCTGTTCATTAAGTTTGATATCCAACCTGAACTACCAAAACTTAGTATTAATGCAAGTGATGTTTGTGCTGATAAACCTTTAATTTTTAGTGTACTGGGTTCTCCAGTTAATTCGTCGGCAAAATTTAGCTGGAAAGCAAATTACGGAGTAGTTGAAGGTGGATTTAATGGGAATGCCGTGAATTCTTTTGGAAATAACGCCTTCAAAGAGCAATTATATCATGAGGAAGACACAGTAGTAACAGTTAAGTATATGCTTCAAGCTTTCTTGCCTGGTTTGAAGACTTGTTATGGACCTATTGATACCTTTAGTATTGATGTGCTCCCTGTAGGTTTTGGTCCATGCAGGGGTACTTTGGCAGGGATTATCAAAACCATAAACAAGCAATTTGTAGAGGGGGTAAAAGTTCAGGTTTCAGGTTTGTCGGGCGACAAAAAAGTCAATACCAGAAATGACGGTCTATTTAAATTTTCAGGTTTGGAAAATGGCGGAGATTATTCCATTTATCCCGAGTTGAATAAAAATCCACTCAACGGTGTCTCTACCTATGATTTATTATTGATGCAAAAGCATATTTTAAATATCAGGGTCATTGAAAGTCCTTATGAACTTATAGCTGCCGATGTAAATAAATCAGGCAGTATTTCGCTGGTAGATATGCTTCAATTACGAAAAATAATATTGGGAATAGATAAGGAATTTAAAGAGAACAAAAGTTGGAGATTCGTTGATGCCAATTATACTTTTAAGAAAGAATCCAACCCATTTCGTTTTCCAGAAATCGTAAACATTAATGATTTAAATGGTTCAGCTGAAGCTCATTTTTATGGGGTGAAAATAGGTGATTTAAATGGAAATGCTGCGGCCAATAGCAATGGATTGGGTGATACAAGGGAAATGATTGAATATACCTTTCAATCGGTGAATAAGTCCTTGAGGTCGGGCGAAATATTTCCTCTTACCTTATATGCCGATCGGACCTTACAAGCCGAAGGTATGCAGTTCACGCTCCAATATGATCCCAAAAAGTTACATTTTGAGTCTTCCCAGACCGACAGCATCCTACTTTCCATGATGGGTGTATTTGATGAGGAAGGTCTCTTGACGCTTAGTTTTGCATCAAAAATGATACCTGATTCAAAGATTTTATCTCTTCCTTTTAAAGCGTTACAATCAGGTGAATTGTCAGAAATGATTCAGATAGGAGATAGAATTACTCGTGCGGAAGCTTACATCGCTGAAAAAACTATGCCTGTAAGCATCTTTTTTACAGAAAAATTAGATGCCCCCACTTTATATCCCCCATTTCCTAATCCATTTATTGATGTTGTAAACATACCTTATTCCTTGCCACAAAAGGCTAAGGTGACATTAGATCTGTATGATTTTTCGGGAAGATTGGTGCGTTCTATCGTCCAAGATGGTAATCCTGGAATGAATAAATTTATCATTGATAACTTATCTTTTGGATCGGAATGGAGATATGAATTGAGAACCACAAATTGGAAAAGCGCAGGTACTTTACTTTCTGTAAAAAGATGATTATTACCTTATAAAGAGATTGTTTAAGCTTATTTTTTAATTATGAATGAGGCGTAATTCATAAAGTATTTTAGCTGAGTTAGGACTCTCTTAGTAACACCAAAATTATTTTTTTGAAACAGCTCATACTGTTATCATTTATAATTATCTGTTTAATTTCCACTTTTAATGTTAATTCTCAGTCTCCAGGAAAGGAAGAAGTACGTGGATTATTAAACCAACATCTGATGGAAACTGGACAAGTTTTTTCTGAAGAGGTATTAGAAAAGTTATACGCCTATTCAGGTGGACAACCCTGGTTGACGAACGCGCTGGCCAATGAGGTGGTAAGGGAGATGCTCAAAAACGATTATTTTCAAGAAATTACCGCTGAGTTGGTTGAACTGGCCAAGGAAAGGCTCATTGAACAGCGCCAAACGCACCTGGACAGACTGGCGGAAAAGATAGATGATTCCCAAATATGACTCACTATTATGAGTATCATCACGGGTGATTCTCCCGCTTTTGATGGAGCGGATGATTCCATAAGATATTGCCGTGACCTGGGCATTATCAGCACGGGGAATCCAATCCAGTTTGCCAATCCGATATACAGGGAAATCATCACGCGCATTTTAACCATAGGATTTTCCGTTGGTATCAATCAAGACATCGCCCAAACGAGTTGGTACCTGAATACAGACGGCACACTGATATGGGCAAATTACTAGACGCATTCACCCAATTTTATCGACGTAACGCTGAATCGTGGATTGACAGATATCAATATAAAGAGGCAGGACACCAGTTGATGTTGATGGCTTTTTTACAACGGATTATTAATGGGGGAGGGCGCATCGAACGGGAAATGGCAGCTGGAAATGGGCGGACAGATTTGGTCATTTTTTGGAAAGCACAGGTAATAACCATTGAGATAAAAATGCACCACGACGCTCGTTCCGAACCAGAAGGTATTCAACAATTAGCCCGTTACCTGGACCGATTGGGCCAAAAAACAGGCTATATGGTATTTCTGGAAAAGAAAAGCGCGATGGAATTATCCTGGGAAGATCGTATCCGCCGAGAAGTACATATCATTGACAACAAGGAAATTATAGTTTACGCCATGTAGGGACGAATGGCATTCGCTCTTTCATGATATAGGTTCATTCTTCTATTTATGGGAAAATGGCATTAGTTACCGTCAGGTCAATCCCATTAGGTTTCCATCTAAATTTACTCCTCAACTCTTGGTTTTTAATCAAGATTTAGTGGCTCACTTTAAGTTTCTTCCTCACTTTTGGTGATTACATTTATTTTAAGCTCACATTCTTGTTAATCACACCCTTTTCAATGAAGTTTCCTGTTAATATTAGTCCCAGTTCTTGATCATTTGTATTAGTAACCAAATATGAAATTTCACCAAAATGGACGAAGAACCAATTTCACCGGAATATGCACCTTAAACATCCGATGTTATCATTTAAACGTATTATTGGTTTTTTTCTTTTTGTATAGAAAGAATTTCAGCATTGATAAATTTGGGATTCCAATTTAGGGGTGTATCTTAGAGAATAGGCTATTTTGAAGCCTATTTATTCCATGTAACCGTTAGCAAATACATGCTTCCTATTTGGGGGCCTCCCACAAAGGAATAGTATTTTCTATTTAAAATGTTCGTTCCACTTAGTCTAATGGACATTGGATTGGATTTAA
>Ga0209088_10001319_pt1 | contig 16027 bp, 2 predicted proteins | sample S_140625_EF_Meta_FD_187324 | JGI IMG/M metagenome (GOLD analysis project Ga0209088, IMG submission 187324) | Freshwater microbial communities from Lake Simoncouche, Canada to study carbon cycling - S_140625_EF_MetaG (SPAdes) (version 2) | ecosystem: Environmental > Aquatic > Freshwater > Lake ... | reverse complement strand
TACATTTATTGCATTCGATCATATTTACTATATATCTGACTCCTAAAAATAAAATATAAACATTATAAAATTACAACATTGGTTTCAAGTCCAACATCTATCCATCAAATCATTTTAAAATTTTCAATCATTCCATTTATTCACTATTTGAAGAAGAGAGAGACAGAGAGAGAAAGATAGTTTATTTAGTATATGTTTATTGATTTATATGTATATTATATATCTATTATATCTATACTGATTGTATACTTATTTGATATTTATGAGAGAGAGGGAGAAGTGTACTGTGTACGTACAATGTATTTAGCCTTGTGTACTCCTGTTCACCATGACTCGTAACCTTACCCTGATATCTTTGACTTCAATAATTAATAATTAACTCATCTCTTCTTTCATAGACTACTTATTATAGCTAGTTAAGCCCTAATCATCGCACTGGTGGACACACGCTAGCGTGTTGGGGGCGTATCTTTGTAACAGTAAATACTTTTGAAGTGGATATATTTAATAATAAGTTCATTTTTTTCAACATTTGGTAAGGATTATTAATTTATTTCTTTTCTTTTGTTTTGGATTTTTATTTTATACTTCCTGCTGCAACTTCTGGTCTCTGCTGTCATTCATATACCCCCACAGCTTTCTATCAATTGACCAAGAAAATATTTATATTTTAGATTTCAATGACCACTCGATCAAAATCACTCCAGCTAACAACCGACCAACATTCCGCTCAAAGGGATGCCGCCCAGATGCGGGTGTCTTCTGGACCTGCCCAGCTGCAGAACGAAGAGCGTCACTCTGCTACAAGGAGCGGGAACGCGATGGCGAATCGTACCGGCTCAACTGCGACGACCAAGCTGCATTCCTCCATCGAGAGAGATATGCCAGACACTTGTCAAAGAAGGAGCGTCAGATCGTCCATGAAGACCGGCAATAGTAAGAATAGTAAGGTGTTGGACGACGGGCGTCACTCTGCTACAAGGAGCGGGAACGCGATGGCACGTTTGATCCATTCACCTCCGGCACAGACCCGGACCTTTCATAATTTTGATACCAATGCCAGCCCTGTCGAGAGTGTTCAATGGCAAGAACATGACTCCAGGACTATACAGCGGGAGAAGAGTCAAATTGATTCGGGAGGTAACATAAATCTAATTAATAATTATAACATATCATCAACAACAACATCATCCACTGGATGCATCCAACCTACATCGAGTATTAATTCATTCATTTCGCATCGTAATAATATAGATAATAGATATCGAGGATCTGGAACTTCACAGAATCCTCCTTCGTTTTCATCTCACATCCTGGATCATCCCCTCACAGCATCACCTCATCATACATCACCTCATCGGTCAAGCGTGCCATCTTCATCTCCATTCAATACCATGGATCATCCCGCTCTAGCATCGTCGTCTCATCATGTACAATCTCAGGGCCAACCATCCACTTCTGCCATGGCTGTTTCCTCCATATCCAGCTCAATGACAACTTCATTCAAGCAGCCTGATCCATTCATTTCACCTGCTCTGTCCTATTCAGCCATTTATTCTCATCCATCACCACTACCATCACTTCCAATTGACCAGTACTTTCAACCACCACATCCTGCACCACTACGACCAACGGGACCTCTCTTTGTGCCTGGACCACTGGGACCTCTCCTTGCTCCTGCTCATCTGATCTCTCGTACCATCTCATCTTCCTCAACCTCACCTTTCACTACAACTCCATTGGATCAGTCATCTCAGCATGATTCTTGTGCATATCCAGAATGGTATCATCGAGGACCCATCCACTCGGTATTAGGACGTTATCCTGATGAGAAGAATAGAGTGGAGATGGTATACTTCTGTGCCGTAGCGATACTTTTCCTGCTGCCGTCACAGGATCACTTACATGCTGAGCTCCAAGAGAGGGATCTATTCAACGGCCATGAATGCACACCAGAGTTCCGAGATGCTGTTTGGGACTATTTTGAAGATCTGGGCAAAGGTGTCTCACACACCACGGTATATCACACACCATGGTCGATTGTTGACTGTGTGTCGCGCTATGTTCTATATGATATTAAGTTACGTTCCTATGATTCTGTGGTGGCTCATAATCAATATGAAAGATTTCGCTCGGATCAGTTTCTACCCATCATGAACATTAGCTATGTTACTCGTTCTGCAAGGGGTTTTAGTAATGACTGGCCATCCTCAACTCACCTACGTATTCGGCCCAACGATGTTCTTGCGTTGCAGACGAGTGAAGACTGCCTTTATGATCTTTTCAAAGGTGATCTGTTAATGTTGAGCAAGATCATGGATCGCTCTCAGAGTTGCTGCGGTAAGAGTCATGCCATTCTTTATGGATGTTTTCGATACCCTGTTGCCCTAGATCGTCTCCAGTCCATTATTGCTCTTTTGGAATGGATGATACGCCAATATGCTGAGATTCCCATTTCTGCCATCTCTGCTGAGATTCTCCAACTCATCCCGGCCTGTTCAGCAGCCACCATGATCAAAGTGGCTCGCTTCGCTGACCATGCATTTGAGGAATTACTCGCGTGGGCATATTCCATTGATCTGATGCAGCCTTTTGAGCATCGGAATGGCAGAATCACCTGCATGACATCATATTTGCGCAGTACTGGCAAAGATTATGAAGGACTTTGGCCGCCTCAGTGGTATAGGGATCTACCTCTCAAGGGTCTGGAATATTTGAATATGAAGGACATCGCTAGTGCTGCCTATAAATTCATCGAAGAAATAGAGTTTGCGGTATCGGTAGATAATAACCATGCTATGTATCGTAGCCATATTCAAGAGTGGATCATCAAGATATCCTTTTTACGTGAGCAAGATCTCCCACGGGAGCGGCAGTGGCAAAGGATATTGGAATATCTAACCATCATATCTCACGACCTTAGAATACACAATGAGCATTATCGCTCTACTCTACCTTTCTATGACCAACTACCCTCCTATTATCCCAGTCCTACAGTACGGGATAATCATATCATTCCAACTATCTACCATCCCATTCAGCAATATCAGCTGACGCTTGGTATGCATCCTCCACCAATTCCTCACGATTCTAAAGCCAATGATGAGCCATACAACCCGTGGCAGCTCATGCATGTCCCATCCTCGATTCGTGCTACTTTAAATGATAATAGTACATTGTATCAGATGGGTATGCATGTGGTTTCGACAGTGACCAACTTACAATTACCCCCTGCCCAGGATGCCACTTTTAATACTGTTAGAAATCCACTGGAATCGATTGACTCATTCAATCCATACCAGGGCATTGAATACAGTCCATCAGAAGACATTCAGCGAAATGTATGGTTACTGTTAAATGATTTACTTCTACACTATGCAATACATGAGATACATCCTCAATATCTTATAGTAGATTTGGTTCGAGGATCTTTTCTCACTAAAGAACAGAGTAAAACCTGGCATGGATATGGGTCAAGAAATCGCAATCGTAAGCTAGGCATTGGTGGTCATGCTTATGTATCCAGTTCCTTCATACGTCATTGCGAGACTCCGCAGATGCAGCCTTTATCGAATGATAAGTATATATCGCATTACTATATTGCGATACACCAACTTATCTGTGATTACATACTGGTATTTTATGGTAATGTAACTCAATCAGCAATCTCGTCGGAATACGATTCAATTGCATTCGATCATACTGCGGTGACTCAACATAACATCTTTGCGGGATTTCGTTTTCGCCGGCTCCATGCTCAACTTTTGAGATATTGGTTTCATACTGGTGCTCTAACAGTTGAGGGTGCTGTTGATGAATTATGTTATGGTCTCAAGCATCGTGTTCAACTTACACTCACAGCTGATCGTGATGAAACGTATCATCGTTGGGTTACGTGGGCGGTCGACGTTATGACAATTGTGGATACCCTGATCAAAACTATGCGAGCTAATATTATCTTTGATTACACCGTTGAGGACAGTAACCGGGTCTCTCTTTTGGTATGGGAAAAGGCGTTACAGTTTATGGATGCTTTAATTGGAAATGAAGTTCCTGATATGGAGCGTCTATCGGAGGATCTTGCTCATGTGTACCTGCGTTATAGCACAACTCTATCTTACCCATCTGTGTGTTCTGCTGATGTTATAGTGGCCTCTACTATGGAATGGGATCATGAAGATCAGGACAATGAGTTTGTACAACTTGCAATGTTTCCACCCACTAGTCTTTTATCTATGAAGCAGACTCAAGCACCTTCACAGACTCAACTATCTCAAGCACTTTCACAACCTCTATCATCATCTGCAACTGATTCACAATACATGATGTTTGTAGCAATGCAACAGCAGTGGTCACAGCAGCTAGATCGTATGCGAGAAGAGCTCGACTCTCTTAAGGTATCTCTAAAAGACAAAGACCAGATTATTTCTGTGAAAGAACATGAGATTAATCGTTTATCAAGGGCTTCATCATCATCATCATCAGTAGCAATAGCAGTACCGATTCAGACTGAGTATCAGCATATCAAGTCGACCGCAGATCAGCAAGAACATGCAAACCGTTATGCAAAAGCTCAGGCTCAAGAAGCTCATATCCAAATTATTAATAATGGACCATCTCAGAGTATGTATCCAGTGCGACCTGTTTTTCCATCCCAACCACTTGTGGCAGCAGTAGTAGTGCCCTCAATGCCCTCAACTTCATCAACTTCATCTCTACCTCGTCGTATTGTGCCATCATCAGTAGTTACTAATGGTGATATTCGTATCCATTTTCCATCAGCTATACATGCCTATTTCACTACGGAGGGTGAATATAATCCGGACTGGCCAATCTTTGTCTCTGATTACCTCAACCGTTTCATCTATAAGACGTGTTATCAATCTTCGAGAATTGTAAATCTGCCAGAGATTACTCCATCTTTTATAGTTGAATTACAGAAATGGCAAGTGGAACAGTTGGTTCGTCATCGAATAAACAACATGACAAGATGCTTGTATGTTCTACCGGATGTCATCATGGAATTGTTCTGTCTTTATATGGATGAAAGATTTTGTGTTATGCCTTCTACTATTCCTGATGCTGGAAACGGATTATTTGTTAAAGCACATATCACTATTTCGGAAGACTTTTATCTACCGTATTCTGGTTACTTGATAACTGACCTGACCGATCTTGATAAGGGGGATGACAAAATCATGGCATTACGAGATGGCATCTATGTGAAGGGTTCAGAGATTTATATTTTTGAAGTTACTGGTCATAGGTATCCCAATTTAATGGCTATGTGTAACGAACGACTTGCTCAGGACATGGTTTATGCTAATAATGGTGAGTTTACCAATAGTGGACTGGTACGAATGAGACGACTGTCTTCATTTGATCAACCACATGAGATAACTTTAATTTATGCGGCTCTTCCAATGACTGTGGCGGAGTTACAACTGGATATTCGATATCGCGAGAATGTTCGACGATCAATTCTTCATTCATTGTGGGTAGTATTAGATAATATTTTAGTTCAACTGTCTCTGTCATGGTACATGCTGATGCGCACTTCATTGTTACACATATTTGATGAGTATACTAGTGGTGCTAAAGATTTAAATTCTTTACGTGGGCAGAAGACTGTAATTGAGGATTCAGTTGTACGATTTATTCATCGGTGTTTATCAGTAGTGGATGGTACATTCATGTCATCTCTTAAGAGTAATCCTGTGTTTAATATTTTTTCATTACTTCAATCAGGTCAGTCGGTCCCCATGAACATGACAGAACAGGTGATACCTGACATGCTGTTATTGCACATGTATAGCGTGTATTTTCTTGGTCATTATAAAGATGCTGAATTGAGACGAAAAATTCAAAGTCATGATGTGAATAACTATGTATTGATGGGTAAAATCATGAAGGATCTTGGTGTGTTGATTACCAGTAGCACAAAAATGACTCGCTTGGTGCGGAACAGTAATTATGTAGGGGCATCTACCTTTCAATATCTACAATTCTCCATCAAGTATGGTGACAATATGTTATTATCAATGTTAGATGACAATGAAGATCATGCACCTCCATCATCTCGTACTACTACATTACCACAACCACCAGTATCATTACATGTAGATCCAATACTACACGTTGCACCTTCCACTCCTATCACTACAGATAGTAGTATGTCATCTGTCAAAGCGTCGTTGTTTCGTCCGGAGGGCAATGGATCACGAGTGAGTCTCACTACTGGATATAATATTAGTACTTTACCTAATACAAAAGAAGAGGCATGTATATGGAATTGTACAAGTGTTTTGTCATATGATAAGTATTTAAGTGTTGAAGGGGGCAGGCTACAAAATCATCCCATGGTAAAAAATAACTTTGTTTCAAATAATAACAGTACATTATATAACACCATCATGACCTTAATGATGCTGAACACTCCTTATACAGTTCAGTCAAGTTATTATCGAGTGGATTCTCATAAAAAAGACATATCATTAGATAATAGAATAAAAATACCTGAGTTTGGAAAACTTTATCAAATTACTCAATGCTTATATGAACATACAATATTGTTGCTATCTCATTATAGCCAAGCAGGAATTCCTTATTATTATCTTTACATTGTTTTGGTCAAGGGTAATGATCTTGATGGCGAGGCAAAGATAAAATGGGAAAGTCAGCTAGCATCGGCGGCATTATCTTTAGTGGATGATGATATCATTCACATGATTCTACGGTCGCAAACTGTTCAGCATTATCAGATGAGGGACATTGTTGAACTCATCATCGATCTCATTGTCTATCGTGTGTTATTGTTTGGCAAGCTTAAGAACAAATCTTCAGTCAGAGCGGAACTTCAGTCGAAGAGATTGGTATCATCCACTCCTGGAACTCATTTGGATGGGATATATGCTTTAGTATTACATGCATTGCATTACTCTAAGGTATTTATTGGAGATGACTATGCAGTGCAGGACTTGGTTGATATTCTCGTACATAATGTGTCCAGTACAAGTGTTCACCATCTACAATTAGGAAGTGACTTTCGTACTAATCTTACTCAAGTCATCACTCAATATTCGTTGACAAATAAGGACAAGTTGGCCTCAATGAGTGTAAAAGACTCTACTCTAAGTATTTTTGGCTGCATAGAGAGATTCGCTCGCAATTTACAAGACAATGTTCTTATATCCCTACCACGTCAGAGTGATCGTGCTTTAGATTTCACTATTAAGTCTCCAACTGTTCCAGTATCATCTTCTACTTATAGATCTAATACATCATCGCCATATCGTAGACCAATGCCATCATCATCTTCTTATTCGCACAATACGACTCGTCATAAACCTACTTCTATTCATTCGGTAACAATACAAGAGGACCAAGATGACAGTAATGCAGGACATCTCTATGTCAAGTCTCGCATGACACCCATCAATGAGTGGCCCAATTTGTGCTTTGAATTAGAAGAACATCATGTTTTAGGCAAGCATACTGATATGAAGAATTTGATGCATCAAATGGATCACTCTATTCTCCCGATTAATTGTGCTTTATTGTCTTCCAGTGAATTGCATGGCACACCAACGATTCATGTAAGAATGTTTCAAATATTGTCCGAAGTAGAGGGTGAAAAAAGACTAATTGATACTAAATGTACAATCGAAAATACTCCTTTTCAAGGTACTTGCAACTTGTGTGGTTATCCTCGACATGATGCTAATCACTGTAGATTTAGAGGATATAATACTGGACCAAATGGTGAGCAACTCCTGAATCTAGCAACTTACGTATATTTTGATGATGCAAAACTGGAGGAGGCTTTAAATTACGCAAAGAAAGATGGATTTCTTAAGTCAGCTACGGAAGAAGAAATCAAATGGGTTCGTACTAAGATATCTGAATTGCGTGAGCATAAAAAGATGTTATATCGCCAGAATGTGAACAGATTTCAAAGACCTAATTCACCTGGTATTTATGGTCCTGCATCATCTTCATCATGACAAAGGGGTGTACGCATGGTTAGTAGCGAACTTACTTTTTCTCCAGCCGCGAAGAAGAGAGTGAGATTTCATCAAGACAATAACCATGCGAATAAAGCGGTAATGGGTGTTATGCAAACTGAACAGATCGAACAGATGGGAAGCAATTCTAAATCTTTATCAATTTCCATTCATGAAGATTCTGAGGAGTATCTCTCCAGAGCAATAGAAATTCCAGTGACCTCATCTATCTTTAATAATACTACTTCCAACAATACTACCAATTCATCTCAACCATCCTCAAATTCATCATCTGCCACACTTCATACTGGTAATGTAGTAGTACTTTTAGATTCAAAGGATATATCAGCAGAAACAGATAACAATAGTCATATTAATATTAACAAATTTATCGTAAGTGGAGACTCATGTAATAGTAATAATCAGGACGATGTAGTGGATACAAGTACGGATGTAAGTTTGATTGATTATTCCATGACATATAATGATAAGATAGTATATGATGATGATACTATTGATGAATTTATAAAAGCAAATACTGATTCATCTGTGCGTGATGATGAAGTTGTACTAAAGGAGGAAGAAATAGTTATAGAATATAAAGATAAAGAGAAAGATTTTCAGGATAAATGTATGGAAGATTTTGAGAGTCGTGTTATAGTACATAATGATGATAATGTTTTGTGTGGTACGGTTATATCTGATGTACAAAACACTATTCTTCATGATGATGCTATAATCGAAGAACCATGCATTCATACTGTAGTAGATCAAGTCATATTAAATAAGTTGGGTACAAGAAGGAAACATGGAGTCCTAACTGTATGTCCGAGTACACCAATAGAAAGTAATAGTGTCACAAGCATTCCTTTGATACATTCTGTAGTTATTTATCCTCGAAATAATAATAAACAAGTAAAGAAGAAGTCTGTTAGTATACATTCGGTTAGGCACGGAGTTAAGAATAGTAGTGATGATGAATGGAGAGCTGCTTTTCCAGAACCTAATCCTACTACATTTGATAACTCTATTTTTGTTGATGTAGCAATTCAAGCAATGTCTGTAGATGAAGTTGATGAAAACTATCCAACAATGACCTCGAAAGCATACACAGAGACTAAGCGTAATTATCAGATTGATGGTGGAGCATCTTTAACTGCAATTAGTGAGTCAAAAGCGAAGGAATTGAAATGCAAATTCATTAAGCGATTGGAATTTCAGTTAACAGTATCAGTTGCTAATGGTGAAATGATGCGTAGTCTGTATTATACTCCATTAAAGGTGACTTTCACTGGCATTGACAAAACTGGCAGTCCGGTAATGAAAACAGTAAAGATTATTGCTAATATAGTTCCAAATTTAAGTGGTGATATTATCATAGGCAGTGATGTCATGAGTGCTTTGAAGATTACCATACCTTACAATGATGAGAATACAGCTACTTTAAAAGTAGAAGATGTACAATTGACATTCAAGTATAACACAACTCCTCGACCTAAGATTCCGACAATCAAAAAGATCATTGTAGTTAAGAAATCGAAAAGGAAATCTGTTGATGTGGGTGAAGCTTTTAATGCTCTTTTCTATGGTGATAAATATAATGACATTCAACAAGAACATCCTACAAATCGAATCAAGATGAGACCGATTCCACCACTTTTGTATCCCGAGATTGCGAAAGAATATCGACAAGCAGGTGATGATCCGAAAGAATATCTACAGAATTTCAAGTTGAATGGAGAAGTAACAGCAGCACAACTTGTAGCATTGCATCGTGTGTTTAATGAATATGATGTTGAAGTTAGGGATGGTATTTCTATTTTGCAACGTAATGGTTCTACTGTGCAGCAGGATATAAGTACTTTTGATTCAAAGAAGGATAAACATCCATTAAGATCACGAGAATTTGATAGTGCATTACATTCATTACAATCATCACCAATTTCAGATAGTAGTCATGAAGAAATCATGCATCGATATATCCAGTATCAGCTAAGTACCCTTGAAGATAGTATGTCTGAGAACTATGATAATGTCTATTATGATGAGAAACTTACTGATGATGTTGCTGTCAATATGAATAAGCTTGCTGTCATTAATGGTGAAGTAGTTGAAGATGTAGCTCGAACACCAGATAATGTAGATGTTCAAAAGCAGCAAGAAGAACTAGATCAGACATTGAAATATATTGAAAGCATGAGGAAAATGTACTATACAAGTGCCTTGGATGATTTACGACCAACAGAATTTCCATTAGAATTATGGCAGTATGTTACAGATAGTCAGAAAGTTTTAGTACCAGATAGATGGAAGACGTTCAAAGAGAAGTGTAGTCCACCAGAAAGACTTCAAGAGGTTATTCAATTAGTGATGAAGATTGATATTTCAGTGGAAAATCCTTCAAGGAAAGCTGAAGAACCATATTTTCGTGCACAATGTTTAGCTAATTTACATGTGTATGCTCATCCAGATCCAAAAGATCCACCATCAGTAAAAGGTCGTGAATTTGAGATAAATCTACATGATTCATCGCCATGTACAGCACCTATGAGAAAGACTTCCTTATTAGAGAAAGCTTATTTGTATTGGAGAACGAAACAACTTGAGAGTAGGAAGATGATTGGAATTAGTACTTCGGCATATAACAATCCTCCTCTGTGTGTTCCCTATCCAGCCGCTATAGCAGCATTTATCAAGAAACATGGAAGTAATACGTCGGAAGCTATCTGGAAGGAAGAGAATGCCAACGATATAGTTAGATTATATAGATTGGTAAATGATTTTCGTGAGCTGAATAACAAGACTAAGCTGGAAAGATGGCCTCTGCCATATATATTAGATTTACTTGATAAGATGAGAGGAAGTGGACGATATTCAACCGAAGACATAGAAGATGCATTTTTCACAGTACCTATGAAGAAAGAACATAGATATCTTACAGCATTTTCTACACCTCATGGTCATTTTGAGTATCTATGCATGGGACAAGGATTAAAGAATGCAGCTAATGTTTTTGCAAGAATAGTTCATGAGATGTTTTATGGATTACAAATTCAAGGGAAATCAATGTCAGTTTATCAGGATGATGTGTGTAATTTCAGTGATGACTTGTATGATCATATACAAGTACAACAAGAAATATATAATATTATGGCAGAGAATACTCTAGTATTTAAATCAGTGAAGGGACATCTCAACTATACTACACAGCGTATTTTAGGACATATTATGTCAAAGGAAGGAAGAGCTCCTGACCCAAGTCTAATATCAACCATAACTAATTTAGCAAAACCAACTACATTAGAGGCAGTACGATCATGTTTAGGATTAGCACAAGTGGCTCGAGAATATATACATAATCTAGCTGATATAATTGCACCTATACAACAATTAGCAAGGAAAGGTGTAGACGTTGAAAAAGCATGGGGTCCAGCACAAGACGCTTCATTTGAGAAATTGAAAGAAGTTATTACTACAGCTCCTGTACTAGTATTACCTAATGTTATGAAGAAATTTAGAGTACATGTAGATGCATGTCGAGTTGGACGAGGCATAGGTGCAATAATGTTACAACTTGATGAACATATATTTTTAACAGAACAGCGAGAAGTATGGAGGCCGGTAGCATATTGGTCAAGATCTTTAAGTAAAGAAGAACGTCGATATTCAGCGACAGAGTTGGAATGTACTGCATTACATGATTCTATATTACATTGGAGAGTATATCTTCAGAATGGCTTACCATTTGATACAATTGTTGATCATTATGCATTAGTTTATATGGTTACCAAGATGAGTGGTTCAGAAGGTAATTTACGACTACATAATCTATGTCTTGGTCTGCAAGGATATACTTTTAGTGTTACACATCGCAAAGGTGATCTTCATCTGGATGCTGATGCTGTATCTCGATTATTTCATAAAGATGAAGTCGCATATGTACATAATGAAGATGATCTACGTGATGATATGGCACCTTTAACAGAAAAAGAAAAGTTGATGCTCACTATGAAATGGGGTGATAAAGACTCAAGAATGATACAAGATATAATAGAAAGACATAAAGCAGAACAACGAGTTTCAACAGTAAGTGATGTTATATCAGGTTCTACAAATGATGATCTGTTAATGTGTGAAATAGAGAAGATGGATTCATTAATGAGTCAGCAGGATAATGCAATGCACTATGAAGATGAATATCAGAACCAGGTACAACATATAACTCATGTGAATCGAATATCTATGGAACAACAACATGATATGATCATTCCGGATGAATATGTTTTTTGTTACTATTGTGATGGCAAAGGTGAAATGTCTAATATGTATATTGAAGGAGGGAAACAGCTCAATAGTAATATGAATTTAGAATTACCATACTTGCTTAAATACAATGATCAATGTTTAATATGCTTGAGTATTCATGTATGGGTATTTGGAGCACCAACATATGTAGTATATGATGATCATGATCGACCATTTACATCTGCACTTACTGTAGAGAATAAATTACATCATCATAACAAGGTGCATACATGGATTCAAAAAGTAATTAATATAAAGACTCTTGATAAGATTAGTGAAGTATTGACAATATTTCCCACATCTTCGTATTCACTGTATCATCATTTATCTGAGATGCTCAAGATTGATCATTTAAGTAACTATTCTCTAAGATTAGCAGTAAGCACTCAATATTCGAAACTTCCAAAAGTAATTATTGATACTATGGAATTTGAATTTGTAATACGTAGATTAGCTGGTAAAGGGTATAGTAGATATTTCAGTACTATGCAGTATGAAGAGTTAATCAGTCTTGCGTTGGATAATAATCGATTAAAGAAACTGATGCCAAATCATGCTGATATATTTGAAGATAGGAAATATCTTCGCAATCTATTAGATATGTTTATCAAAGTGGAAATTCAAAATCGTCATGATACAGAACTATTAAAGACAGGTATATCAAGATCATTTGATTTATCTACAGATGAACAAAGTTTGAACGATTTCATGAATGGACATTTGGTAGTAGATCTAGGACATATAAATGTTTATCGTTTCAATCTAAATAGTATTCGACAATCAATAAGACTTCGTGAAAAGAAAGAATTGCGTCGTGAAAGAGATTTAGAAGACTTGAGAGCTGCAGAACTTGAATTACGGGAAAAGAAAGTCAAGAATCGCACTCAACGGTATAATAAGAAAATAAGACGTAAGTTTAGAATAAGAACAAGAAAAATAGACAATGAAGAGACTGGACATGAACCTAATGTGAACAATACTATTATTGAGAATAAAATTGTAGATCAGACAAGTGTTCAGAACAACAATACTAATAGTCAACATATTCAGCGATTCAAGAAACACAAGAAACCGAAAATGATAATTATTGATAAGAATCAGCGTCGCCCTCCATCAAGACTAGTTGGAAAAGAATTTAATCAAAATAGAGAAAATGAATTGATTCACGAGACTTTAGAAAGCTTCGATTATTTAGTACAAGAATTATTAATTGATCCTGATGATGATACTGTGTGCATGGTATTGAATACATATATAGAGAATGATCAATACATGGGTACTTTGGCTCCTATACAGGATGATAAGGATAGAGAACCACTTCCATTTAGAAGAAGACATATTAAAGGTAGGGATGGTATCTCATCATTAGTAGATCAATTTCATAATTTAATTACTAACAATAATAAATGGCCTACTACAAGCGATCAATGGCTATTAGCACAACAAAATGATAAGTATTGGGCAACAATCCTAGATAAGATAACAGAAAAAGGATATTGTTTAATCATAAAAAATACAGAAGAATATGTAGATTATATAACTCGTGAACAATTTGATGATGATGAATATCTTGGACCGTTAATTCGTAGAACCAACATCTCAAAGAAAATGAATCACAGTAATAGAATTATATCTTATGTCGAAGAGATAAGACAGATGATTATACCGACGGATTTTATAATAATGTGTATGGAGATTACTCACAAAGCACTAGGACATCCTGGATATCATAGAATGGTACAGACTGTAAGAAAATCATATTATTGGAAATCAATGATGTCAGATATTCGTTTATATTGTAGTAATTGTCACTATTGTAGAGCACGAAAATCAAGCTCAGAACGAGGAGAAATACAAGTTGAAGGATATTATATATCGGAAAGACCATGGCAACGTTGTCATATTGACTGTATGGTTGGTTTACCTATATCAGATATTGGACAATATACATCGGTACTAATATTAAAATGTGCACTATCTAAATTTATATGTCTTGAACCATTAAAAGATATCACAGCACAAAGCATTAGTGAAGCATTGTTAAATATATTTACTAATCATGGAGTACCAGAATTTATTATATCAGATAATGGAGTTGAATTTTCTAACTATCTTACAACTGATGTATTAAAGTTACTTGGCACTTACAAATTTCATATAACCCCATTAAATCCAAGAGCCAATGGACAAGTAGAAAATCAAGTAAAGACTGTCAAGGATATGTTATCATTATTAGTTAGTAAAGACCAACGAGATTGGAGTCAGTATATTCGATTGGTACAAATGAGATATAATTCAACAGTAAATCAAGCTACTGGATTTTCACCGTACTTCATGATGAATGGACGCGAAATGCCTATACCTGATCATGAACACATACAATCCACGTATGACAAAATTAAGAATTTAGAAGTTGAAGGATATTTTGGAAATCTTGTTATGGCAATGATGTTAATCTGGGAAGCTGTTGGAGAAGAAATAGTTCACAAGACGGAACATTACAACAAAGCACTAGGAATAAATGTAGATAGTAATATCAAAGCATATGAACCTGGACACTATGTATTCGTAAGACGTATTCCTCGCAGATTTTATAAAGATCAAGAAGAAAATATAAAATATCATATCAATTTCAAATTACAACCAATCAGATGGACTGGACCATATCGGATTTTAGAAAGGGTATCACCTGTATTATATGTAATAGATTTTCATAACACTAGAAAAAAGATTCATATAATCCATTTGAAACTGGCAAGTAATACTTCTATCAATCGAAGAAAATTAGAGCTAATTCGATTAAAGAAGAAAGGCAAGACATTAGATCCAGACCAAGATGATCAAATAAATGAAATTTGGCAAGACAATCATAATGAAGATAATGTGGAATAATTTGTTCTGACAGATATGATCTATAATAATAATTAATAATAACTACTGGTTGTTTTCTTTACTATTATTCATATAATAATAATTCACATATTACATTCATATTCATCATTTCATATATTCATATATCATAATTTCATTTTCAGCACTTTATATATGTAGATTAGATTTCTTCATTCATATTTACACTTTATCATTATCTAACTATTATATAATTTATAATTCTAAAGCGTTGTAATGACTATTATTTATTCTGTATTATTATTATTTATTCTGGTATATTCATTTATATTGGTATATTATAATATACGTACTCATAATTAATATGAACAACACATTCATCATATTTTGTATATAACTGTTACTGTAGACCACTAATTATTCTCACAACATATTCTATCACATTAATTGACCCCCTGTAAGTATATTATCTTTTCTCATTATTACAATGCATACTTATACTACTATAAATGTATTGTACATATCTAGATAATTACTATTGTCTTTCATACATATATTATATTTCTGCCCCATTTCTTTGACTGTTAATACATACAGATATACTCTAACATATTTATGTGCTCCTTTATTTAGTTGCAGCACTTTATTATATATTTCCTTATAAGTGATCCTTTATTGTAGAGCACTATATTGTGAATTATAATTTATATACTGTTAATGCATAAGATCTTACATTTATTGCATTCGATCATATTTACTATATATCTGACTCCTAAAAATAAAATATAAACATTATAAAATTACAACATTGGTTTCAAGTCCAACATCTATCCATCAAATCATTTTAAAATTTTCATCATTCCATTTAT
>Ga0209088_10001318_pt1 | contig 16029 bp, 18 predicted proteins | sample S_140625_EF_Meta_FD_187324 | JGI IMG/M metagenome (GOLD analysis project Ga0209088, IMG submission 187324) | Freshwater microbial communities from Lake Simoncouche, Canada to study carbon cycling - S_140625_EF_MetaG (SPAdes) (version 2) | ecosystem: Environmental > Aquatic > Freshwater > Lake ... | reverse complement strand
TGTTTTATTATGTTGCCATTCCGCCACTTGTACCAAATCTGGCAAACTATAAATTTCAATGGCAGCACTGTCTCCGCCTGTTCCTAAACTTGGATCCCATGCGGCCACATATATTTTAGTTTTGTCAACGGGAGTATAGACTCTAAGCTGGCCCACTTTTTGATATGGATCTTCGCCCTGTAAGTTGGTCAACTTCATGCTGGCTATCAGCGTTTCATCAGCTGTAATAAACTTACACTCGTGTTCACGTAAAAAACGTTCTTCGCCAATTTTACTGCGTTCGTGATCTGCCCAGCTAGGATCTCTGTCTGGATGATCACTCCAAATATACTTAATGCTGGCAAAACCATTCTTACCTGTTGCTTTGGCATTGCCAAACTCGTCAAAGTTTTTAATAGCATCATTCCAAATCTGTGCAAACTGGTCATTGTCTTGGTTGGGAGTTGATGTAATAATACACTTACCGCCTGTGCTTAGTGTTGGACTTAGTGCTGTCCAAAACTCTTTAGCAATGCGTGGCGGAACGAAAGCAAACTCGTCTAAGTATACCAATGTCAATGACATACCACGACCAGTATTTTCTGTTGTTGTAGCACTGACAATACGACTGCCGTTGTCGAAGTCGATACTGCCTTTATTGTAACTTACCACGCCGGCTTTGATCCATTCAGGTAAGTTTTCATACATAAAACGCACACGTTGCATGATCTCCTGTGAGCCTGTGTATTTGTGTGCGGCAATGAGAATTGTACTGTCTGGTACAAACATGGCATACCATAGCAAATAACCTGCCGCGCAAGTTGACTTGCCCATTTGTCGTCCCAGCATGTTAATGCTGTACTTGTTGCTTTGGTATGTGTTGATTAGGTCTACTTGATAGTCGTATAGTTCAAACTTTACACGACCTTTTGTTGGATGCTGGATCCACATGTACTTTTTGATAAAATATACAGGATCAGTAGCGGCCTTTACAATTTCCGCTATCTGATTTTCTGTATAATTTTCTCTCTTGTAGGGAGACTTTACAAGTACCGGGGTGCCGCTCATTTACCAGACTTAAATTTTTTGTAATCTTCCATCATGGCTTGTTCGCCCAATGGATTGTCACCTTGTTTTGCAGGTATGCTGTGCGTTTTAGCTGTTGCTGTACCTTTCATACCCCAATCGCGAATATCGCCATAACCTTTGGGATCGCGCTCGCGTGTGTTGCTTGGTGTATTTGCATAACCAGATTCGTCGACTTCTTTTTCTTGATCGGCGGCAGGAGTTTTTGTTACTTCTGCTGTTTTGTTAACGCCAGCAAGTTTCATAACATGAATAATTTCATCAGGGCTGTCTGTGGTCATTGACAAGTTGTTATCACCGTTGCGTACATTTAATGTAAACATTGGACGCTCTTCTGATTCTGGCTCAACTTCCATTTCGGCATGCGGCATCTCAATTTGAGCCGGAACACCCATGTTGGTAACTGCTGTTATTGGACTCATTTGATTAGTCATAGGCATGTCGCCGCATTCGTTTACTTTATATTTTTTACCGCCAACTTCAAATTCATCTTCGCCAGCATCTTTGGCTGCTTTTAATGCACCGCTGAATTCATTACCTTCTTCAACGTCATCTTCTTCAATTTTTGCTTCTTGGATGCCAGCATATCTACGTAACAAACTTAAAGCAGTTTCTTTAACTTCTTTTTTGTTGTTGTCTTCATCGGCCCAATCAGGAATACCGTCGCCGTCAGCATCTGGTTTTTTCTTTTTGCTTTCATCGACTTTATCTTTGTCATCGCACTCGCACGGAGCACAATCGCATTTTGAGCATTTTTCATCAGCGGCTTCGCTAATGTGGTTTAATCTTTTAAGTAAGTCTGCTAAACTATTCATGATATTATCCTTTACGAGCTACTGGGCTCTTAGTGTTTGTTGATTTATTGTCACCAATTTCTGGACCACTAACAGGAACGTCTGGATCTTTTAGCTTAGGTGTTTTCAATTCTTTTTTACGATCGTCGCTTAATTTTTTTAGTTCTTTTAAGAACTTGGTATTGTATTTGTCGCCATAAAGTTCGTCGGGTTTAACATCTGACTTTTCGCTTTTGTCATAGTCTGAGCCCATCTTAACTTTATACTCTTCGTCTTTGTCCTTGAATTTTTCTTCTTCTTGTTCAATTTCAATTGGATCTGCTTGATTGCGTACTACAACTTCGCCTTCACTAACAGCCAATAGTCTAGCTAATTCTTGTTTTAACATTTCATTGCTAACAGGCAAATTGCTGACAAAATCAATGATATAAATTTCCGCAGACTCAACTTGAGGAAAATCCATCGGGCGAGTTTGCAAAATTGTTTTCTTTGGACTGCTTACTTTTTCAGCATCATACTTTTGTAAATGACGTTCAATTTTGTCCATCATTTCGTCTGTGACTGGGCAACAGAACTTGATTCTGATATCATGCTTAGTCTGCATTTGTTCGATATATTCTAATAGTGTAGTCATACTGTCTCCGATGTATTATTTATCATTCTTTTTTAAGTTTTGACTTATAAGATTCAGTATGGCATTACGATCTGTACTTAACTCTCCCGGACCGTTTTCCTCTTCTTTCTTATCCAAATCTTTTTCTAATTTGGCAGCTTTTAACTGCAATTCAATCATTTTTAGTTTCTTTTCTAATTTGGCTGTTTTAGCAGTGATAGCATTGCCCATCATACTGCTGGCCACTTCAAATATTTTGCCAGCATTTCTGTCGTCCATGTTAAAACCCAAGTCCATTAGTTTTTCATAACTTTCCATAGCAGACGACGCATACTCGTCTAAGTCTTTATCTTCTACGTCTAATCCACGTACTTGCGGTAATGCTGTGTTGATACGTTCAGCTATGCTCAATTGCTCTTTGATCACTATCAATGAAGTTTCCATAGATACTGTTTCATTAACAGGCAACTGATCTTCTGATTTAGATTCATCTCTGTCAATTTCTGTAGATTCTATATTAAAAAAATCTTCTAAACGTTTAGTCATCTTTTAGGTGCTTTCTTAGGTTTGGCTCGCGGTTGCCAGTTATTGTATATATCTTCTTCCGTTAATATTCTGAACTTTAGTCCCATGCGTTGACACCATGCACGGCATGCTTCCCATTTAGCCATATTTAACACTACTGCGGCTTTTTCCTGCTGTGAGTTTGCTTCATTTAATCTTGCTTGTTTACGCGGCTTTACTTCGATGATTTCACTAATCTTATTGCCGTTTTTGTCTTGATAAGTTATTAAAAAGTCTGGCACATAAACTGTTTGTTTACCGGTAAAAGGATTGCGGTAAGGTATGCGTAAGCTTTCGCTGGCCCAGCCAATAACTGCTGGGTGGTTATCGCAAAATCGCATGACTGTTAATTCCCATCCACTGCGATATTTAGGGCTGTTGCTGCCTATATACTTTTGGGGGTTTGTAGGAGTAAACACTCCTTGCATGTAATTATTGGCCATTATACCACCTGTTGCAGGATGTTTGGTGGTAGTGTGGTTTGGTCAATAAATCCTATTTGACTGCTGTTTGTTCTGATTTTGTTTAACTGTGCATAAATTTCGTTATCAAACTTTAAACCACTAGCGTCAACATATTTTAACAGCTGGTCATGATTCATACCAATATCTGAACTGACATTGTATAAAATAAATGTCAATTGTTTGGCACGGTCAACATTGCCTAGTATTTTCAGTATCTTGCCATAAAGCAGATCAAATTTAACGACTTCGATTGCTGCCATTATGGTATCCCAATGTTACTTGATTTTAATTTGTTAAACTGATCTGGTAGCTTTAAGTTGTTGAATTGATCAGCCTGGCTTTTATTAAATTGATCTGGTGTTTGTGTTTGTGATTGTTGTGTCGGAGACTCATTTTCAGATTGATAAGTTATACTGTCGTATCGTAAGCTAATTTGCCACTGAACTCCTTCGCTGACGCTGTAGTCTAACGTATCATGTTGCACGTCAACAATTTTAGGACGCCACAGCGTTACTTTACTTGTATTTTCTAATTTTGTTCTTGATTCGTCTGCACCATAAAATCTTATAATTTCAATTTTATCTATAGGACTGTCCTTGTTTGTTTCTAACATTTGCAAACCAAACGAATCAAAGCTGGATCTAATTCCACCTTTAGTTTCTGCAAAATTACCACTAACAATATTCATGTACTTTTTAATAAAGTTTTGAAAAACATTATCTTGTGTATCGTGTAGTGTTATGCTTACTGGCTCAAAATTTACTCGTGTGCCAATTGGCTGACGAATGTTCCACGCATTAACTATTTCAGTTTCTATACTGAATTTTGGAAGTTCTACTGATTTAACTGTTTCAAATAAAAGTCGTGCTTCAGTACCTAGCTCTGTTTGATAAGAACCCGTGAAAAAAATCACTTGGAAATGATACTTTAGGCGGGGAACAGTGGAAAGCTGTCCCCCTTTACCTAATGCAAACCACTTCATAGCGTCAGTTAGTGCCGCCATGATTTAACCTTTATACGGTTGGTGCGCCAACTGCATTACCGAAGTTGTTTGCTGAACCCATATTACCGCCAATGGTCAATGCACCTCGATCAGTTACTCCAGCATCAGTTGCGTGAATATCTGCATTATCGAAACGAATCTGTAATGTAATTTGCATAACATCGCTGGTTGCATAATTATTTTCATTGTAGTTAGCATTTTGAATAAAACAACCTGCTAATGTCCATGTTTCAGTGACTATAGGAGTGTCTGTACCATCTAACTGTTGAATACGCATGCCAAACTTGTAATTCACGCCAGCCGGTGCGGCGCTTTGTGTACCGTGACTTAGTTGTTTTTGTAGTTGCTCTGCAACAATTCTACTGACTGTGTTATTCATATCGTCACGTAGGGTAATTGTTGTTGGTTCCCAAGTATGCTTGGCTGCCAAATATGCTCTGCTGTTATAAGAATCAAGTGTTACTTCATCATGTGTTACGCTTGGTCTTGTAACACTTACAACGTTTTGAGTAAACTCGCGTGTTGTACTATTTTGACCAAAGCCGTCCATAAACACTCTAAAGCGATATTGCAACTTAGGCATCATGATTACCGGGCTGCCGTCGGTTGTTGGAACTCCAAATTTTGATAGATCTGCCATTTTTATTGTCTCCTTAGGCTATATTATTTAGCTGATAACTCGCCTGTATTGACAACGCGAATTGGAATATAGATAAACTCAGCGGCTTTTACTGGTTCGATAGCAATATCAATCCATAATTCATTTCTGTCAATTCTAGCAGGGGTATTGTTTGATTCGTCACAAACAACAATAAAGTCATACAATGCTCTCTTAGACATTAAGTCATTTAAGAAACCAACGAAAACTTGTTTAGCATTTGAACGTGTGATTTGATCATTAGGTTCAAATATAAATGGGCGGGCCAACGGATCAAAACGTTCACGCAAGTATGCAATTAAACGTGCAACGTTTACACGATCTAATGCACTGGAAAAGCTTTGTAGTGTACGTTGACCAAATACAAATACACCTTGACCCGGGAAACGTGCAATTGGGTTAATGCCAACTCTACTACCGTCACCGTATAATGTATCGCGCTGACCGTTTGTCAATGCAACTGGCACAAATTCGCCTTCGCCGTTAACATAACCCACGTTTGTAGCATTGGTTACAACACCGCGTGTTAGGCCGGCTGGAGCAAACCAAGGATAAGCAACTTGGTCGTTATAGGCCATTGTACGTAATACAATGTGACTTGGAGGAACAACAACATCGTTACCGCTTAAATCGCTAGTAATTGCACTTGGATAGTATGCGGCTGCTGTATGACCAGCACCTGTTGGAATAATACCGTCTTCGCCGTTAACTACTGCATTATTACCTGACATCCAACTGATTAAGTTATTTGCAGGGCTTGGATTTAAACGGAACGGAGTATCAACAATAATAAATGCTGTTTCCTTACGGTCTGTATTTAACTGAACCATTTCGTCATATAATTCTGTATAACCAGGGGCCGCAATCAATGTAAAGAAAGTCATTTCTTCACGTAGTTCTGTACTGCTATTAACTGCTTCCTGCATAGCACGAACAACTGCACGACGTTGTGCCTTGCGTAATGTCCATGGACGGCCGTCTTCCATATTGCCGCTGTATGTATTCCATACGTCTGTTGCGGCATCATATTTTTTAACATTGCCTGTGCTTATAATGCTGTTCCATAGTAACATACCATTTGGAAACAATTCTGGATCTGGAGCTTGTTCGTCTATTGCTCTTGCACCACCTTGATTGCGGGAGTCAGCGGCCATGTTTGTCAAATCAGCAAATATAACACCTGCAGGAGTTGTTTGATCTTTTGTATCGCGAGCGATCCATGTGCTGCCATCATAAACATGAATCATTGGATAATTTTCAACGTCACTGCTGTCTACCCAAATATCATTTGTGCTTGGACTTTCTGGAGCGGATGCATCAATAGTAACTGTACTGTCAACTGGAATCCACAGGCCGTTTGCTTTTACATATAAGTCGGCTAGTAAATCTGTATTATACCATAGCGTACCGTTAGTTGGCATACCTGTTGGTGCTAGTGTGCTTGCGGCTTCTGATAATAAACTCCAGCTTGTACCGCTGTATACTCTTAGTTCGACGTTGGCAATATTGTTGCCGGCCTTTGCATAAATCTTACCAGCAGTTAATGTGCTACCAAAACCTGTTGTAGCTTCTGCATCAGTTTCATATGACACAATGGTTTGCACTACCCAAGGACTTGATGAAGGAATATTAGCTGATGCATATTTCTTAACTGCTACATTTAAACCATTATTTGGAGTAGTTGTTTTCAACCATACATCACCTGTATTAACAATTACAGGAACTTGATAATGCGGAGCAACATTTACTATCGCAGTAACGGTTGCCGCAGTAAATCCTGCGTTAGAAACTATAATCCAATCGCCGCTTACTTTTTTGTAAACTTGATAATTTGCCACGGTATTTGTTGCTACTACAGCATAGTCACCATTAGTGCCAAAAGCTGTTGCTGGAGCAAGACCTAAACTACCTGCTGTATTTGCTACATCAGTAATTACTCGAGGTGTTTTAGCAACCCATTTGCCGCCAATTGCTTCAAAGATGCCCCATGAAGTTGAAGCTAAATCTAACCAGTATGTACCATTGGCTGGTGCACCAGCTGGTTCAACTTCTGAGTGTTCTAATTGACCTAAATCAATATCTGCACGTAAAACATACGCACGGTTAGCTAGGCCTAAATAGCTGTAAGCAGCCATTAGACCATATTCATTTGTTTCTGCCGCATGTATTGGTGTGCCGTCTACTACTTTGAATTCTGGACGTCCAAATATTTCAATAAGTTCACGCTGACTTGTTAATAATATTGGCTTACCGGCATTAACTGGAGTTGTGCCAATTGCAAAACCGCTGCCGCTGATATTTGTCTTATTTGTATGAGTGGCCATGATGATCAAAGGTACTGTGCCTTGACCTGATGCGCCATACTGGCTTTGGTCGCTTACGCTGACTGCTACGCCTGGGGATACTAATGTAGCCATGTTGTTCTCCTTTAAAGGTTATATGTATTTACCTTTAACTTGAGAAAACAGGCTATTTAGCGAAAATCATAAAAGTGCTGGTTCTGGTTGCACCAGTTGTTCTACTTGCTTAAACAAGGTATCTATAGTGGAATTATTATCTAACACACGATCAAAGTTTGTTCCGACCCATGCTGTTTCGCTGGCATGTATGTTAAATCTGTCTAAATATCGTTGTTGAGAAATATCCCCTTTATTAACTGCTATGGCATAATTATACCACTCTGGTTCGCTACCGCGAACAACACGAACCACTATGCCGCCTGCTGATTTAATACTTTTGATTTCGTTAGGGAAACGGCAATCGCTAATAACAACATCGTCTCGACTATTGCGTAATTTGTTTTCTAAACTGGTAATCCATATATCGTCATGAAAACCTTTGCGACATACTTCTGTTCCCCAATACTGTAATACCCAGCGAGGAGTAATTTCCATACCAAGTTTGTTGCTCCACCAATCGTCTCTGCGTTCACGCCATTCACGTGCTTCTTTGGTACGACCTTCTAACATAACACGATCCCAACCAAATACACCTGCTACTGCATCTTTAAGGCTACTGGCAAAACTTTCTCGTCTAAATCCATGAAAGTTTGTCAAGTAGTCTGCAATAGTATCTTTGCCACTGCCAATAAAACCGCATACGCCAATAATCATTTTAATGTCTCCTCCAACCATTGTTTACATTCAGGCCATTGTTTGTATATATGAGATAACCCGCCGGCATTACGCCATTCTTCACAGTTACTTGTTCTGTCGTCGATTAAGACATCGCCTTCTCGACAGTGACGCCACTTATCATTGCTGAATGGACCAAAGAATACTGTAATGTCGGGGTAGCGTTCATGTGCCCACCATACTTTGTCACTGGCAGCATAGGGCATTGTGTAATCGTGTGGTAGTGCTGTTAGAAAGAATAAGCCGCAACCTGTTCGATCTCTGTAGTCTCTGCACCATTGTACCAGTTCATCAGCATCCGGCTTTTTAGGCAGATTGCGATAGAATCTTTGTTTAGTTTGAAGTTTTTTCCAGTCGCTGTCAGGAATACGTTCTCCGTAATTCCAGTTACGCTTGACCATTTCTCTAGCAGTTGTCATCCAGTCTGCTACTACATCATCCATATCTAAGTATATATTCATAGTGCTAGTATATAGCAAAAAAATACTGCTGTCAACAGTTTAGAAAAACAAGTTTAATCGTTTTGTTTTAGCATGTAAAGATGTTCGTCAATTTTGGCATAATTGATATCGTTATCCAAATTTGGAATATTATCTATTTCATTCCATTTGCGCCATACACATCGCGTATCTATTAGAATATTTTTACCCAAGCTAGCACAATTGTTTATTCCAACCGGCCGGTGATGAACACAGCTATTCCATGTTGCCCCCATAACATATATATTTTTTATTTTAGGATTGCTTTCTAATAGAAACTTTAAGTCCTCTAGATGAGTTATTGCTACTTGGATTTTTTTAGGGTTTTTATAATTTAGTATTGTATCTGCTGTTTTTTCACTATGATTAAACCAGCGGCGCTGATTTGCATACCATATGTTATCTGAATCAGATAAACACTCGCTTGTATTGTATGACGCTAATACAACTATAGTAATTGCAGGATTATTGTCAATTACACTACAAATTGTAGAATAGAAGTTATTGGCCCAATCGTATGGCTTAAGACTTTGCCAGCAGTCTATTAATATTGCCATACTGGGCAAACTTGTTATCATTATTTTTTAGGGCGAGGATTTTCGCCAGTCATTGGTTCGCGGCTGAACCAAAGTTTAAACCATTCTGCATCACCGGGACGTATATTGTTCTTACGCATATATTCTGCGTTTTTTGTGCCAATTGATCCGCTCAATGGACTCAAATCTTGACTTTGTTCACCTTGCGTTTCCATGATGTTTAATGAGTCTATGCCTGCTAATTTTTTTAAATCAGCAAGAGCCGCAGGATCTACATAGTTATCCGGCACCGTGGGGTCGTTACCCGGCAAGTTAAAAGTCTCACTGGTTATTCTATACTGTTTCATATTATCCTATGATAAAGCCCAATGGTGTACTACCATCAACATACTTGGACAAGTCATCTTCCAGCTTTTCTAATTCTGCGGCTGCTTCGCTTTTTAAGTTGTCGCCATTTAAACTGGTACCGCCTTGTGGTCCTGCAATGGTGCTGAACTTGCTACGTGCTTCGCCCAGGAAAAATTTAGCTTGAGCAAAGGCATAATCAATGATCCACGGACTACAGTAAACGTCATCCAACAAGTCGTCGTCATCACGTTCTATAAAACACCATAGATAAATTTCATCTTCAGCGCGAAACTTGCGATGGAAACTGATTGTGCGATCACCAGGAACCCAGCTAAAGGTAACATTTGCACCAAACATGCGACCCAATAATTCTCTACGGTCAGCATATAATTCATAGTTTAATAAACCACTGAAGTTGGTGTTGCTCTGCAACAACATGTTGCTGAGGTACATGGTGTTGAAAGGATCAAAGTCAACACCTGTTGCACTTGCACCTATACTGCCTGTGTGTCTAAGTATGGCATCACGTACATTTATTACATTCTTAGGCAAGGGATAATCTTGTTGCTCGATGTGAATATCTAATTTAATAAACTTTTCTTGTACTGCTCTACTACCGCGTTGACGATACTTTCTTAGAGCTTTGTGTATTGCAACATCGTAGTGTGCAGAATCCAGCTCGACGTCAACCATACCTCCGCCAAGTCTAATTTCTATTTCTTTAACTATGTCGTCTTTTACACTCATAAAAAATCTCCCGTTATGTATATTTAGCGGGAGATTGTGGTTAACTTAGTATTAACTTAGTATAGCAAACAACCTAGCGGTATACCAAATTGTCTATCTTGGCTTGCTGATTTGGCAGAGTTAAAAGGAACTTTTTGCTTTAGCCTTGTAGTATTGCTATTCGACGGATACCAATTGGCATACAAATAAATCCAACTACCACCATAAGGTTCATCATACCAAGTGGCAAAATTAAAATTTTGGGCTGTGTCGCCGGCGCCATTGTTATAACCCACACTGGCCCATTTAACAATATATGCAGGATCGTCTAATGTATTAAGAAACAATTCAACTGCTGTATGTAAGCGAGCTTCTAATACAGGATCAACTGCAACTCCTGCTTCTCGTGCAAGATACATAGACGTCATAATTTCATTTAGGCTTGAGTAGTGATACCATAGGCCGCGATTACCGCGTGTTGTACGATTAACAATTGACCCGTCATTATTAATTAACGGCAAGATGCCTGTCATTAGACGTTGCACCAAAGGCACTGTTGCCTGTATGCCATTGGCATCCTTTACTCGTTGAATTTCCCAATGGTATCTACCCATTCCAAGTCCAAAGAATACATTGTTGGGATCAGGGTCGGGGGTATTAACGTCCCAAAATGTAAGCCATTCCATTATTTTTGCATGTTTACTGGCATCATTGGTCTTGGACCAATCCGAAATCAAGCTATAAGATCTACGCAAAGATTCCACCATCTCCATGATAAAGTTATTATCTTGAATAGCACTTAAATCATTACCATTGGGATCTACCCATTGTGTACAAGTAGGATCCCATCCGGTTGTGGGCTTCCAACACAATCTACTACCCTGATAAGCATTTGCATTTGCCCACCTGTGTAAATTAGATACTAACGTGGCTTTGAGAACAGGGTCATTTCGTTCTTTTGCAATGGCTGAATAATTGGAAAACGCAATTGTAAAATTCTCGTTGGCATCTGCTCCAGGAATAGTAGACTTGTTACTCCAACTACTGGTCAATCCAGTAAAGTTATAAATAGAATCACTGTTCAATGAACTAACTGATGACTGTTCTTTACATGGGATACCAGTATCCTCTACTTTTGGTGGCTCTGCTTGCGTTACTACTGCGGCCGCTCCTCCTCCGCCACAGGCTGTCAACGAGCATCCGGTTAATAACGATATAAGAACTGTAGCAATTAACTGTTTTTTCATTTGTATACTTTAAGTAAGATAATGTCTAGACCAATACGTCCGTTAAGTTTAATCTCTGTGCTCTTAACACCTTTAAACCATTTCTTAGCGGCAGGCTTGCCATTGGCACTGAACTCTTTAAGTTGCTCTTTTGGCTTACGCAGAGTTTTCTGCACACTGGCATTGGCATCAAATCCTAATATAGAACTGTTCTTAACACTCAATGCGCCTGCATATTGATCTGCAATGTAAATGCCCAACTTGCGTGTCTTTGTATTGTAGACCCAAAGTTCCTGTGCTGTAAGAATGGTAGTTGGATCCGCACTTTTAAGAGCAAGTTCTTTAAACTCTTTTGCATATTTCAATTTGGCCACTACCTTTTCTGGCAGTACTGCTTTCTTCTTACGTGGAGCCTTGGTAGCTTTCTTAACTACATTGTAGCTGTTGGCATCTGACAATGCCTGTTGCCACCATTTAACTATTGCAGTCAGCTGACGTTTGCCCAAATGCTTATAAGCTTCCAATGTTTGGCCGTCTGTGGTAGCAATGATGTCTTCGAATTCAGCAATCTTGCCATTGATAAATTCCTGTACAGTTTTTAACTGTTGTTGTGGCACATTCATCTGTGTCATCAATTCAACTAGTTTGGGTTCGCCTTTGAACTGACCTTCTGTGACGAAGTCGTCAAAGCGGCCTTCCACTTCTCCCAAAAACTCTGATGTCTTTTCAGCCATGCGTTCTTGTATGTTAAACTTTGGTTTTTCCTCTTTAACTTCCACTACCGCCTGAGCAGATGTGTCTATACCCTTGTCAGCACCTTTTAATTGTTTGACCAAAGTTCGTAGTGTGCCGAACCGCAAATTCAAACCTACACGGCCGGCTCGCAGTGCATAGCCCACAGTAGCACCTGGCCAAATGTCTCCACGACGAACTGCTTCTGCCAATCCAGCACGACGAGGATTACGAGCGAGAAATTGAGCTAACCATTCTGCACTTTTCTTTTTGTCTTGTGTATGTGCATACCAATTTAAACTACGCATAATACGAGTGCGATATTCACTGTCACTCCACGCGGCCTGTTCTTCTACTGTGGGATAAACCGGCTCGTCGCCTACATATTTAGAATCAGCATCCCTATATGGAATTGTTTTGGCTGGCTGTTCATATCGCCAGGCCAATTTATCGGTTGTTGTTTGTTTTACGGTGCGTTTGGTAACCATAGTTTCTCCAGTAAAAATGTAATTATACAGCCATTTCGATTTTGTGTCAAATATTTCAAAACCAGTCTTATCCAGGTAAATAATACATTATGCCAAGATTAAGCCTATGGAAAAACGAAAAAACTAACGACTTTCATTTCATGGATCGTGTTATCCGTGAACAGTTTATGGTCGGTGGTACTGGCGTTTTAGTCCACAAATATTTACAGCCTGCAGATCAGGGTGCCAGCACTGACATTACTAAACCTAATTATCGTGCTGATGACGTGCTGAACGAAACCAAAATACAAGACTTATTGTTTTTGGAAAATCGTGACAGAATATACGATCCAGATGTTTATGAACTTCGCGGTGTTTATAATGTAGGTGATCAGGACTTTGACCTAACACAGTTTGGCCTGTTCTTAAGTGCAGACACTATTTTTATCACATTCCACACCAATGACATGGTGGACCGCATGGGTCGAAAACTCATGGCAGGTGACGTTGTTGAACTGCCGCATGTACGTGACGACTTACTGTTGGATCAAAGTAAACCAGCAATTAATAAATTTTATGTTGTGCAAGATGCCAGTCGTGCCGCAGAAGGTTTTAGCCAAACTTGGTACCCACACATTTGGCGTATCAAAGCCAGTCCAATGACTGATGCTCAAGAATACAGAGACATATTACAGCAAAAATCAGACAATGGTGTTGACACACTAAAAGATGCACTCAGCACTTACCAAAAAGAATTACAAATTAGCAACGCTATTGTTGCACAAGGTGAAGCGTTAGCACCTAATTTATTAGATGATCAATCCAACTTAATTGGACAGCCAATTAAACAATATCAAACTGACGAAGATCGTGTTTATGAGCATGGCGAAGATTTACAGTCTGGATTGAGCTTTCCACTAAATCCGCACCAGGGGGACTTCTTCCTACGTACTGATTATAATCCTCCCAGCTTGTTTGCATTCCGTGGAACACGTTGGCAACGAATAGACATGAACAATGGTGTCAAAGATGTACAGAACCGTGTGCTAAATGCTGTGCCATTTATCAACAACCCAAATACCACAGTTGTAGGCAATAAAGAAGTGCCGGAAAGACAAGCACTGAGTCAAATTATTTTACCCAAGGCGGACGTATAATCATGTCAATGAATTTCTTTTATGACGAACAAATAAGACGCTACCTAACTCAGTTTATGCGGATCTTGGGTGGCTTCAGTGTTAAAACTGGCAAGGGCAGGGACGGCACGGAAGAATACATACAAGTTCCTGTTCGTTACGGTGACATCAATCGTATGGCTGCTCACATACTTAAAAATCAAAGTGAAAACATGATCAACACTGTGCCTTTTATCAGTTGCTATGTTACTGACTTGCAGATCAGTGCTGAACGTCGTACTAACCCCACACACATAAACAAAGTTCAAGTCTACGAAAAGAAATTTGATACTGTTACAGGACAATATATTGACGGAGAAGTTGGCAATACCTACAGCATTGAACGACACATGCCAGTACCTTATGACCTAACTGTACAAGTGGACATATGGAGTAGTAATACTGAACAAAAATTACAAATATTGGAACAGCTTTTAGTCCTGTTTAATCCCAGTATCAACTTGAAACTAAACGACAATCCTTTTGATTGGACCAATTTGAGCTATGCTGAATTGGTCAACGTGGTATGGAGTGTGCGTCAAGTTCCACAAGGAACGGATGACATTATCGACGTAGCCGCACTAAACTTTACCATGCCCATCTACATCAATCCTCCAGCCAAAGTCAAACGTCAAACTATTATACAGACTATCTTAAACGACATTAAAAATCTTAAAGACGGAGACATGTTAGATTGGAATCCGGCCGATCCTGTCACAAACAAACAGTGGGTTGTAGTAACTTTCCAAGATTTAAAACTACAAGTTAAAATTGAAGGTGATCAGGCCATTATATTGAATCAAGCAGGTGGCCTAACAGATGATAGTGGTGCTATACTAAGTTGGGACACGGTATTAAAACCTTACGGTGGATTGAGATCAGGCATTAGTAATTTAAGATTACGCAGAGGTATAGATCCCAGCGATGCCAGTCACGATATTATTGCCACTATAGATGGTATTGACAGCAACGACACTAATATTTTATACTTGACTATAGATCCTGATACACTGCCCAACACCACTATCACTGCTGTTAACGCCATTGTTAATCCCACTACATCCGGTCCTGGCAAAAACTTGCCTGCGGCTGTGGCTGGACAAAGATATTTGTTAGTAGCAGACTGTCCTGCAGGTTCTGTTTGGGGAGTAACAGAAGCCCGTGCCAATGACATCATCGAATATAATGGTAATACTTGGGTAGTAAGTTTTAATAGTAGTGTAAATTCTACAGCAACGGTGTTAAATATAACGACCAACTTGATCTATGAGTGGAAGTCTAATCAGTGGATTAGCGTAACAGAAGGCACTTATAGAAACGGTTGGTGGAGATTATATCTATGAAACAGTATAAAGGTGTTGGTGCTATTATTGTCAGTGAAGCCACTGGCCTTGTTATGACTGTGCTACGCAGTCCTAAAGAAAGCTATCCCAACACTTGGACATTTGCCGGAGGTAAAGTTGAAGATAACGAACAATCAGTGGATGCACTACGTAGAGAACTCAATGAAGAACTACAATTGACTAAGATTAAAAAAATTACTCCCTTACATAGATATCAAAGCAGAACTAAAGATTTTGTCTACGACACTTATGTAGTATTGGTCAGCAAAGAGTTTGTTCCTTCTTTGAATTGGGAAAATAGTGGTTATTCGTGGACTACTATAGATTGTTTACCTAGTCCTTTACATCCCAAAACTAAACAAATGATATCATCATCCAGACTAGTTACGAAATTTAAAACTTTTTATACTTGGATTGACAAAAAGAATGGCTGCAAAGATAATACACTTACCGCTGAAGAAAACTTACCGAAGAGTTAAATCAGTAGACTTATATCACTGCTGGGACAGGCAGTTAAATAATCCATTTTTGAACAGTTTGTTCAAACAACAAGTGCCCTACGTAGAACGATGGTATTTACAAACTGTACATTTATTAAACTTGGATCAAATAGATCATCCTTTAATAAATGTATTGTTTTCTAAAACAGATTCTACCCTACCTTTGCTGTTAGAAGCCACAGAAAAAGATTTAAAAATACAG
>Ga0209088_10001316_pt1 | contig 16050 bp, 10 predicted proteins | sample S_140625_EF_Meta_FD_187324 | JGI IMG/M metagenome (GOLD analysis project Ga0209088, IMG submission 187324) | Freshwater microbial communities from Lake Simoncouche, Canada to study carbon cycling - S_140625_EF_MetaG (SPAdes) (version 2) | ecosystem: Environmental > Aquatic > Freshwater > Lake ... | reverse complement strand
CACCGGCATCACCGACGAGCCGGGCGCGATGCTCCTCCTCGATCCGTCCAACCCGGTGCCTTCCAAGCGCGCCACGCTCCTCCTCAAGCCGCTCAACCCCGAGGTGGAGAAGTGGGACGGCTTCCGGCACGAGCTCGGCAGCAGCCTCCGCGCCAAGACCGGGTTCGACACGGTGCTGCGCACGGGGATGCTCGGGCGACTGCTGCTCGAAGCCACGCGCCGATCGCGTTCGCTGGCCTGCCTGATGCCGCTTTCGGCGTATTCGTCGCCCGTCTCCGCCGACCTGGCCATCATGCGCGCGCAGGCCGAACGCGTGCCGGGCACGCAGGTGGCCGACCGCAGCGAACTGCTCATGAAGATGCGCGCCGCCAAGAGCCAGGCGGAGATCGCCTGCATCCGCGAGGCCGGCCGCGTCACCGCCACGGGCTTCGCCGCCGCCATGAAGGGCATGCGCGCGGGCATGAACGAGTTCGACCTGCAGGAAGCCGTGGAGCACGCCTACCGTACCAACGGTGCGCGCGAGCTGGCGTTCCGCACCATCGCGGGCGGCGGCTTCAACGCCACGGTGCTCCACTACCACGCCAACGACCAGGTGCTGCAGGACGGCGAGCTGGTGGTGCTCGACAGCGGCGCCAAGCACGCGGGCTACTCCGCCGACGTCACGCGCACGCTGCCGGTCTCCGGGAAGTTCACGCCGCGCCAGCGCGAGCTCTACGACATCGTGCTCCGCGCGCAGGCCGCCGCCATCGCCGCCATCAAGCCGGGCGTGACGCTTGCGCAGGTGGATGCGGCCGGCCGCAAGGTGATCACCGACGCCGGGCTCGGCGACGCCTTCATCCACGGCATGGGCCACCACCTTGGCCTGGAAACGCACGATGCCAGCCCCGATGCGCCGCTCGAGGTGGGCGCCGTCATCACCGTGGAGCCCGGCGTCTACCTGCCGAAGGAATCGATCGGCATCCGCATCGAGGACGACGTGGCAGTGACCGATTCCGGTCACGAGGTGCTGACGCCGAACATCCCGCGAACGGCCGACGAGGTCGAGCGCGCGATGGCGCGCTGAGGCCGGGCCCAGGGGGGATGACCCCTCGCAATGTTCAGACTTCATTCAATCGGTGCCGGGCCGAACGGAATCCACATGCTGGCTGCCGATCATTGTGGATAGGCGGTGCATGGATGCGCTGCCTGCGAGGCCGGGCTGCGGCCGAGTCCAGAAGGAGGGTCCCACCGTGTTCACCTACCGAACGGTCTTCGTGTCAGACGTGCATCTGGGGTTCCGCGGCGCGCGCGCCGAGGAATTCGCGGCGTTCCTCAAGCGCATCCAGTGCGAGCGGATCTACCTCGTCGGCGACATCGTGGACATGTGGGCATTGCGCCAGCGCTGGACCTGGCCCGCCACGCACAACCAGGTGGTGCGGCGTCTCCTCAAGCTCGCCAAGCGCGGCACCAAGGTGATCTACGTTCCGGGCAACCACGACGACTCGCTCCGCCCCTACGCCGGCCTTGACCTCGCCGGCATCCGCGTGGCCAAGCAGGCCGTGCATCGCCTGGCCGACGGTCGGCAGCTTCTGGTCTGCCACGGCGACGAGTACGACCTGGTGGTGCAGCACTCGCGGCTCCTCTCGCTGCTTGGCACGTGGGCCTACGACCACCTGGTGGAGCTCAATCGCCTGGTGAACGGCGCGCGGGCGCTCGTCGGCCTGGGGCGCTGGAGCTTCTCGCAGGCGGTCAAGAAGAAGGTCAAGGGCGCCTGCACCTTCATCAGCAAGTTCGAGGAGGTGCTGGTGGAAGAGGCCAAGCGCCGCAGCCTGGACGGCGTGGTGTGCGGCCACATCCACGAACCGCGCGTCGAACTCCGCGCCGATGGCCTCATCTACGCCAACTGCGGCGACTGGATCGAGCGCGCCTCCGCGCTGGTGGAGCACACCGACGGGCGCCTGGAGATCGTGGATGTCGAGCGGATGCTCCGCGACCTCGGCTGGAAGCCGGAGGCGACCGAGGACCCGGAACACCTGGAGCACCTCGACCACCCGGTCCACCTGATCACCGAGGAACTCGTGCATGCGAAGTGACGCGCTCGAGGGCGGGCTTGCTTCGCTCAACGTGGTGTTCTGCAGCGCCTCGGTGGGGTGCGGGCATACGCGCGCATCGGTCGCGGTGCACGATGCACTGCGTGCGCGCGGGCAGCTTGCGGGCGCCACGTTCGTCGAGGCGCTCGAGCACGCGCCGGGCTGGTTCGCCGGCTTCTATCGCGACGGCTACCTCCGCGCCATCCGGCACGCGCCGCGCGTGGTGGGCGCCATCTACGACCGCACCGACGTCCCGCGCCGCGACCGGCGGCCGCTCGGGTCCATGCTCGACCGCAGCGAGGACCGGATCCTGCGGCGCTTCCGCGAGCATCCCGCATTCATGTCGGCCGATGTCGTGGTGTCCACGCACTTCATGACCACCGCCGTGCTCGGCCGCATGCGCCAGCGCGGCGACCTGCGCGCCTCGCTCGTCACCGTCGTCACCGACGAGCATCCGCATTCCGTGTGGCTCCACCGCGGCTGCGACCTCACCTGCGTCGCAAGCACGGCGGCCCGTACCACGGCCATCGCCGGCGGGATCGATCCCGCGCGCGTCGAGGCCACCGGCATCCCGATCGATCCGAGGTTCTGCATGAGCTCGCCCGCGCCCTTCGCGACGGGCGAGAGCCGCACGCCCATGGTGCTCGTCGCCGGTGGCGGCCACGGGCTCGGCGAGGTGGAGCAGGTGGTGCGTTCCATGCTCGACTCGCCGATGCGCGCCATCGTGGTGGTGGTGTGCGGGAAGAACGCGGAGCTCGAGCGCGCGATGCGCGCCATCGCGGAGGCGCGGCCCGCGGCTGCGCCGGTCGAGCTGCGCGTGCTCGGCTACACGAACGTGATGCACGAGCTCATGGCCGCGGCGGACGTCATGGTCGGCAAGCCCGGCGGTCTCAGCACCACCGAGGCCCGCGCCGTGGGACTTCCGATGGTCCTCCTTCGCCCGATTCCCGGCCAGGAAGAGCGCAACGCCGACATGCTGGTGGGTATCGGTGCCGCCGTGCGCGCCGATCGAGCGCGGGACGCCGGCTCGATGGTCGCGGCAATCCTGGCGGATCCCGCGCGGCACTGGCGCATGCGCGCCGCGGCCAGCGCGTCCGGCCGCCCGCGGGCCGCCTTCGACATCGCCACGCGCATCGGCGCCCTCGCGCGCGCGGGGAACGCAAGCGACGGCGACAGGATCCTCGGCCGCATCGGCGCCTGAGCGCCAACCACGAACCGGCCGCCGCAAGTCACCCAACGCCGCGAACTCAGATCACCGAATCATGCACCGGCACGTTGTGCGCCGGCGCCGTGTTGAGCTGCACCAGGCGCTCGCCCTGCACGGTCTTGGCGGCGTCCGGGTCCACGTAGTCGCTGTGGCAGCTGGCCTTGCCCTCGTCGGCGCCGACGGCCTTCTTGGTCTTGGACGCCAGCCTGTGGATCTCGTCGGGGCTGAGGACGCCGCGCTTGGCCAGGATCTCCTGCTGCTCCGCGGTGAGCGCCGCGCTCTTCACTGGCTTGCCGCGCTGGTAGTCCTCGTCCTTGCCGCTGGCGAATTCCTGGATCTCCTTGCTGATGCGCACGCTGCACCAGTCGTGGCCGCACATGGCACAGAAGTCGGTGTCGACGTCGAGGTCCTCGTCGTGGTACGCGCGCGCGGTGTCGGGGTCGAAGCTCAGCTCGAAGTGCTTCTCCCAGTTGAGCGCGGCGCGGGCCTTGGTGAGCTCGTCGTCGCGGTCGCGCGTGCCGGGGATGCCCAGCGCCACGTCCGCCGCGTGCGCGGCGATCTTGTAGGCGATGCAGCCCTGCTTGACGTCATCCTTCTTGGGAAGGCCCAGGTGCTCCTTGGGCGTCACGTAGCAGAGCATGCTGGCGCCGTGGTAGCCGGCGGCGGTGGCGCCGATGCAGCTGGTGATGTGGTCGTAGCCCGGGAAGATGTCGGTGACGAGCGGGCCGAGCACGTAGAACGGCGCGCCGTGGCAGAGCGTCCGCTGCAGCTTCATGTTGTATTCGATCTGGTCGAACGGCACGTGGCCCGGGCCCTCGATCATCACCTGCACGCCCATGCGCCACGCGCGCTCGGTGAGCACGCCGAGCGTCTCGAGCTCCGCCAGCTGCGCGCGGTCGGTGGCGTCGGCCAGTCCGCCGGGACGCAGTCCGTCGCCGATGGAGAATGTCACGTCGTGGCGCCGCATCACCTCGCAGATCCGCTCCCAGCCCGTGAACATGGGGTTCTGCCTGTTGTGCACCAGCATCCACTTGGCCAGCAGGCTGCCGCCGCGGCTGACGATGCCGATGAGGCGCTTCTTGATGAAGGGCAGGTGCTCGCGCAGCACGCCGGCATGGATGGTGAAGTAGTCCACGCCCTGCTTCGCCTGGTGCTCGAGCGTCTCGAGGATCATCTCCTCGTTGAGGTCCTCGATCTTGCGGCCGATGATCATCGAGTAGATGGGCACCGTGCCGATGGGCACCGTGCTGTTGCGGATGAGGGCGTCGCGGCACTCGTCCAGGTTGCCGCCGGTGGAGAGGTCCATCACCGTGTCGGCGCCCCACTTCTCGGCCCACTTCAGCTTCTCGACTTCCTCGTGCGTGCCGCTGGAAACGGGCGATGCGCCCATGTTGGCGTTGATCTTGGTCTTGGACGCGCGGCCGATCGCCATCGGCTGCAGCATGTAGCCCAGGTGCGTGCGGTTGGCCGGGATCACCATGCGGCCGGCGGCCACCTCGTCGCGCACCTGCAGCGAGGTGAGGTGCGGCTCGCGCTGCGCCACGCGCTCCATCTCGGGAGTGACGATGCCGAGGCGCGCGCTCTCGAGCTGCGTGATCGGCGCGAAGCCCTTCGGGTGGATCACGCGACGCCACTGGCCGCGTGCGTCGGCGAACTCGACCGATGCGTGCGCGTCGCCGCAGCAGTTCGTGCACGCGGCGCCCTCGGGCTTCGCCGCGAGCGTCACCATGGACCAGCCTTCGGGGAGGAAGTCCCACGCGCTCTTCGTGCTCGGCGCAGGCATGCCCGGCGTGTCCGGCGAACTGAACGCGAGCGGTCCGCCGATGTCGGCGCGGCGCGCGAAGCTGCCGGGCGTGGTGCCCTGCGCGTCCGTCGACGGATTGTGCGCACCGTGCATCGGGAGTGCGTGCGCGTTGGAGACGGTGGCGGCGGAGGTGATCATGTGCGCGTCCTTGGGTGGGTGGCCGAACGAATCCGGACCGCAGGCAGCGCAGGGATCGAACAGCAGCACGCGGTGATCCGCGCATGCCGTTCGCTTCCCTACGCCGGTACGAACCGGGTCAGGTTCCGCGGGTGCTTCTCAGCGGACCGTGGTGCGGCCGCGCCCCGAGCGAACAGCAGGAAGTCTACGCCTCATCGCAGCGGTGTTTCACGCAAGAATTCCCGCAATGAGGCGCCAAACCGCAGGAGTTTGCACAAACTCCACGGCATTCATGCCGCTTGCGAATGTGACCGATAGACTCGCCACAACGCCCGCGGCAAGCGTGTGGCACGGTTCGCGCCCGCAATGGCGGCGCGATGGCTGGAACAAATGTCCGGGGATAACGACGTCTGGGGGACCCGGCAATTGCCGGTTCTGGGAGCGTCGTGCAATGTCGGTGCGCTGTTGGGCGCCGGCATGAATGGCAAGGTCCGGGGGTCGGGTGCAATTGGCGCAATGAGCGTCAGCCACGCACCTGGGACTGGAAATGTCGTTCCGAATCCCCCATGCTGCGAAGCCCGCCCCGTTACTCCGATCCGTCCCTTGCGCCCCTCGATGAGGCCGATCGCAAGCTCATCGCCATGCTCGCTTCCGACGGCCGCGCGTCCGGCCGCGACCTCGCACAGCAGACTGGCATCTCCGAGGCAAACGTCAGCCGCCGCCTGGCCAGGCTGATCGACGAACGCTCCGTCCGCATCGTGGGATTCGTGCCGCCCGCGTGCCTGGGACTCTCGGTGCAGTTCTCCGCGTACGTACGCGTCCGCGGTGACATCGATGCCGCCGCGGCAGAGATCCTCAAGCATCCGGAGTTCACCTACGTCAGCGCCTCGTTCGGCGAGTGGGACCTGATCCTCGGCGGCGTGGCGAGCGACGCGCAGTCGATGGTGACGCTCCTCGACCGCGCGTTGACGGCCAATCCGCTGTTCCACGGCGTGGAGACCCGGGTCGTCCTCGAGTACGCCGATGCAGGGCAGTCCCAGCCACTCGCGGGCGGGCCGGCCGCCGACCGCGAGGTCGACCGCACCGACCGCCAGATCATCCGCCACGTCCAGGGCGACGGCCGCATCTCGTTCACCGACATCGCCCAGCACACCGGCATCTCCGCGACGAGCGCCGCCGACCGCTTCCGTCGCCTGGTGGCGGACCGCGTGGTGCGCATCCTCACGCTCCCGGACCCGGCGCGGGTCTCGCTGAACCTCTCCGGAGTCTTCTCCGTCTCTGCATCGCGTCCTTCGCGGGAAGTGACGCACACGCTGGCGGCAATGCCAGAGATCTCCTTCCTCTGCGTCACCACCGGCACAAGCCCGGTGCAGGGCGAGTTCCAGGTGCGCGACGGTGCGCACTTCGACGAACTCCGCGCGCGCATCATGGGGGTGCCGGGCATCAAGGACGTCCGGGTCTCACTGCTGCGGAAGCTGTATCGCCACAGCTTCGTCTGGGGCCCGGCAGACGCGGGCTGACCGAGCTCCGGAACCTCCGCGATCACGGCGCATGCGCGCCCGGGTGCCCTTGTGGGCGGAGCTATCGTGCGCCGCATGGACCCCGTCAATACCGCTCGTGACGCGCACGCATGGCTCCGGTGGCTCACCGGCCGCACGGTGGATGCGGCAGCAGCCATTCCCGACGCAGACTTCCGCCGCGAGTTCCCGATCGGCGTGGGAAGCATCCACGGCACGCTGGTGCACCTGGTCGGTGCCGAGCGGATCTGGATCGGCGTCCTCGAGGGCGACGCCGCCATCTCCATGGCCACGCCGCAGGAGTTCCCCGACATCGCCTCCATCCGCGCCGGCTTCGCGGCGGCGCGTGTGCGATGGGACGCCTACCTGTCACGGCTGACGCCTGCGGAATGCGCCCGCGTGGTGGTGCGCGTGCGCGACGGCAAGGAGTTCCGGCAGCTTGCGGGCGATGCACTGATGCAGGTGCCGACGCACGCCCTCTACCACAATGCGCAGGTCAGCTTCATGATGCGGAGCATGGGGCATTCGCTCCCCGATTCGAGCTGGATCCTCTGGGGCCGCGAGCGAATCGCGAACGCACCGGCATGAGCGCCGACGGCAACTACGCCGTGACAGCCACGGACATCGCGGCGGCGGCGGCGCGCATCGCGCCGTTCGTGCTCCGGACGCCGGCGATCGCGGGCGCGGCGGTGTCGGCGCTGGCCGGACGACCCGTCACGTTCAAGTGCGAGTCCATGCAGCGCACGGGCAGCTTCAAGATCCGCGGCGCCACGAACGCGGTGCGCAGCATCGCGGAGGCCGAGGCCCCGCGCGGCGTGGTGACGCACAGCTCCGGGAACCACGCGCTGGCGCTTGCCACCGCCGCCGCCGAGCGCGGCATGCCGGCGCACGTGGTGATGCCCGCGAATGCCTCGCCTTCGAAGCGCGCCGCCGTGGAACGCGCCGGCGCGCACGTGGTCACCAGCGGCAATGCCGGCGTGGAACGCGAGGCCATGGCGGCCGAGGTCCAGGCCCGCACGGGCGCCACCATGGTGCCGCCCTTCGATCACCCCTGGGTCATGGCCGGCCAGGGAACCATCGCGCTCGAGATCCTGGAGCAGGTGCCCGATGCCGGGACGCTCGTCATTCCCGTGGGCGGCGGCGGCATGCTCGCCGGGATGGCCATTGCGGCACGCGCGCTGCGACCGGACATCCGCATCGTGGGCGCGGAACCGGAGCTCGCCGGGGATGCGGAGGAATCGAAGCGCACCGGCGTGCGCGCGGCGCAGCGTCCGCCGGTCACCATCGCGGACGGGCTGCGCACGTCGCTCGGCGAACTCACCTTCCCGGTCATCCGCGACCTGGTGGACGCCATTGCGCTCGTCTCCGAGGACGAGATCATCGCCGCCATGCGGGTGATCTTCATGCAGGAAAGGCTGGTGATCGAACCGAGCGCCGCGGTGGGCGTGGCCGCGATCCTTGCGGGCCGCGTGGGCGGAGGCCTCGATCGAACCACCGTCTGCGTGCTGTGCGGCGGAAACGTGGACCTGGCGCAGCTGCCGTGGTCCACGGCGGGCATGACGAAGGCGTGACCCTCGCGCGGCGCATGCGCCGCAGCGCGGTCAGCCGGCCGTCCAGTTCGAGAGCTGCAGTCCCAGGTCGGCGCCGTTCGTGGTGCCGTCGCGGTTCAGGTCGGTGTTCCCCGGCTGGCCCCAGCCCGACAGCATCAGGCCGAGGTCCGCGCCGTTCACGCGGCCGTCGAGGTTCAGGTCGCCGAGGATCGGTGCGGGCGTGCCGGTCATCACCAGGGTCGAGCTGGCGGTGGTGGTGCTGGTGCCATTGGAGAAGGTGCCGTTGATCAGGAGGCGCGCCACGGATCCCGCGGGCAGCACCGTGGGAAGGTCGAACGGCGCGTTCACGAGCGGCGGAGGCGCAGGAATGGAGGCACTGTCGTTGACGGAGCCCTGCGACGTGATGCTGATGACGCTGCCGTCGATCGCGATCGTCCCGGTGAGCGCGATGGCCGCCGGCGACGTGCTCGAGAACGGCTGCGCAAGCGCGGTGCCGGACACGGTGACGTTGACCGGCACGGTGACCGCGAAGTTCCACGTGCCGTCGGCGTTGGCCGTCGCTGCACCGACGGCGACCGCCGACTGCAGAGCGGTGGCACCCGTCAGCGAACCGCTGTCCACCGGCACCTCCATGTTCGTGAGCCCGATGAACGTGGACGTTGGCTGCGCCGTGCGGAACGTGGAGTAGGTGAGCAGCATCGACGTGCTGATGGTGCCCGACTGCCCGCCCAACAGGTCGAGCGACAGGTTGGCCACATCCACCGCGCCCGTGGCCTGGTCGAAGCCGAACCGGAAGGTGCCCGAGGGATGCGTGTTGCTGATGGCTGCCTTCGGCTTCACCGTCGAGCTGAACGCGATGGGATTGTTGCCGGAACCACCGAACAGGCCGGGGATGGTGCGCGTGCCGGTGGGATTGGTGGCGGCGTCGTAGTTGCCGATCCAGTTGCCGACCAAGGGCAGCGCGATGTTCGTCTGCTGCGAGTAGGTGCTCGCCGGCGTCAGGGAGCACGACCACGCCTGCGTCGCCGCGCCCGCGGGAAGGGCGACGAACAACGGGAAGGACAGCGCGCAGAGCGTGGATCTCATGGTTGCAAACCTATCACGGGTCGCGGGAAAGTCGAGGAACGAAGCCAGAAGAACGACAAATGCGCAGTCCGTGGTCAGCCGACCGTCCATGCACCGAGCATCAGCCCGATGTCCGCGCCGGTGACGGCACCGTCGTGGTTCAGGTCGCCCACCTGCGGGTTCGGCACGCCGAACTGGCCAAGGAGCAGGCCAAGGTCGGTGCCGCTGACCACGCCGTCGCCGTTGAGGTCGCCGAACACCTGGCCGGTGCACGAGACGCACTCGTGGCGGATCCAGTAAGCGTTGCCGTCGAAGCCGGGCTCGACGGGCGGTTCATCCGGCGGGGGCGGGTTCTCCGGATCGATCAGCGTGCATCGCTGGCCGCTCCGGATGGCGCCGACGTCCTGGCCGAGCGTCACCACGGCGTACCACTGGTCGCCGTCCACCGGGAACTCGGCAACGATCGGCGAGCAGCGACCGCCGAACGCAATCGACACGGTGCGCAGCGGACCGGCCATGGCTCCCTGCATCACGTGCAGCTCCGCGGGGAACTCCGCATCGAGCGTGAGTCGCACCGTGCGCACCCCGGCACCGGGACCGAGCGAATACCAATCCGTGTCGCGCGGCGCGCCCGTGGTGCACGTGCCGGCGATCGTCTGCCCGGCGGAAAGCGGCATGGACTGCCCGTCGCGCGTGGCGCCATCGTTGAGGTGCTTGTAGCACACCTCCTCTTCCGCAGTGGCACCGGCGGGCACGGTCACCGTGCAGGGCGGCAGGCCGCAGAGCGCACCGGCGCGCGCCACGCACACCCAGTCCCACGTCGCACCGTCGCAGTAGCCGTCGAGCGGCGTGATGCGCCCGCAGCAGTCGGGGTCCTCGCAACCGGGGTCGGCATGCACCACGTTGCACGGGCCGTAGGAGGGACACACCAGGCCGTTGCACTCGGTGTCGGCGATGTCCACGCAGGTCTCGTCCCATGCCACTTCGCAGCAGTCGGGCGCGATGCCGCACACCTTCTCGCAGCAGGGCGTGGTGAAGCAGCCGGGGGTCGCGTGCGGCTCGTCGCAGCGACCGCCGCCACCGGAGGGGCCGCATGCCGCGGGTGGCACCAGCGAGGCCGCGTTCGGCGCAGCGCCCGGTTCCGGGCCGAACGCGGCCAGCTGCCGCGCCAACGCGCAGGCCGGCGAGTCGCCGAGCGTGCGCGCATCGGCCACGAACGCGGCCACCGATTCCTCGGCCCGCGTGCGCGTGGCCGACATGCCGCTGAAGCAGTTGCGGAGGTTCGGATAGCCCATCACGTAGTTGCCGCCGATGTCCGCCTCCAGGAGGTCCAGGTCGCAGTCCCCGTCCACGTTGACGGCCAGGAAGTGGCGCGCGAAGCTCGAGTAGCCGAGGAGCTTCGGCGCGCCGAATGCAAGCCCCGCCGGCGTGGAATCGTTGCGCCATACCCAGATGTTGCCGGGAAGCGCGGAGCTGCTCACCGCGTCCAGGTCGCCGTCGGCGTCGAGGTCGGCGAGCAGCGCGCCCCAGTGGTAGCCGCCGCTGCCCTGCCCAACCATGACCGCGTTGCCGAACCCGCCGTGCCCGTCGTTGCGGAACACCACCAGCGGCTGTCCCGCGCCGGTCGAAAGGAGCGGTGCCAGGATGTCCACGTCGCCGTCGTTGTCGATGTCGCCGAGATCGAAGCTGACGACCGCCGGCCTGGTGGAGCCCGGGAAATCGGGCGCCACCCACGAGACGGGCGCGCGGAACGTCCCGCCCGCCTGCCCGAAGAACACGTCGAACCGCCGCGTGCCGATGCAGCCGATCACCAGGTCCGCGCGGCCATCACCGTCGAGGTCCGCGACCTGCACGTCCTGCGGGCCCGGCGTGCCGCCCGACCATGCATCCACGCGGATCCGCTGCGAGACGGCGAAGCTTGCGCCCGGCCCGTTGCGCACGATGGTCACGTGCTCGCTCCCGTAGCAGGACACCGCGAAGTCCACGCGGCCATCGCCGTCGAAATCGCCGGCAACGATCGAGCGCGGCTCGCGGTCGAGCGGGATGAGCGGTCCTGCAACCATGAGGCCATTGCCCGCCCGATGCATGATCTGCAGGCGACCCGCATACGCGCGGATCACGAGCACCAACTCCTGCTGGCCGTCGCCGTCCACGTCGGCCGCCACCACGTCGTCGGTCTGGCCGTCCACGTCGATGGTCTGCATCGGGCCCGGGGTGCCGTCGCCGTTCAGGCGGCACCAGTTGAGCTTCTTGTCGCGGTCGCGCCCCGGGATCACCAGGTCGCGCACGCCGTCGCCGTCCATGTCGAAGAGCCGCACCCGCGTGGGGTAATGGAACGGCGTGCACTCGGCGTAGAACTCCGGCTCGCCGAACGAGATGTCCGCGGCCGCAGGCGCCGCCGTGGCCGCCATCGCCACGAGGAGCGGAAGGATCATGGCGGCGCGTGTCTTCATGGCCTCTTGGCGATCATCTCGTCGATCCGCGCCAGGCGCTGCCGATGGCGGTCCACCGCCGGCTCCAGGTGCGTCAGTGCCTCGATATGCATCCGGGCCACCCCGAGTTCGCCGGCTTCCACCGCGATGGCGGCCGCGAGCTCCCGGGTGGCGGGGTCGTACGCCTTGATTCTCGCCGCCTTCGTCACGTGTTCAAGCGCCCGCGGCAGATTCTTCCGGCCCCGCTCGATGCGGGCCAGTTCCAGCGCGAAATTGGCATCGTTATCGGCGTTGCGGTCAAGCACCTCCAGGTGCGCAGCGGCGCCCGCCGTGTCGCCCGCGGCGAGGGCCGCCTTGGCGAGCACGCGGTGCGGCCACGGGTCCGCCGGACGCGCCGTGGCGTAGGCCTGCAGCCGCTCCACCGTGGCAGCGTCGGGGGTGGCGTCGCCCTTCAGTGTGCGGCGCAGCCAGAGCTCCAGGAAATCGGGATGCGCGGGGTGCTTGGCGAGGAGCGCATCGAGCCGCTCGTCGGAGATCTCCACCGCACCGTCCTTCACGCCGGTCTCGGCGCGGATGTCCTCGACCACCTTCGCGAGGGTCGGCTCCGCCAGCATGCCCCACGCGCGCAGGTCCTTCTCCGCGTACGCATGGAAGCGGCCCATGAACTCCGCGCGGTCGATGGCCAGCACGTCGGCGAACGCCTTCGATTCGTCGGTGCCCTCGCGGTAGCGATCGAGGAGCCTGAGGATCGCCTCGCGTCCCCACTCCTTCTCGATGAACTCCACCATCCACGCGCCCTGCGCATAGGCCTGTGCGCGGTCGTTCTTCTTCTTCGGGCGCACGAACGCCAGGTTGATGGAATCCAGGTCGAAGAGCCCGTCGGATTCGTACGCCTGCGCCAGGAGCTGCACCGCCTCCCAGGAGCGAGGCTTGGTCTCCAGATGCGTGGCAAGCGCCTCCGTGAACCAGTGCGGGATGCGGTTGCGCGTCTGTTCGAGCGTCACCGTGTGCACGTATTCGTGGCGAAGCACTTCCTGCCAGTCGAAGGTGCCCAGGTGCAGCGCCGGCGCACCCTCGCGCGGCGCCTCGAGCGCGATGAGCGGCCCGGTGCTCGCGGCAATGGTGTGGATCCACGGCATGCCGGTGATGCGCACCGCGAAGCTCTTGTGGTCGGGGTGCAGCTCGATCACCGTGGGCCGCCCCGGTACGTGGCCGAGCCACGCAGTGACGTCGGCGTGCACCGCGTCGAGCGCCTGCGGCATCCAGGCGGCCAGCGCCTCGTCGATGCCGGGCTTGCAGCGCACCACGAAGTGCTTGCCTTCGTAGCGCTTCCAGTCGGCCAGCATCTCCACGAGCGTCAGGCTGTGCCGCGCGCGCTGGTCGAATGCGTCGAGTTCCACGGCCTTGCGCAGCGCGGCAAGCGCCTCGGCATCGCGCCCGGACTGCATCTCCATGAGCCCGAGCTCCGCCATCGGTGCGCTCCAGCCGGGTGCACGCTTCGATGCCTCACCGAGCGTCGCGGCGGCCTCGGCGTACTGGCGGGCAAGCGCCAGGAACCGGCCGGCCTCGTAGTAACCGAGCGCGGAGCCCGGCATCAGCGCATCGAGCTCGGCCAGCCGCTTCGCCACGGCGTCCATGTCGAAGCGCATGCCGTCGGTGGCCGCGCGGAGCGCCAGCGCCTGCCGCTGCGCGGGGAAGCGCGCCAGCAGCGGATCGAGCGCGGCCGCGGCCGAGGAAGCCTCGCGCGTCTGCAGCGCGGCTTCGGCATCGAGCAGCGCCGCGAGCGGGTGGTCCTTCGCGATGGCGCGCAGGTGACGCGCCGCAAGGCGCGCGCCGTCGAAGTCGAAGGTCTGGATCGCCACGCGGCCCAGGAGGTAGAGCGCATCCGAGCAGCGCAGGTCACGCGCGAGCGCTTCGCGCAGCGCGGGGACGCCGTCCTCGAAACGATCCTTGTCCACGAGCAGCCGCCCCTCCAGGAGGCGCGGCCGCGGGTCAAGCTGGTCGGCATCGCGCATGGTGGCCAGCGCATCCAGCATGGCCTGCCAGTCCCGTGACGGGCGGCCTTCCAGGCGCGCGAGGAGCGCCGTCGCCTCGATGGCATCCATCCGTTCGTCGCGCGTGGCGCCTTCCCGCTCGCCGGCAGCCTTGGCCTGCTGCGCGGACGCGATGGCCTCCCTGCTCCGGCCCAGGCCATCGAGCGCGAGCGCCCGCACCAACAGGCCGCGAGGATCGGTGACGGAGGCAACGAGCGCGAGCGCATCCTGCGGCTTGCCCGCACGCACCAGCGCCTCGGCGCGCAGTGCAGCCGGGGCCGCGGCATCGGCGAGCGCAGCGGACTCGAGGTCCCAGCGCTCGAGGGCCGCGGCGGCGCGGTCGGCGGCGGTGACCAGGTCACCGTCGTCCCATGTGCCGTGGCGCAGGCGCAACGCGGCGCGCTCGGCGTCGTTCAGCGCGGCGCTCTGCAGGGCAACGCGCACCGCGGGGGAAAGCTCCACCGCGTCCGGCACGGCCTGCGCGGCGGCGCCCGGCGCAATGCACGCGGCGGCAACGCACGCAAGCGTGGCCACCGCGCGCGTGATCCACGGCACGCACATCACGGCGCCTTCCCTGCGTCGGCCGGTGGCAGCGGCCGTTCGTCGACACGCCAGCCAGCGGTGGATCCCGCGGCCAGCTGGAGCAGCGCGCGCTGCGCATCGTCGAGCCCGCCGTTGAGCGTGGCCGCGCGCAGCGCCACCACCGTGCGACCGGTCTTGCGCACGGCTTCCACGCCCACGGGCGCGAGCGTCTGCAGGTCGTACCAGACGAACGCCTCGGCCAGGTCGCGCTCGGCGGCGCCGGCCTTCGGCTTCAGTCGCACGCCGATCACGGGCCGCGCGCTCTTCAGGAGAAGCGCCGATTGCGGCTCGTATGCAAGCGTTGCCTCGAAGCGCGCCAGCACATCGGCCTTGCGCTGGCCGATGGGAAGGGGCACCGGCCCCTCGCCGGGCTTCAGCGGGTCGTACTGCTCGCCCGGGCGCGCCAGCTGCCGGCGCACCAGCGTCCGCTGCGTGAAGTCGGCCTCGGTGAGCCAGCCGTCGGCGTACAGGTAGCGCATGGCGCGCTCGTCCATGCGGCCGCTGCCGTCGATGAACTTCTCGAACACCACGGCAAATCGACGCGTGGTCGGCTTGCCCTCGTCCTGCACGAACACCAGCTGCCCGAGGCGACGCTCGGTGTCGCCGGTGACGTCGTCGGTGGTCTCGAGCGTGACGTTGGCGCGGAAGTCGCGCAGCGTCTCGGCGGTGCGTTCCACTGCGGAGAGGAGCGCATCGGCATCCGCGTAGCGCGGTGCGGGCGGAACGGCCGCGGCGTCAGGAGCGCTCGCTGCAGCAGGCGCACTCGGCGCTGCGGGAGCAACCGGGACGGCCGGCGATCCTGCTGCAGGCACCTGCGGCACGGCACTGCACGAGCACGAAGCGCACGCCGCCGCGAACACCGTCGCCATGCCACCGAATGACGCTCGGAACGATCGAACCATGCCACCAACGATACGCGCGTGGTCAGCCCGGGATGGGCACGTGTTCCACGATGTCGAGGCCGAATCCGTGCAGTCCGGGCATCGGCTTCGGGTGGTTGGTCAGGATGCGGAGCTTGGAGAGCCCCAGGTCGCGGAGGATCTGCCCGCCCACGCCGAAGAGACGCGCGTCCATCGGGTGGCCCTCGGAGCCGATGCCGTCCACGCGGGTGAGGTCCGGCGAGTTCACGTCGTCCTTCGCGGGGCGGCGAATGCGCGCGAGGCGGCCGGGCAGGTCCACGCCCGCGCCTTCCGTGCGCAGGTAGACGAGCGCGCCCTCGCCCGCGCGCACGATGGCGCGGAGGCTGGCACGGATGGTCTCCTGGCCCGCGGCTTCCTCGGGATTCCAGCGAAGCCCGAAGACGTCGGAGAGAAGCTCGCGCCGCTGCATGCGCACCAGCACCGGTTCCACCCACGTCTTCGCGTGGCCGTGCGCGTCCAGGTCTCCCACGCCGCCGAAGCAAAGGGCCACGTGCGGCATGGCATCGATCTCGCTCTCCCACGCGAAGAGCGTGAACACGCCCTCCGGGGTCTCCACCTTGGAGCCGTGCACGGGGTCGATGCGGCGCACCAGTCCCTCCATGCCCAGGCGATGGCGGATGATCTGCTCCACGCTGCACATCTTGAGGCCGTGCTGCGCGCACATGATCTCGAGGTCGGGCACGCGCGCCATCTCGCCGTCCTCGCGCACCACCTCGATGATGGCAGCCGCGGGCTTCAGGCCGGCAAGCCTGCA
>Ga0209088_10001315_pt1 | contig 16053 bp, 13 predicted proteins | sample S_140625_EF_Meta_FD_187324 | JGI IMG/M metagenome (GOLD analysis project Ga0209088, IMG submission 187324) | Freshwater microbial communities from Lake Simoncouche, Canada to study carbon cycling - S_140625_EF_MetaG (SPAdes) (version 2) | ecosystem: Environmental > Aquatic > Freshwater > Lake ... | reverse complement strand
ACAGGGAGGCGACGGAGGAGGAGACGCCGGAGGGGGAGCTCGAGTTGGTAGCCACGAGTTTATAGGAGCCGGCGTCGGCGAGCTGGACATTTGAAAGCGTGAGGGTGGCGGAGGTCTGGCCGGAGATAGGAGAGGAGCCTTTGAACCACTGGAGGGTGGGGGTGGGGGTGCCGGTGACTGTGGCGGTGAAGGTGACGGAATCGCCGACGGTGGCCGTCTGGGTGACGGGCTGGGTAGTGAAGGCGGGGGCGACCGGGGCGGTGACGGTGAAGGTTTGGTCGACGTTCGGGGCGGCGGCGTAAGTGGTGTTACCGGCCTGGCTGGCGCGAATGGTGACGGTGCCGCTGCCGGTTAGGGTGACGGTGGAACTGCTAAGGGTGGCGGGTCCCGATACGATGGTGAAGGTGACGTTGAGGCCGCTGCTCGCGGTGGCGGAGAGGGTGAAGGGAGCATCGCCGAAGACTTTATTGGAAAGAGGCCCAAAGGTGATCGTGGATGGCGTAAGCACCACGCTGGAGCCCGTGGCGATGTAGCTTAAGCCAGAAGGGCTTAGGGTGAAGTAGCCGAGGTAGTTGATACCACGTTTGAATACGATACCGTTTGCATCGGTTGCTGCCTCGTTGGGCGCCGCGCCTAATGAAGTGGGCACCAACCCATATAAATCTAAGATACTCGTGCCGGTAGCGGCTTTGCTATTGCTTGGCCCAAATTGAGGGGAGGCCGTTGCGATTTGGCGTGCATTAATCGAATCTACATAGCTGCCATCCCCAATCACGGTGACGCTGCTGTTGTTCGTGACAGGCAGATCGTTGTAGTAGCCGCCAATAGATGCAATGGGTCCTCGAATACTGGCCAAGGTGCCATCGCTGCCGGAGGCGATTTCGATCGGGCTGTCGCCGATAGATTCGCGAGGACTTGCGGCAAAGATCGTGTTTCGAGTTAGACCGTTGACCGAGGTGGTAAAGGTGGCTCCGGTGATAGTCCAGACGAGATCGGTTCGTGTATTCCAGGAAGAGCCATACGTCGCCGCCAAATCGGCCACCAAGCTACCGCTTAGAAGGGAAGTGCTTTGACCGTCCGCGTTGTCAAAGTTTTCAAAGGAACCGAGGTTTGCCATCAAGTTCCGAGTGGCCCCAAACCCTCCCGAGGCATAAACGCCCAAAAGAATTTCGCCTTCAGTGAACGTATCAACCGTGGTGCCCGCTCGGAGGGAGGTGAAAGCTAAGGCTAAGGCGGCGAGAAAGGGTTTCAGGTAGCGGGTCATGGTTGAAAGTAATCTTTTAATTCAGTTTGGCGCTTTGGGCCTCTGCAAAACCAAAGCGGGCGGATATCTGCCCTTGCGCGACGGGGAAGCGTCTGGGAGGTAACTTTTGTGTTACGAACCCGGTTTTTATCTGTGGTCCCAATTATGGGATGTGGCGCGAGGGCGGTTACTTGATGGCGACTGGGCGGGTTAGACAGGCCACTAACAGGGTATAAAAGCAGCATACCAGATTTTGCAGCGGCAACTGCAGTGAAGTAGGCAGTTGGAAAATGATGGCCACCGCTGGCACCCAGACGCCCCAACCGGCAATTTGGAGGGGAAGCAATCCGCTAAACCAACCCGGCCGGCGGAACTCCGCCAGCACCGGCGCAAACGCGAAATGATTTTCTACCCAACGGTAAAAACACCAAGCACAGGGCACGGTGAAAAAGGGTGAGTAAACACACTGATCGATGAAGGTCTTGGTGGCGATAGTGGCGAAGTCCCGGCTCTCGCCTACAAAATGCGCGAGCACGCCGTAGAAAAACGATACTTCCCAGCCCTTATAGGCCCAAAAAAGCGTCAACGCCGCAACTTGCCAACCGTCCTGGCGCTGGCCGGGTGACGCGGGCATCAGGCGCAGCACCAGGGCAGGCAGGAGGCCGCCGAACAAGGCGGTGGACACCAACGCGAAGGGCAGTCCCACCCGTTCGCGATAAGCCGCCAGTGTATCCAGCGCGGCACGGGCCGGGGCGTGCAGAAAATAGGCCGCGACCAGGGTGCCGGCGAAGACTTGCAGAGCGAGCCCCGGTGCGAGGTTGGCGCGGGCGGCGCGGAGGGAGACGCGGAGAGAGGAGGGCGAGTCGGACATGCGGCGGGGCAGGGGACAGCTCCTCCGACGAAAGCGAAAGCGGAAAGTGTTCCGGCGGCGGCCTACTTATTTGGCGCGCTGGATCAGCTCAATCTCGTAACCTTCGGGAGCATCAAGAAAGGCGATGAGTGAGCCGCTCCCGGTGGTGGTGGGGCCCTCGGACAGCGGGTAGCCCTTGGCGGCGGCCTCGGCGGCGAACGCGGCGAGGTCGCTTACCTCAAAGGCGAGGTGGGTAAGGTCGGGCTGCACCTTCACTGGCTCGGCACCGGGGGGCATCTGGCAGAGCTCGATTTCCTCGGTGGAGTTCGGCGTGGCGAGAAACACGAGCTGGGCGCCGCGCGGCGAGGTGTGGCGGCGGGAGGCGACGAGGCCGAGGGCCTCGGTGTAGAACTTTACCGACGCGGCGAGGTCGTTGACGCGGTAGCGGGTGTGGAGGAGGCGGGTGACGGCGGGCATGGTGTTTGGGACTATTTGGCGGCGGCTTCGCGGGCTTGGAATTCCTCGAGGCGGCGGGTGGTGAGCAGTTGAAAGGTGCCGCCGTTGCGTTTGGCGACGGCGGTGAGGTTTTCGGTCGCGTTGAGGGCTTTGTCGTTGGGGCCGACAAAGAGAAACATATTTAGCACCGCGCGTTCAGGGAGCAGGGTTTTTTGCAGTTTTGCGAGCTGAGCGTGAAAATCGTTCCACGACGCTCCTTCCCAGTTGGCCACGTTTTGCTCGGGGATCTTGAACACGGTGCCATCGGCGCGGGACCAACCGCTTTGGTCGAGCGTGATCGTGACGCCGCGGCGTTTTAGCTCGGCTTGGGTGGCGGCGGTGAAGATCTGGTCGTTACCGGCCACCACGATGGGATCCTGGCCGGCGTCGAGAAACTTTTTGTTGGCTGCGGCGAGTTCGCGGCCGGCTTTCCGGTAGGCACTGTTGCGGGCGTTTACGACGGCTTCGGCGTTCAGGCCCTCCTTGGCCAAGGCGGCATTAAAAGCGGTGCGGGCCTTGTCGATTTCAGCGCGGCGGCGGCCGGCGGTTTCCGCGTCGATGGCACGGCGCACGACGCCATCGGTCGAAGTAATTACATAAACGGTGGTGGGCTGTTGCTCGAGGGCGGCGTGGACGGCGCGCGACCAGACCGGAGGGTAAAGCAGCGGGTCGATGCCGGCGTCGGGCGGGAGGGGTTTGCGTTTCCAAGCGGTGCTCCGCGTGGCGGAGCCGGGGCCGAATTTGCCTAGTTCAGCGTTCACCGGGGCCATCCAAGCAAAAAAATCCTTCTTGGCCTCCGTCGAGGCGGGCACGAGCTCGGAGCGGAAGAGATTGAGCTCCACGCCTGCGTCCGCGATGGCCTCGGTTTCACCGCTGGAGCCGGCACGGTAGAGGATAACGTTGAAGCGACAGGTGGGTGGAAGTTTGCCGACGAGGCGCAGGATTTCCTCGCGAATGATGGCAAAGGCGCGGAAGCCGCCTTTGGCTGGGGCCATGATGGCGGTCCCGGTATCCACGACGAAGATGATCTGGCTGGGATTCGGGGTGGTAGCGCCGAGGAAGCTCAGGGACATGAAGCCGCGCCCACCGAGGCCGGCCCCGCTGCCAAGCGACGTGGACATGCCCGAGCCGGCGCCGAGGCCTACGCCGGTGCCGGTGGCGCCGAAGCCGCCAAAGCCGCCGTTCATCGATGGCAAATCGGGCAGGGAGGGCAGGGTAAGGGCGTCGGGCGAGGCGGAGAAAATACGGTTGGCGGAAACAGGCGAGGCGGACGCGGCGGAGGCGCCGCCGCGGCGGGCGACCTGCAAGCGGTGTTCAACCTGCTTGGCGGCGGGAGACTCGGTGGTAGCGGCGGCCTCGAAGGTGCGTTTTTTGGTCGAGGAGGCCTGTTGCACGATCACAGCGGCGGCGATCAGGCCGAGCATGATGTGCACGCCGACGGTGATGAGCAGGGGGACGTTGCGGGCCGCGCGCAGCAGGCGGAGCGGGAGCCGGAGTTCGGGAGCGGACATGGCGCGTGGGCGACGGGTTCAGGGCTCTTCTTCCGTGGCAGCAAAAGTGACGTTGGTGACTCCGGCGGCGGCGAGGGCGTTGAGCACGTCGATGCTGCGTTCGTAAGCGGAGTCGGGGTGGCTGATCAGGGTAACGACCAGCTTGGTCTTGGCGGCGTCGCTGGAGGCCTTGAGCTGGCCCAGGGTGTTGGTCAACTGAGGCAGGTGGTGGGCGTCGGGTGTGTCGTAGATCTCGTCGTTGAGAATGACTTCGCCATCCTCGGCGACCTGGAGAATTTGTTCGTCAAAAAACTCCGTTGGGGTGGAGGCTGCGGCGACGCCGGGCAGCTTGGTCTGGAGGATTTGCTCGATGCGGATCTGAGCGGCCAGGGCCATGAAAAAGACCAGAATCACGAACACCACGTCGATCATCGGCGCGATCTGGAAGCCGACGTCGGGGTTCTGGGATTGGACGGGGAGGCGCATGGGGAAAAAGCGGAAGGCGGAAAGCGGAGAGATGTGGAAGACGGGAAGGGGTTGGAATCGAAGTAGCTTAGATTTTCGCTTTTCCGTTTTTCGCTCTCTGCTTTTTAGTGTGCCACGGTGGCAAAAGTGACGTCGTTGATACCGGCCTTGGCGGCTGCCTCGACGATGGCCTGCACCTGGCGGACGGGCGTGCCGGCGTCGGCGCGGATGAGGACGCGGGCCTGCGGGTTGATTTTTTTTCGCGCGATCAGGGTAGGCACGGTGTCGGCGGGTAGGACGACCTGTTCCTCGTAGGTGGTGGTGGCGACGCGGTCTTCTCCGCGCCAGGCGACGTTAAACACCAACTCGCCTTCGGAGTCGTCCTTCTTGTTCGCATCCGGCGCGACCGGGACCCGAATCGAGGGGTCGTAGCGCGCTACGGATGAGGTCGCGATGCTCATGAAAAAAATGAGCAACACAAGCAACACGTCGATCATCGGCGCGATTTGGAATTCGGGCTCGCCGTCGCCGCCGCCGCCTGAGCTTGCCATGAGATTGAGTGTTTAAGGTTAAGGTTCGCGGGCGACTCAGCCTTGAGACTGGGTTTGCTGGCTGGCGGCGACCCAGTCGGGAGTGGCAGCGATTAATTCGCCGCCCTCGAAGGTGACGTTTTCGAGGTGGGCGTAGGGGAAGCCGCGGAAGAAATTGTTCAGCACCAGCGAGAGTTCGTGTATCTGTTGGCCGACGCGGTTGCGTAACAGGTAATAGAATACGAACGCGGGAATGGCGACGGCGAGGCCGGAGGCGGTGGCATGAAGCACGTGGCCGATGGCACCGGAGAGTTTGGAGGGATCGGCGGCGCCGGCCTGGCCCATGGCGGCGAAGGCTTGGATCATACCGACTACGGTTCCGGTTAGGCCGACCATGGGGGCGATGACGCCGATCACGGAAAGGTAGGCGATCTTGGATTGAAAGCGCGCGTTTGCGCCGACCACCACGGCGGCGATGGCGTCTTCGGCGGCGACTTTGCCGGAGGGGGCGTGTTTCAGGCCGGCGTGGAGAGCGGCGGGCAGGGCGCCCTTGGCCCTGGCGGACCAAGCGTAGGCGCCACGGTAGTCACCGGCGCGGAAATAATTTCGCGCGCTCTCAAGGTCGGCGGCGGGCAGGAATTTTTTCGTGGCGGTGTTCTGGTAGAGATCGATTACGAGATAGACGATCAACGCGGAGCAAAACCAGAGGGGCAGGATGAAGGGGGAAGACAGCTCGGCGAGCAGGCTGGTGGATTTCACGGCGGGCGCGGCGGTGGTCTGGGCGAGCAGGGCGACCGGCGAGGCGAGAGCGAGGGAGACGGGGAGGACGTGACGCATGGCGGGTTAGGAAAAGCGGGTCAAAGGTTGAACTCTTTTTTGGCTTGGGCGGCTTGGAGGGTGGCGGGGTGGCGATCGAGCAGTTCTAGGGCGGTGCGCTCGGCGCGGTCGGTATCGCCGTAGCCCTTGTAGGCGCGGGCGGCGCCGAGCAGAGCGGCGGGCATGAGGTCCTCATGGCTGCCGAAGAAGGCAGGAATGTGCAGGTAACATTCCAAAGCCTCGGCATGGGCGGCGCGGGCGGCGGCGAGATCGCCGCGCAGCAGCCAAGCGCGGGCGGCGACGGCGGGCGGGGCGTCCTTGACGATTTCATCAAGCATCAGGCGGGCAAGGGCTTCGCGACCGGCGCGGGTGTCGAGCTGCGCGAGGGCGAGCTGGGCTACGCCGGTTACCTCGGGGCCGAGGCCGGTGGACATCAACTCGCGGGCGGCGGCGCCGATGGCGGTCTCATCGGTGCCGAGCAGCAAGCACTGAAGGCGGAGTGTGGCGGCGCGGGGCCAAGGGGAGCCAGCGGTTTGGGGAAAAGGTGCGAACTGGCGGTAGACCGGTTCGAGAAGTTTTAGTGCAGCCTCGCCCTGACCGGCGGTCGCGAGGGTCTCGGCCTCGTCGAGGGCGGGGGGCTCGGGGAAATCGAGCCGGGCGATATCGGCGAAGGGGTAGCGGCGTTCGTAGGTGCCGCCGGAGGTGATTTTTACCTCTTGCACGAGGGCGTTGGCGGCGACCGTGACGTCGTTGGCGGCGAGGGCGGCGCCGTCCTTTAGGATGTAACGTTGAGCGGAGGCGTTCGCGGCGCAGGCCTCGAGCAAAAATCCGAAGGACAAAATCCGAATGACGAAGGAAGAAGGCATCGAGGCGGGGTTCAGGTTTTTGTCGAAGCCGGGGCCGTCGGAGCGGCCGGGACGCGGGCTTCGAGGGCGGGTTTGAGCGCGAGGGCTTTTTGCCACTCGGGGAAGGGCGCGAGGCGTTTCTCGGTGAGCATGCGGTTTAGCGTGGTCAGGGCCTCGGCGGGCTGGCCCAGGCGGTCGAAGGTCTCGGCCGAGCGGAGGTAGGCCTTGGCCACCCAGCCGGGGAAACGTTTATACGAAAGATAGATGCGCTGGTAGTGGGCCTGAGCCTTGGCGAGGTCGTCGGGCGTGGCGCGGCGGGTGGCGATCTCGCCGAGTTGGAACAGGGCTTCGGCGGTGGCTTCGCCGCGCCAGGCGCGGTTGGCGGCGACCTCCTCGAACAGAGTGCGGGCGGCGTCGAGCTGGCCCAAGGCGAGGCGGGCGTGGGCGCGGCCGAGGGTGGCCTCCTTCAACTTTGAGCGGGCGCCGGCAACGTCGATGGCGGCATCGAAGCGGGCGAGGGCCTCTTCCGGCCGGTTCGCCTGGAGGGACACTACGCCGAGGCCGACATAGCCGTAGTCGGCGAAGAGTGAACGCGGATAAGCGGCGACGAGGCGTTCATAGAAGGGTGCGGCCAGTTCAGGCTGGCTTTGGGCGAGGAGGGCGTCGCCGACCTTGCCGAGGATGCCGGCAGGAAGTTGATCGGGGGCAAAGTTGGCGGCGATTTGGTCCAGAATCTCGTCGCGGAGGGCTGGGTTTTGGCGGGCGGCGGCGATTTCGGCGTGGACAAACAGGGCGCGGGCGCGGGCGGTCGGGGCCTCGCGGGTGCGTTCATCGAGCAGTAACTCGTCGGCGCGGGCGAAGAGGGCCGGCTCGGGGTTGGGGGCGGGTTTGGGTTCCCCGGCCCGGGTGCGGGGCGGCCGGGCGAGAGTGGCAGCTAGCTCGACTAGCAGGCGTTCTACATCGGCGCGGGCGGGATCGGTCAGGTAGCGGCGGGTGATTTCGGCGACCAAGGGCAGGGCCTCGTCGGTGCGGCCCTCTTTCGCCCGGAGGCGGCTGATCCAGTAGGCGGCGTTGATGACGTAGGGGTGTTCGGGGCGCTCGGCGGCGAAGTTTTCCCACAGGGCGACGGCGGTGTCGTAATCGCGCCGGGCCTGGTAGTGGCGGGTGAGTTCATCGAGGACGTAGCCGAGTTGCTCGTCGGAGAGGGGGAAGTCGAGGGCGGCGCGATAGGCGGCAAGCGCACCGGGGATATCGCCGAGGCCGGCGAGAGCGTCGCCCTGGAGCGAGAGCACCTCCCCGCGTTGGGGTTGATCGGCGGGAAAACCGGACAGCCAGTTTGCGCAGAGTTTTGCACAGTCGGCGTAGTCTTGATGTGAATACGCAGTTGCGGCCAGGCGGTAGCGGGCGTCGGGCAAGAAGCGGCCTTCGGGGAAAGCGCGCAGGTAATCGAGGATTTTTTTCTCGGCGTCGGTGGCGCGGCCTTCGGCGAGATCGGCCATGGCGGCGAGGTAGCTGGCTTCCTCGGGGAAGCGTCCGCGCGGAAAATCAGCGAGGTAGCCGACGGCCACGGTTCGGGCCTCGGCGTAGCGGGCGAGGGCGAAGAGAGCGTTGGCGCGGAGCAGGCGGATGGGCTCGCTTAGATCGTTTGATGGGAAGCGTTGGTCAGCGAGGTCAAGGAACGCGAGCTGGCCGGAGAGGTCGTTCCGCTGGCCGGCGGCTTCGGCGGCGAGGTAGAGGGCGCGGGGGCCGAGAGGCGAGGCGGGGTGGGCGGCGAGGAACCGATCGATACTGCCGCGGACTTTTTCGAGTCGTCCGGCGTCGGCGTAGGCGCGCACGAGGGCGAACCAAGCTGACTCGCGATCGGGGTGTTCGGGGTGGCGGGCGAGGAGGTCTTCGAGCAGAAGCGCGGCCTCCCAGACGCCGCCGCGTTCTTGGAAGGCGGCGGCGAGGTGCTGGCGGAGGGTGGCGTCGAAGGTGGGGAGTTTTTCTACCTCGGCGAGGGAGGTGCGGGCCTGGGTGAGGCGGGTGTCGAGGCGGCGGATCGCGTCAAGATCGAGCGACGAGGGCCGAGTGAGGGCGCGGATGCGTTCAAGGGCGCGCTCGAGGACGGCGTTGCGCCGCTTTTGTTCGGCGACCAGGGCGTCGCGGGTGGTGATGGTGCGGAAGGCCTCGATGGCGTGGGCGGGGTCGCCGGATTTTAGCAGGGCGTCGCCGAGCTGAAGGGAGAGCAGGTTGAGGCCGGCGAGGTTGTCTACCAGTGCGAGCTGCCCGCGGAGTAGAGCGAGGCCGCGGCGGGCGTCGGCGAGGTTGTCGGCCTGGAGGTGGATCTCGACGAGGGCGAGGGCGGCGTCGGCCCAGTCGCGATCGCGAGGGGCGGTGGCGAGGAGGCGGTTATAGGCTGCGATGGCGACGGGCAGGCGACCGGCCTCGCGCGCGGCGAGGGCGCCGTAGAGCAGGGCCTTGTCGCGGTGAGAGAGCGAGGCTTCGGCGGCCGCGAAGACCGGAATGGCGGCGATGTAATCTTTTTGCAGGGCGAGGGAGAGGCCGCGGATGATGCGGGCCTCGCCGAGCAGCGCGGCGGGGGTGGAGGGGATTTTTTCGAGCGCTTCGGCCAACTCGGCGGCGCGGGGAAGGTTGCCGGTCTGGAAGTGCGTTTGTGCAGTGGTGAGGAGGAGGCGGTCGAGGGAGAGGCCTGCGGGCAGGCTTTCACCGGAGCGGACGCGGGCGACAATCTCGTCTAGCAGGGCGGCGGCCTCGGCGGGTTTGCGGGCGGAAAGTAGGGGCTCGACCTCGGCCACCTGGGCGGCGAGGGGGATGCGGTTGGCGGCGGTTTGGGCGCCGGCGGAGGGAGCAATAAACGCCAGCGCTAGGGCGATCAGCGGGAGCGGACCTACGTTGGAAGGTGAAGGCCGGGCGGGCTTCATCGGGAGGCGTTAAAGAACGGTCCCGGGCCACTGATTTGCGTCAAGCGCGGATTAGTTTTTTCACGTATCTGATACTTTACGGCCCCGCGGGCGCAAGGCGGAGGGTCTGGTAGCGGCGCACGCCGAGAAGGGAGCCGTGCCAGCCGGTGACGTCGGGGTGGAGGAGGTGGACGCGGGCACCGAAGTAGAGCGGTGCGATGGGGGCCTCGGTGAGCAAGAGGGTTTCGGCTTGTTGCAGTAGGGCGAGGCGTTCGGTCGGGGTGGGGGTGTGGGCGGCGGCCGCGATGAGTTGATCGTAGGCGGGCACGGACCAGCCGGTCTGGTTGTTGCCGCCGGCGGTCACATACATGTCGAGGAAGGTGTTGGGGTCGTTATAGTCGCCGACCCAGCGGGAGCGGGCGATGTCGTAGCGCAGACCTTTGAGGGTATCGAGATAGACACGGAAGTCTTGGGAAACGAGGGCGACGTCGATGCCGAGTTCGCGTTTCCACATGGCTTGGATGGCTTCGAGGATGCGGGTGTTGACTGGGTCGGTGTTGGTCAGGAGTTCGAGGCGGGGGAAACCTTTGCCATCGGGAAAACCAGCCTCGGTGAGCAGTGCGCGGGCGGCGGTGACGTCGCGTATCTGGCCGGGGGGCGAGCGGTAGGCGCCGAGACCGGGGGGAACGAAGTGGGTGGCGGGCAGGCGGGAGCCGAGCAACACGGAGTCTGCGAGGGCGTCGCGGTCGACGGCGAGAGCGAGGGCGCGGCGCACGCGGGCATCAGTCAGCGGGGGGCGGGTGGTGTTGAAACGGAGGTAGGCGGTTTCGAGCTGGGGGTCGATGCGCAGGGGCGAGGGGGACTGGGCGCGGTAGGTGGCGATGCGGTCGGGTAGCAGGTCGTAAGTGACGTGGCGTTGACCGGCGCGGTAGGCAGATTCGTCGGCGGCGGTGTTGTCGGTCGGGAAAAATATCACTCGGCGCGGGCCGACGGCGGGGTCGGAGTAGTGGAGGGCGGCACGCACGACCTCGATGCGGTCGTTGGGCATCCAAGTGGCGAGGCGGTAGGGGCCGTTGCCGACGTGGTTTTCCGGGCGGGTCCAGGCGGTGCCGCGCTGGTCGATCTTGCCGAAACGCAGGATGGTGGGCGGGTGGACGGGGAACCAGGCTTGGTGGGCGACGAGGCCGAGGAAGTAGGGCGTGGGGGCGGCGAGCTCGACCACGAGGGTGCGGTCGTCGGGGGCGGTGGCGCCGACGGTGGCGAAGTCGGTGGTGGCGCCGGCGTTGAAGGCCTCGGCGCCGCGCAGGGGGAACAGCATGTAGGCGTATTCGGAGGCGAGGGCGGGGCGGAGAATGCGTTCGAAGGAGAACACGAAATCCGAGGCGCGGACGGCGTCGCCGTTGGACCAGCGGGCCTCGGGGCGCAGATGAAAGGTATAGCGCAGACCGTCGTTGGAGACGTCCCAAGAGGCGGCGGCGGCGGGCACGGGCTCGCCGGTGGTTTCGTCGAGGGCGGTGAGGCCCTCGCCGAGGGCGAGGATGATGTTGAACTCGGTCAGGGCGGTGGCGAGATGGGGATCAAGGTCACCGGGTTCGGCGCCGTTGCCGAGGAGCAGGGTTTGGTCGGCGCGGGCCTGTTCGACCGGGGTCTGGCGCGGGCGGCAGGCGGCGGCGGCGAACAAAAACGCGAGCGCAGCGAGGGTGGCGACGAGGCGGGCGAAGACGGTGGAGGAGACGCGGGAGGCCATGGCGGGAGCAGAGCGCTGCGGCGGGCGAAGGCAAACGCGGGTTGCCAAGGGCGGGGCGGGGCGGGCAGGGTGCCGGGATTATGGCATTGTGGTATTTCGTGAAAGACGGGGAACGGACCGGGCCGCTCAAGCGAGCGGAACTGGACGCACGCATCGCGGCCGGCGAGGTCGACGGCGGCACGCTGGTGTGGCGAGTCGGGCTCTCGGCTTGGACGCGGGCCTCCCTCGTGGACGAGTTGGCGGTGCCACCACCCGTGCCCTCCGCCACGCCGCCACCGCTTCCGGTGGTGGCGGCGGAAGCGGCATTTTATTTCGCGCCGGCGGCGGCACCGCTGCGTTTCGCCGGATTTTGGGTGCGCTTTCTGGCCAAGTTTATCGACGGCATGCTGCTTTACGGCATCGCCTTACTGGTGGAGCGGGCGGTGGTGGGCACGGTTTTTAACGGTGTCTTTCCTGCGTCGCGTGATTGGGAGGCGATTTTTCATCTGCTGGTTTGGACCGCACCGATCAACACCCTCATCGCGGTTGGCTACACCGCTTATTTCATGGCGCGCCACGAGGCCACGCCTGGCAAACGCCTGCTCGGCCTGCGCGTGGTGCGGGCGGACGGCGGGCGGGTGGGGACGGCGCGGGTGGTAGGGCGGTATTTTGCCGAGACGCTCAGCACGATCATCTTTTTCGCCGGCTATGTCATGGCGGCCTTTGATGACCAGAAACGTTCCCTTCACGATTACCTCTGCGATACGCGGGTGGTGTTTGGGGAACGCGAGACGGAGGTCGAGACGGTCCGCGCCGACCTCAAGGCGCGCTGACGGAGGCGGGCAACTCTAAAAGGGGGGCGAGAGCGGCCCAGACGTTCTTGGCCATGAGGACGTGACCGGCCTCATTTGGGTGGATGGCGTCGGCCTGGTTCAGTTCCGGGATGCCGCCTATGCCTTCAAGCAGGAAGGGTGCGAGGGCCCAGCCGTGGGCGGCGGCGAGGCGGGGAAAGACGGCTTCGAACTGCGCAGCGTAGTCGCCCATGCTCACGGGCATGCGCTGGCCGACCAGCAGCACGCGCAAGCCGGGGTTTTTTGCGGCGAGGCGCTCGCCGATGGCAGCGAGGTTCGTCTCGACCAGCACGGGGTCGAGACCGCGCAGGCCGTCGTTGCTGCCGAGGGCGAGCACGAGCACGGCGATGGGTTGGCGGGACACCCAATCGACGCGGCGCAGGCCGCCGGAGGTGGTGTCGCCGGAGACGCCGGCGTTGACCACGCGCCAACGGGGCGTGGCGGCGGCGCGGGCGTCGAGTTTTTGCTGGAGCAGGGCGGGGTAGGCCTGGGTGGCGGGGTCGGGCAGGCCGTAGCCGAAGGTCAGGCTATCGCCCAGCACGAGGATCGTGTGCGCGGAAGGCGCGGTCTGGTCGGCGGCGCGGGCGGGGCGGGGCGAAAGGAGCGGGCCGAGGAGCAGCGCAAAAAGGAGGAGGCGGCGGAGGTTCATGGCGACGGACGTTGCGAAACGTGGCCGGTGGCGTTTGGTCCGCAACCACGCAAGCGCCATGACTTCCTCCGCCGAACCCATCCTCCAGGTTGAAAACGTCAGCCGGACCTACGCCTCGGCGGCGGGGCCGCTCACCGTGTTGTGGAGGACATCCTTCTCGCTCGTGGCGGGCGAATCGCTGGCGCTGGTCGGGCCGAGCGGTAGCGGCAAGACGACTCTGCTCGGGCTTTGCGCCGGGCTGGACCAGCCGAGCGCGGGCACGGTTTCGCTGGCCGGGCGGGCCTTGGGCGGCCTGAGCGAGGATGAGCGGGCGCGAGTGCGAAACGAGACGACGGGTTTTGTTTTCCAGAACTTCCAACTAATCCCGTCGCTCACCGCTTTGGAAAATGTGCTCGTGCCGCTAGAGCTGCGCGGTCTGCGCGGGGCAGCGTCACGCGCGGCGGAGGACAAGGCGCGGGCGCTGCTGGCGCGGGTCGGGCTGGGCGGGCGGCTCGGGCACTACCCGGTGCAGCTCTCGGGCGGCGAACAGCAGCGGGTGGCGCTCGCGCGGGCTTTCGTGACCGAGCCGCGTATTCTCTTCTGCGACGAGCCCACGGGCAATCTCGACGGCGCGACGGCGGCGGTGGTGACCGAATTGATCTTCGAGTTAAATCTCGAAAAGGGCACGACGCTGGTGCTGGTCACGCACGACGCGGAGCTGGCGAAACGCTGCGGGCGGACCCTGCGGCTGCGCGGCGGGGAGATCGTTGAAACCTGATTTTGGCCCACGGAACACACGGAATACACGGAAAAGAACATAGATGAAAAAGGAACTACTTCACGAGGAGGCGACCTACCGCATTCGCGGAGCCTGTTTTGAGGTCTACAAGGAGAAGGGCTGCGGGTTTCTCGAGGCGGTCTATCAAGAGTGCATGGAGCTGGAACTTTGCTCGCAGGGAATCTCGTTCGTGGCCCAGTCAGAACTGGCTTTGAGCTATAAGGGGCGCCCGCTTAAACATACCTACAAGCCCGACCTAATCTGTTTGGGCGCGGTTTTGGTCGAGCTGAAGGCGGTGTCCAAGCTCACCGACGAGCATCGTGCGCAAGTGATCAATTATCTCAATGCGACCGGGCTTCGGGTGGGTCTGCTTGTAAACTTCGGTCACCATCCCATGGCAGAAATCGAGCGCATAGTCGTATGATCCTTTCCGTGTATTCTGTGTGGTCCGTGGGCTCCCTTCGATGATCTTTCTTCTTAAATTCGCTTGGCGGGACGCCCGGGCTTCGCTCGGGCGACTGGCGCTCACCGCGCTGGCGGTGGTGGCCGGGGTGGCGGCGCTGGCCGCGACCGGCTCCCTCGGCGCGAACATCCGCGCCGCCATCGACCACCAGGCGCGGGCCCTGCTCGGAGCCGATCTCGTGGTCGAGTCGCGCAGCGCGCCCGACGCTGAGACCGAGGCCCTCCTCGCCCGGCTGGGCGGCGAGACGGTCCGCGAGGTCGCCTTCGCCTCCATGCTGGCCGTGCCCGACGCCGGCGGGGCGGTGGCGGCCTCGCGACTGGTCACGGTGCGCGCTACGGATCCAAGGTATCCATTCTATGGCGACGTAGTAAGTATTCCGGCGACTGCGCGGGCCGAGCTGAACGACCGCGCTTCGGTGCTGGTCGAGGAGACCCTCATGACGCAGTTCGGGCTCGTCCCCGGCTCGAAAGTCCGGCTCGGACGGAAGGATTTTCGCGTCGCGGGCGCATTGCGCAAACTTCCCGGCGAGTCGGCGGCGGTGGCGATGCTCTCGCCGCGCGTGCTGGTCGACCGCGCGGGCTTGGAGGGCACGGGGCTGCTCGGGACGGGATCGCTGGCGCGGTATCGCATGCACTTTCGTTTCCCCGAGGACACGGACGTGGAGGCCTTGGTGAAACGCGAGCGCGACGCGCTGCGTGCCCTGCGGCTCAACCCGGACACGGTCGCCGAACGCAAACGCGAGCTGGGCCGGGCGCTGGAGAACGTGAACGCGTTTCTCCGCCTGACCGGTCTGGTGGCGTTACTTCTTGGCGCGATTGGGGTGGCTGCGGCCATGCACGCGTTGGTGCAGCGCAAGCTCGCGACCGTCGCGGTGCTGCGCTGCCTCGGCGCGGGCGCGGGTCTGGGGCTCGGGGTGTTTTTTATTCAGGGTGCGGCGGTGGGCGTGACGGGCGGCGCGGTCGGGGCGCTGGTGGGCGCGGGGCTGCAGGCTGGGCTCGGTGCCATGGTGCGGGATTTTTTGCCGGTGGGCGCGGACGACTTTGCGGTGCGTTGGGGCGAGGTGGCTCGGGCGGGCGTGATCGGGGCGGTCCTGAGCGCACTCTGCACTCTCGTGCCTCTGCTGGCGGTGCGGCGGGTGTCGACGCTGGCGGTGTTGAGGGCAGTGACGCCGCCCGCGGGCGGGCGTGATCCTTGGCGGTTCGCGGCGCTCGCGGTCTTGCTTGGGGTCGTGCTCGGGCTCACGGCTTGGCTGGGCGGCGGTTGGCGGAACGGGTTTGCATTCCTCGGCAGCCTGACGGCGGTGGGTTCGGCCCTGGCCGGGGTGGCGTGGTTGGTCACGTGGGCCGCGAAGCGCGCGGGGGGTCTCGCGGCGGTGCGGGCGTTGCCCTTCGCAGTGAGGCAGGGTCTGGCGAGCCTGCACCGACCGGGCAACCGCACTGGGCGCCTAGTGGTAGCCTTGGGGTTGGGGGCGTTTTTGTTGCTCACGCTGGCGTTTTCGCGGGCGGCATTGCTCGGGCAGATTCGTTTCGCGGGGCAGGCGGACCGGCCGAACCTGATGTTTTTTGACGTGCAGGATGATCAGGTGGACGGGCTGCGGGCGAAGCTGGCCCAACTCGGGGCGCCCGTGGTGGCGGAAGCGCCCATCGTGACCATGCGGTTGGCGCGGCTCAAAGGCCGGTTGGTGGAGGACGTGTTGAAGGACCGCGCGGCCGGCGTGCCGGGCTGGACGCTGCGCCGGGAGTATCGTTCTAGCTACCGTGCGACGCCGGCGGACACCGAAAAGGTCGTCGCGGGCGAGTGGGTGGGGAAGTGGGAACAGGGGGCTTCATCCGAGGTGGTGCCGGTATCGGTGGAGGCGGGCCTGGCCAAGGATCTGCGCATCGGGTTGGGCGACGAGCTGGAGTGGGATGTGCAGGGCGTGGCTTTGCGCACGCGGGTGGCGAGTTTGCGCGAGGTCGAGTGGCGGCGGA
>Ga0209088_10001314_pt1 | contig 16058 bp, 20 predicted proteins | sample S_140625_EF_Meta_FD_187324 | JGI IMG/M metagenome (GOLD analysis project Ga0209088, IMG submission 187324) | Freshwater microbial communities from Lake Simoncouche, Canada to study carbon cycling - S_140625_EF_MetaG (SPAdes) (version 2) | ecosystem: Environmental > Aquatic > Freshwater > Lake ... | reverse complement strand
AACTTTATTTGGCGTACGATAGGGGTCAAGACGGTGCAACTATTCAAAAAATGTCCCGAGCTTTAACCTCCAACTCAACTAATAAAATTGCTCGTATTTTTTCATTATCTTTTGACCCTAATCGTGACGACAAACTAGATACTATGGTCTTTCAAGCGGCTATTAACCAAATTGAAAAAAAAGGTAAAAGTGATATTCGTGAAGAATTGAAACGAGTATATAAATCTATTGATATTTTTTCATGTGGTCCCGATGGTATTGCATACAAATCAAATGTTGACGAATATGTTAAACAAGCGTTAGATAAAAAAGGTATTTCTCGAGTAATGGGAAAAAAATCTGATTTGACTTTATTGACTAAAACTCAGATTCAGGAGTTATTGAATGGTAATCGTAATTTTCTCCGTAACGAGATACAAGAACGTGTTGAAATGGGGAAAATTAAAGATTCTAAACCTAAAAATAATACAAATCCTAAAATTGAAAAACCATCAGATAATGAAATTGAGAAAGTTAGAGAAGTTGTTATTACGATTATTGAAAACTCGGATGTTATTATGTTGGCGGCTAAAAATAAAGGGGCTAAAAATATTGTTGAGGCACTTGAAGTTTTTGAGAATAACAAATGGACATCAATTATTGAAGAAGAATTTGGAGTTAAATATGAAGTCGTTAAATATTTGTTTGTTATGGGTGTTATTAAACAAGAATGGGTAAACCTTCTTCATGGATAATTTTGTATTCTAAAATTTTATCTATATCTTTGTTAGACTAATAAGAAAGGATATGATATCAAGAATAAAATTTGAAATAGAAGATTTGTTTAAGGAAATCTACAATGAAAGATTACCTAAAGACGTTTTTATATCTGATGACAAAACTTTTGCAGATATTCAAGCGGCTGGTTTACAATCAATCATTCCTATAGTAGATAAACTTCGTGAAAATGGTCGCTCAGATGATTATATTCGTTCCCATGTATTCGCTTTTATGGAGAATGATGTATACTTAAATTATGTTCAGGTTAAGTATCCAAATATACCTGTTACTTTTGATATTTATAAAGAAGACAATAATATGAAATTTGACGTTTTAGTGGGAAATGACCCATATCAAGAACAAGTTGGTCCTAAAAAAACCGAACCTATTTGGAATAAATTCTTTTTTAAAAGAATGTCTTTGTTGAAAGATGGTGGATACCTTACTTTAATCCACCCTTCTGGTTGGAGAAATATTACTGGTAAATTCAAAGACGTACAAACTATGATTAAATCCAAAAAAGTTAAATTCCTTTCAATTCATAATGAAAAAGACGGTATGAATACTTTTGGTGCTGAAACAAGGTATGACTACTACGTACTTCAAAATGTTTCTAATGATGGGTCAGAAACTACAATTAGATTTCAAGATGGTGAAATCAAAAACATTGTGTTGGATAAAATGGAATTTATCCCAAATGGTGGAATTGATTTATTAGATAGACTAATTGCTAAAGATGGTGAAGAAACTGTTGAAATGATTCATAGTTATTCTGATTATGAAACTCGTAAAACATGGATGTCAAAAACACAAACAAATGAGTTTATTCATCCTGTCGTATATACAGTTGATTATTTAAGTCAACCTACGTTTCATTATTCTTCAACTAATCAAAAAGGTCACTTTGGTAAACCAAAGGTTATTTGGAGTAATGGTCGTATATCATCAATTGGTAACTATGTTGATGAAACTGGTGAATATGGGTTAACTCAATTTGCATATGCAATTGTTGATGATGTTGAAAACCTTAACAATATTAAAATTGCTTTGGATAGTAAAAAGTTTAAGAATTTAATGGAGTTATGTGCTGTTGGTCAGTTAACTGTAAACCATAAAGTTGTTTCTAAGTTCAGAAAAGATTTTTGGAGAGAGTTTATTAATGAATAATTACATTGAACATGCAAGAAATAGAGAGTATATGTCAGGTGTTGAACGTGACAAACTCCGTATAAAACAAACTGCTGAAGTTTTTACACCAACATCATTGGTTCAAGAAATGTTGAATAAACTTGAACAACAAAACCCTACATTATTTTTAGACCCAAACAAAACATTTTTAGATAATTCTTGTGGTGATTGTCAATTTCTTTCTGAAGTTGTAATTAGAAAAATGGAAAAAAGTGAATGTACTTTAGAACAAGCTTTAAAAACAACATATGGTGTTGAATTAATGGAGGATAATGTTAATGAATGTAAAAAAAGATTATCAGGGCCAAATCCAACACCTGAGATATTAGAGATAGTTAATAAAAACATTGTGTGTCACGATGCTCTTACATACGATTATAAATTTGAATAAACCCCAGCCATAAGTTGGGGTTTCTTGTTTATATAGATTTTTTGTTTTATCTTTTAAAATTAAACTATTTATTAATATGTCTGAAGAAAATATAAATGCAGGTCAAAATTTTATTGTAACTAAAGAACAAATTTTGTCTTTGGCAAAAAATCTTACTTATGATGAAAAATTAAAACTTGTATTCTCATTAATACCTTGGAACGATTTCCATAATTATAAATATAGAGAAGAAGTTGCTAGAATGGCCTTGGGTTTACCACCAAGAGAAAGTAATAAAACAACTGGTGAGGATTTACCTGGTTTATCATTAAAATCTATAAAATCTAAACCCAAAAGAAAAAAAGATGACAAATATGTCATAACCCCAAGTCAAACATTAGGTCAATGGGGTAGAATAGATTTAGATAATACGTTTGATAAAAAAGATACTATTTCTGATATTTGGGGTGATGATGGTGTTATATTAAGAATGAAGATTTTTTATGATGATAATTTTGAAAAACTTTATCAATCAAAAAAAGATTTAAAGTTGAAAACAAAAACTGAAAAAAAGAATAAGATTGATATGGGTGGTTTTACAATAAAAGATTTAATTGATTTTAATGTAAAATATGTTACATTATTCATAGATGAAAATGATGTAATTGCGAAATTCCCATTAAGTTCTGAAAGTGTAGAATAGTCAATATATTAGTGGATATTCTTTAAAACCCTGTAAAAATATTTATGAATTTTAAAAATACGTATGACGAAGAACAAAAAAAAGAAAACGGGGTTTTTTATACTCCTGAAGATATTTCTGTTTTTATGTCAGAAAAAACCAAATTGTTTGATGATGGTAAAGGTATATGGTTAGACCCATGTTGTGGATTAGGTATATTGTCAATTTGTTTGGCATCAATACAAGATGACCCAATTGATTTTGTTAAAAACAGATTGGTTATCAATGAAAAAGACGGTAATCAGTTAAAGATAGCCTTAGCAAATTTTAAAGAAAAGTTTGGTGTTGTACCTCAAAGTTATAATGAAGATTTTTTAAATTATGACTTTGATGTTGATTATATTATTATGAACCCGCCATACTTCAAGTACAAAGAAAATGACATCTATGCTTATTTTTTAAATAAGGCTTGTAAAACTACAAAAGGTTTTGTGAGCATCAATCCTTTATCATATACAAATGGTAAAAAATTTAAGAATACTAGAACCAACATCCTTAAATATAAGTCCGTAAATTTATATCACTTTGATAACATACCTGGAAGTATTTTTAGTGATGCTAGTGTTAGAGTATCTATAATTGTTACTCATAATAAAACTGAGGAAAGAAAAACAACAGGTGTGATTAGATGGAAAACATCTGAAAGGAAAGAAATGATAAAAAATATTGATGGTAATTTAAATGATGGTTACCTTACTGAAAATATTTTTTATAAAACATCCAAAAATACAAAAGAATATATAAAAAATGATAAATTTTTGAACGACTATATTGTTGAAAACTCTGATTATCCATTATATGTTACAAACTCACCAAGGTATTTTATTGCAGCATCAACTGAAAAATTAGATAGAAATGGTCAAATTGAAATCTATATGAAAGATTTGGACTCTTATAATAAAGCCTTAATTTTATTAAATAGTTCTTATTTATATTGGTGGTGGAGAATATCTGACAGTTCAATGTCATTAACTAAAGGTACACTACTCTCATTACCTTGGATTGATTTTATGTTCAATAATGATGTTATAGATAAAATCAAAGAAAGTGAAATAAATAACAAGGTGTATAAAAAAAATGCGGGAAAACTTCAGGAAAATATAAGACACCCGAGAGATTTAATAGTTGAACTTAACACGTTTTTTTTAAGTGAAGATTTTATAGAATTACACAATTAATTAACTTAAACCCCAACTATAATAAGTTGGGGTTCTTTGTTTTTACAGAATTTTATTGTATCTTTGTACTATGAAATTTCCAATGGCTAAATTAGATGACTACACAAAGAGGGGTTTGTTGTTCAAACAGACACACCGTAGTTTGCCATTATCCATATGGAACTATACACCGAACGTTCAGTACGGTGACTTGTGGGATGATGTAACATTGGCATGTCGTGGATTGGTTACAGACAACAGAGGTAATGTGGTTGCCCAACCATTCAAAAAGTTTTTTAACTTAGAGGAGAACAAACACGTACCAACATCTGACTTTGAGGTATTTGATAAGATGGATGGTTCTTTGGGAATCATGTTCAAGTACAATGGTGAGATGATATGTGCCACTCGTGGTTCATTTACTTCTGACCAATCAAAGTGGATGACCGACTTTGCTCAAAAGCACAACTACCAAGACATCATCGTTGACGGGTTCACTTATTTGTTTGAGATAATCTATCCTGAGAACAGAATCGTGGTTGACTACAATGGTGAGAAGCGTTTGGTTTTACTTGGTGTAATTAATACTGAGACTGGTGAAGAACTCCCACACAATGAATTGTTTGAAGGGTTTGATGTTGTCAAAAAATACAATGGAGTTCGGGATTATTCCGAATTGAAGGGTAAAGTTGAACAGAACACTGAAGGGTTTGTTGTTCGTTTCTCTAACGGAGACCGAATGAAAATCAAGGGTGAGGAATATTTGCGTCTTCATAAGATAATGACAAATGTATCTACCACTGGTGTATGGGAGTTCTTGGCTAATGGTGGTGACATCAATGAGTTCTTGAAAGATGTACCTGATGAGTTCTATGCTAAAGTAAAAGGATATGCTGGTAATTTGAGTTATGGATACCTTCAAGTAGATGAATATTGTGGAAAGGCTCACTATAACTTCCGTTATGGAAAGTATAGTGATAGAGAAGTTGAACCAACCAAGAAAGAGTTTGCTCAACACGTATTGGAACATGGACATCCACCTTATAGAGCGGTAATGTTTGCTATGTGGGATGGAAAACCTTATAATAAATTGATATGGAACATATTAAAACCTGAATTTAAAAAATTATGACATTATTATATATAGTAATCGGTATTTGGATTGGAATGGTAATTACTTATTTTGAGTGGTACGTACCAATGTATAGAAAAATTAAAGACCTTGAAGAAGGTATGAAAGATTGTATTAAATCGGGATTAATTGGTTCCCAAGAAAAAGACATGGACTAATATGAAAAATTTATATCTATTACGTGGAATCCCTGGTGCAGGTAAGTCCACATTAGCAAAACAACTTGGTGACTCTCACTTTGAGACTGATGGATTTTTTATGGTTGATGGTGAATACAAGTTTGACCCAACCAAATTAAGAAAGGCTCACGAGTGGTGTCAATCACAAGTTGAACTGGCAATGATTCAAAACCATGTTACAGCTGGTTTGGATTCATCAGACATTGTTGTTTCCAATACATTCACACAAGAGTGGGAAATGAAACATTACTATGACTTGGCGGACCAATATGGGTATCGTGTATTCAGTATCATCGTGGAGAACAGACATGGTGGTGTTAACGAACACGGAGTACCTGAAGATAAGTTACAAATAATGAAAGATAGGTTTGAGGTAAAATTATGATTACAAAATTTGAATTAAATGAAAAAGAAGAAACCGAAATTAAAGAGTGGCAAGATGCCATCAAAAAGGTTTATGGTGAATATGGTTTATTTGACTTTACGTTCACACCAAATGGTATTGGTGTAGGGATAAGAGTTTATAGTCATGCGGCTAAAGTAGAAAAAGATTTTACAGATATTGATAGTTGGTAATTATGATGGATTTAACACGCATTATTATGAGATTGCGAAGTTAATGCTTGATAAGTCCTGCATAGAATTAAATTACACTGAGGTAGTTGACAATACAAAAAATATATAATATAATTTAACATATGAACATTAAAGAAGCACTCAAAATGACTATTAAGGACGGACTTAAAGAAAAAAACAAATTGGTGAAGAAAATAACCGATTTGATGGCAAGAACTGAAAAGTATAACTCAGTGGATAATGGAGCTGTTCGCTCATACAATCCTGAAGCAAGTTTGAATCAAGCAATTGATGTGATGGAACAATTGATTTCATTGAAAACATCAATTCATACCGCAAACATAAAAGTTTATGATAAGATTTTCCGTATGGCAGAATACAAATCATTTGTTAAATGGTTGAAAAATATGAACTGTACTGAAGGAACTGTTGTTCTTAGTCGTTACGGTGATGTATCAAACCGTCAACTGACCACAGTTATTACTGAGGTTCAAAGAGACCAAATGATTGAACATTATGAGTCAGCGATTGATGCACTTCAATCTGAGTTGGATACGCATAACGTAGTCACTCTATTGGCTAATTAAGATATTGTGTTTGTTGTCAGTGGATTAAGTTGGGTAGGACCTCCTACTTTACATATCTGAAAACCGATAATTGAAACTGATTAGAACTCAACAGACTCAGAAGTTCAACTTGTCAAACGGAACAAAACTTAACTGTTAAAAATCATTTAAAGATTTAATTACACGGACATTCACATAAACCCTCAGCGAAAGTTGGGGGTTTTTTATTTAACTTACTTTAACATATCCGTAATCAACTATTTGTGGTGTACCACTGTTATTGGTTATACCAAATGTAAAGGTATTTGTATTTGAAACCGCTGGAGATGAGGTACTAATACTTCCCGCAGTTCCGACTATCTGACTTGGTATTGATGTTAAAACCAAAGCATTTCCAGCAAGATAATACCAACCATACTGAACACCTATTGCAGGTACATTATTGTTTGATAGTGTTACTGTTGCATTCCAATTAACAATACCGCTTGGAATATTTCCATTCACCCACATAACATATGATTGACCCTGAGGAACTGTAAAACTAACAGTATTTGTACCTGCAGATAAGGTCCAACTTCCTATTACGGGTGATATCGCATTTTGCGAATACCCACTAAGTAATGTTTCTTTTTCAACTCTATAACTTTGAGTCAATCCGCTGTTGTCCATAACCAACCAAACACCCGTGGTGTTTCCTGTGTATATTGGTAATTGACTTATTCTTGTAGTTGCCATTTTAATTTATTTTAATTTATTTTTTTTATATAATATCTATTTCAATATTATTGTCATTTTCTGTTGTGGCGATTGTACCATCCTCAAACAATAAGAAGTATAGTTCGGTTGATGTTGGTGTTAGAGTATTAGTAGGTGTAACTGTATTAGTAGGAGTAATTGACGGTGTATAAGTTATAGTTGGTGTAACCGTATTAGTTGGTGTCACAGAAGGTGTCACAGAAGGTGTCACAGAAGGTGTCACAGAAGGTGTATTAGTGTTAGTTGGTGTAGGAGTTTGAGTTGCCGTTATACTTGGGGTTTGTGTTACCGTAGGTGTTACTGTATTAGTTGGTGTTTGAGTATTAGTTGGAGTTATTGTTGGTGTAGGGGTTGGTGTTCTTGTTGGTAATGGTGTTCTTGTTGGATATGTTGAACCATACCCATAAACAACAACATCCCAATTTGTATTTCCACTTGTTGGTTCACTATTTGTACTACCTGATAATGAAACATACATTGTATTTTGGTGTGTAACAAAAGTGTTTGCCGAGTATGTTATACCCGAACTCCAAAAACCTTCCCAAGTAAAATTTGACATCATTTATAATTATCTGTTTTTATATAAATCTATATAGAAAATCATTATAGAGTTCTGCAATCTCAGAATCAGATATTGCTCTATTATAGATTTCAACATTTGATATTTTACCGTCAAAGTATTCATTAACATTTGTAGTACCAATTGTTAAATTATTCGCATTTGGTACATTATGTGATGAACCTGGCGTATCACCACCAATCAAAACATTGTTTAACCAAATTTGTCTGTTTGTTCCATCAAATCTTGCGACAACATTATACCAAGTATTAAGTGATAATGCCGTGTTAACCGCCAAATCATTACCCCACCAATAATGTATAAATCCTGTTGGGGATAATCTTAAGGCATTCACTTGGTTTGTATTTAAGTAACCTCCCCACCCAACAAATCCCTTATTACCTAAACTACTAGCATTAAACCAAACACTAATTGTGTAATTACTATTACCAATTGGAATATTAATAGGAGAATTAAATGTTATATATTGGTTACTTCCATTAAATGTCAATATACCTCCATTTAATGGACTATATGTTGGTGAATTTTGTAATGTTCCCGTATTGTTATTTCCTGATAAATCATTCCATTGATTTCCACTACCTGAATAACTTGAAGCTCTACCCGCGTCAACATATAATGATAAACCACTTGTTGGGATAACAATTGGAGTACCTGTAGGTGTTGGTGTAATAGTTGGTGTTATTGTGTTAGTTGGAGTTACAGTATTAGTTGGTGTTGGAGTTGGTGTTGGTTCAATAAATCTTGGATATAGATAATTGTAGTTTTGTAAAACTTGAGTTGAATTTAGTGCGATTGTATATGTCTCACAAATTGCAATGTTTCCAGGGAAATATGAACCTCCAACACTTCTGGCGATTGATAATGATGCCGTAGCATCCAATGTATTTGTATTACCCGTTCCTGTGGCAACTTGAGTACCATCAACATACATAACCAACGCTCCGTTTGATTTTGTTCTTGTAACAATAACATTATGCCAAAGATTATCATTGTATGTTGCTGTTGAAGTAATTGTTGTATCAGGATTTCCGACACCAAACATTAATCTTCCCGCAGCCATTGATAAACCAAAGTCGTTAGTTACACCACCAACTTCACCATCCATTAAACCAATTCCACTATACCAATTACCCAAAATACCGGCACTTGATGTTGTTTTAAACCAAACGCTTAATGTAAAGTCATCTTGAACTGGTCTTGTAATTGATGTGTATTGGTTGGTTCCGTTAAATGCTAAATAACCATTATAGTCTGAACTATATGTTGGTGAGTTTTGTAATGTTGCATTGAATGTTGCACCTCCACTAGCAATGTTTGTCCAAATATTTCCTGAGCCAGGATAACTACTTAATTGTCCAGCATCTAAATTAACATTCAATCCTGATTGTACAATACCTGGTGATGGTGTTGGAGTTGATGTTATAGTGTTAGTTGGTGTTTGAGTATTGGTTGGTGTTACGGTTGGTGTAACAGTGTTAGTCGGCGTATTGGTTGGTGTTTCAGTAACGGTGTTAGTCGGCGTATTGGTTGGAGTCTCAGTTACCGTTGGCGTTGGGGTTGGTGTATCAGTAATGGTTGGTGTTGGAGTGTTAGTAGGAGTTTCAGTTACTGTTGGAGTAGGAGTCGGTGTATCAGTAACTGTAGGTGTTGGAGTGTTAGTAGGAGTTTCAGTTATTGTTGGTGTTGGAGTCGGTGTATCAGTAACTGTAGGTGTTGGAGTGTTAGTAGGAGTTTCAGTTACTGTTGGAGTAGGAGTCGGTGTATCAGTAACTGTAGGCGTTGGTGTATTAGTAGGTGTCTCACTAATTGTTGGTGTAGGTGTTGGAGTGTTAGTAGGAGTTTCAGTTACCGTTGGAGTAGGAGTTGATGTGACTGTTGACGTTGGAGTAAGTGATGGAACATTATTATTAGAACCAACAATAAAAACATTCCAACTACCATCCAAAGCATTAGGTGGTGGAACATTTGTTGGACTTACATCATTTGTGGATACATATGCAATGTTGTTATACTTTACAAAAGTATTAACAGAGTAAGATACTCCTGATACCCATTGACCATACCAAATAAAATCCGACATTAATTAACTACAATTACATCCCAATTATCAGTATCCAAATATGGATTAACATCTGTTGCAACGACAAAATTCAATGAGATATAACATACATTATCCCAAATTACAACAACATTACTATTGTAAGGTATGTTAGGTATCCAAGTCCCTTTCCAATTAAATTGAGCCATTTGGTTATAAATACTTTGATAATATATTTAGAACACAAGTTAAAATATTTTTTACCATTACCATATTAGTACATTTAACTTAACCTTAACATTGTATTAGCAACCATCTGAACAAAATTTACTACTTATTGGGAACAAACTAAAAATATGAAAAAAATAGTATTCATTCTATTATCGGCTGTTATGTGTTTAACGGCAAACGCTCAATTCTTTGAGAAGGTAAATTACATCGGAGCTCTTGAAATAAGTTCATTAAAAGATTGGACAAAGAGCTGGACCCAATGGGACCCTAAAAACGCACCTTATGGAACTGTAAGTGATACAAACACTTTGAGTAGTCCTTTAGGTGAAGTTAACATTACTGCAACTATTACATTGGACCCATCAAAGGTTTATTTGTTACGTAGTTTGGTTGTTGTTAGAAATGGTGGTAAATTGATTATCCCTGCTGGTACAGTTATTCGTGGACAATCAAACTCACAATCATCACCAAAACAATATGCAACAATTGTTGTTGAAAGAGGTGGTTACATTCAAATTGATGGGACTGTAACTAATCCAGTTGTTATGACTTCAGCAAAACCAATTGGTTCTCGTGACAGAGGAGATTGGGGTGGATTGGTATTGTGTGGTAAAGCAATTAATAATCAAGGACCTGACATTCAAATGGAAGGTTTCAATAACGTGGCTTTGGATAACACATTGGCAAAACATGGTGGAATAAATGATGATGACAACAGCGGTTCAATTAATAATTTAAGAATTGAATTTGGTGGAATGGCATTTGAACCAAACAAAGAAATCAACGGATTAACATTTTGTTCTGTTGGAAGAAACACAACCATCAATAACGTACAGGTATCATTCTCAGGTGACGATTCTTATGAGTGGTTCGGTGGAACTGTAAACTGTAAACACATCATCGCATTCAAAGGAACTGATGATGATTTTGATACGGACTTTGGATATCGTGGAGCAGTTCAGTTCGGCATTTCTTTCAAAGATACATCTTACTATGATTTGTCTTGGAACGCACCATCAGGAGCATCAACTTCAGAAACATTTGAATCAGACAATGACGCATCAGGTTCAGGAAAATTACCTTTAACAACGGCAGTATTTTCAAATATGACTTGTGTTGGACCAATACCCGCAGGTATGACTTGGTCTCAATTATCAACAACACAAAAAGGAGCATTCAGACGTGGAGTTAGAATTCGTAGAAACTCTCGTTTGAGCATTGTTAACTCAATCTTTATGGGTTATAGAAACTTTGTAATGTTTGACGGTGATTCAGTCTTAGTAAATTCAGGTGTGAAATCAAATAAAGTATCAGATAAGAATGACTTATTCAGAAACAACTATATCTATGGTGTTAAAGCATCAGCACCTGTTGGAGCAACTAATACAGGTTTAGCTGAAATCAGTGCTGGTAGTAATGTAATCTTGTTAGATAGTTGGATTCGTTATTCAATAAACAATAACACAATTGATACCAATACTTTCAAACCAGGTTTCTTGGTTAATACAAATAACTTTACATCACCTGATTTTAGACCAATGGATTTGAATGTACAACCAAACTTTGAATATGGTGTTTTAGGTTTCTATGGTGTAACTCAAGTTAAAGTAGTTGGTAAAGTTAAATCAGTAAGTGCTTATCCTAACCCAACAAACGGTGAATATACAGTTGAATTCACATCAACACAATCATTCAACGCTGATGTATTCGTGACGGATTTAAACGGCAGAATGGTTAGAAAAATGACAACAATGAGTGTTATTTCAGGCAATAACTTTGTAAATGTAAACTTATCTGATTTGAATGGTGGATTGTATTTCTTTCACATACAAGGTGGTAATAATAATATTGTTTACCAAGTAGTAGTAACTAAATAAACTTAATAAAACTTTGATAATGAAACCCTCAGCGAAAGTTGGGGGTTTTTAATTTAACACGTTATTAGACACATCCGATATGACTGTCGCTTCTTTGTCAGGTTTAAAATTCAAAAGGTTACTATCACCGTAATCAACATCTAAAGTATCTGGGTCGTATTCATAAAAATTATTATATACATACTCTCCAACTTGTTCTATATATTTTGGTAAAGTATTAACACTAACTCTTTTTGTACTATACATTACTACATCTTCAGTTTCATCAGCATAAAAATAAACTTGTTTTACTCTTTCAATATCTTCAGGATATTCTTTGTTTTGAATTTTTTCGTAATTATCAACAGCATAATTAAGATATTGTAATCCAATTCTACTAACCTCATAAGAATTAATACCAATTAACTTTGCGGCTCCACGAACTAACTTTGAAGTGTCAGGAATTTCCAAAACATCATTTAGTTCTTCCTCAAGTTGTTTTTTGGAATATAATTTTACCAAAATACTAACCAACATTTTTTCTTTAGGTGTGATACCAATCATATCAATAAATACCTTGTCAATTAGAAATATTTTTTGTATCTTTGCTTTATGGAAGACAAACCACATGTTATGGAAAAATTAAGAAAATTAGCAACCATTAGAAAAATTACTGACATCCGACCTATTGAAGGTGCTGACAAAATTGAAATAGCCACTGTAGGTGGTTGGAATGTTGTTGTGGCCAAAGATGTTGAACATAAAGTGGGAAACAGTGTTGTGTATTGTGAGATTGATTCATTCTTACCTATCAAGGAAGAGTTTGAGTTTTTACGTAAATCATCTTACAAGAAAATGGGTGACCAAGAAGGTTTTAGATTGAAGACAATTAGACTTCGTGGACAATTATCTCAAGGACTTATTCTACCAATCAGTGTTGTTCCAATTGCACAATTTGCAACAGGACATGATTTACCTGAAGGTTTAGATGTTACTGAAATGTTGGGTATTGTAAAATACGAACCACCAATTCCTGCCGAACTATCTGGTAAAGTAAAAGGTGGGTTCCCATCTTTCTTACGTAAAACAGATGAAGAAAGGGTTCAGAACTTGGTTAAGGAGTATGAAGAATATAAACTCACATCTGAGCATCAGTTTTACATGACTGAAAAGTTGGATGGTTCATCAGCAACATTTTATATGAATGAGGGTGAGTTTGGTGTATGTTCTCGTAATTTGGAATTACTTGAAACTGAAGGAAATACTTTTTGGAAAGTTGCCCGTGAACTTGACTTGGAAAACAAATTCAAAATCAAAGGAAACATTTGTTTACAAGGTGAGTTGATTGGTGAAGGTATTCAAGGTAACCCATACAAAATTAAAGGACAGACAGTTCATTTCTTCAATGGGTTTGATATTGATACACAAACAAGAATGACCATCAATGACTTCTTAATCTTATTGGATGAGTTAGAATTATTATCTGTACCAATTTTGGATGTAGCATTCTTATTACCTGAAACGGTTGAAGGGATGGTAAAATTGGCTGAAGACAAATCTCGTTTGAATAAACTTACTGAACGTGAGGGTGTTGTTATTCGTTCATTGGATAATACAATCTCTTTCAAAGCAATCTCAAACAAATTCTTGTTATCTGAAAAATAAAGTTTGGTAATTCAAAAACTAATTGTATCTTTGTACTATGAATAAGGGATATAACATTAAGATTGTACACGAGTCAATGGGTGTATTACTAAGTGAGACATTTTCAAGTGGTGAACAATTCAAACTATTCCTTCGTTTGATGGATGGTTGCATGGCTCACAAGTCTGACTTTGACTTCTTCAACGGTGAAGACTTCTTAAGTCACATCCCTTTTCGTATCTTGAAAGATTCAGTTATTATGACCAATGTAACTGAGGTGTCTATGACCGAGTTGGTTAAGTCTAAGATTGAAGCTTTAGTTACAAAATAACATGGGAAACGAAAGAGTTGTTGTGGTTAAGGAACAGAAACGTGGTGGGTTTTGGCCTTTTGTTGGTGGATTGTTAATCGGAGCTGTAGTTGTTAAATTGGCTGGTGATTATGTTGAAAAGAATAAAAAATCAAAAGAACCTGAACCACAACCAACACCTGAGATTAAAAACCAAGATGAAATTAGATTGATTGAGGATTTGATTGATGAGTTGGTGTCAAAACCAAATAAAACAGAAAAAGATAAAAACAATATTGATTTATTAAGAATTAAGTTAGGACAATTAAGAAATGGATAAACGATTAACCATACAGGACGTACACGATAAGAAAAAATCAAAAGAATTTGGTGGTTATCAAAGTTTGTTTGATTTTGGTAAATATGTTGTGTCAATTGTTGGTGGTAAACAAGGTCTTTATGGTGATTTTGAAACTACATTTGAAATTGCAATAATTGAAAACGGTACTGGTAATTTCGTAACAAAACTGTTCTGTGGTGGTGCAGATGTTATGAGTTACCGTTCAGGTGAAGAAGTGGAAGATATTTTGAATATCTTTACGGGAGTTCCTACTCCTAAAAAATAGGATGGTGGAGTTGATTGACCAAGAATTCGGTCAATCCTAATAAAAGGTCAGATTAGTCTGACCTTTTTTACTTTTAAGGTATTTATATTAATATGAGTAAAAATTTTATGATTACTGAAGCTCAACTTAAGAGATTAGTTGAGGACATGAAAACAGAAACAACTGAAGGTTCTGATGGAAACTACATGGCAAAACAACAATTGTTTACAATTGCTGTAACCGCATACAAAATGTGGGAATCAATGGAAGAAAATGAAGAACTTGAAGATTGGATGAATTCTAAAATTGCTCAGGCAGAACAAAGTGTAACATCAGCATTTAAATCGTACATGTACGAAAAAGTAGACCCAAGACACGAAGGAGAGACAAATTACTAAGAAGATTACTACTCAGTAATAATAGGACCCTCAACAAAAGTTGGGGGTTTTTTATTTTTTTATTATAAGAATACTTTTTTATCATATTTTTTGTCTATACTTGTTAATATGAAAAGACTGCTATTTTTATTTGCCTTTTTGTTCAGTTTTCTGAGCGTTCAAGCGTCCCACATGATGGGAGCCGATGTTTCCTACAAATGTTTAGGAAATGGAAAATATAAAATTATTGCCAAAGTATACCGAGATTGCCGTGGTATTCCAATGGGTATTGTTTCTTTTGGAGCATATGCGGGAACAAATGGTGGAAATGGATGTGGAAGTTATACCATTAGCGGTTTATCAAGAGTAAAAATTACTGACATTACAAGCCGATGTTCAACAGCAAGTTCACCTTGCTCACCATCAAATTCAACAACTGGTAATCAAGGAACTGAAGAACATACTTTTGAAATAACAGTTGATTTTAATACAACACCACTCAGTAACTTTGTAAACAAATCAACATGTTGTGAGGTCACATTTTATGTAAATGAAAATGCTCGTAATGGTGCTATTACTACAGGCGCATCAGGACAAAACTTCTATTCTACTTGTATGATTAATATTTGTAATCTCAAGAAGATGAAAAATAATTGTAATAATTCACCACAATTAAGTAATCCACCTTTTGCAATCCTGTGTTGTAATCAGCCTTGGTATTTTAATAATGGTGCGATTGATACATTGGATTATGATTCAATTTCATATAGGTTAGTTGATGGATTACAAGGAATACCAAATACTTCAATTACATATTCATCACCATTTTCATCACAATGGCCAATGACACCATATTGTGTTCCACCAACAACAATTAAATGTGCTCCAAATCCAAGAACAAATCCACCACGTGGTTTTTATTTTGATACAACAAATGGTGATGTAATTGTAACACCAACAAAATGTGATGAAGTACCTGTACTTTGTATTGAACAAACTGAATGGCGAAA
>Ga0209088_10001312_pt1 | contig 16066 bp, 16 predicted proteins | sample S_140625_EF_Meta_FD_187324 | JGI IMG/M metagenome (GOLD analysis project Ga0209088, IMG submission 187324) | Freshwater microbial communities from Lake Simoncouche, Canada to study carbon cycling - S_140625_EF_MetaG (SPAdes) (version 2) | ecosystem: Environmental > Aquatic > Freshwater > Lake ... | reverse complement strand
AGATATTGATTAAGTCTGAGCCAACTGTGGTTCGTACTGGAAATGGTGCGGAGAAGAATTCACGGTAAACCGCATCATAAGCAGCAAAATCTTTATTCACGTCTTGAAGATGAGCAGTAACTTTTACTACATCAGCAAATTTTGCACCCTTAACATCAAGAATTTTTTGTAGGTTGATCAAGGTTTGTCTTGTTTGTTCTGCAACACCACCTTCAACAATTTTTCCAGTAGCTGGATCAACTGGACCCATTCCGCAGGTATAAAGGAAATTATTCGCAACTACACCGTGAGAATATGACCCACCTGGTGCTGGTGCATCTTTAGCTTGAATATGTTCTACCTTCATTGGATCTCCTTTAGTAGTGAACTAGAAAAATGTATGTATGCAATCTACAACATCATAGTTGTCGTTGACTAGCGGAATAAGCCGCCATTTATCAAAAGTAGTACAGGGATGTGAAATTCCCAACCCAATTAACTCCGAAACCGCAAATTCTTCCTTGCTTCGCATAAACCCATGTTGGTCATTAAGTTTTTCAATTTCTCCAGAAAATTTAGATAATTTACCACTGTACTTAGCTACTGGGATTGGGTTATGAAGATCGCACCCAACATCTCTTTTACCTAGATTTAATACTCCAAACTCTTTTTCTGGCGCACTTATTACTTGTGCCCAAACTTCAATGGCAGGTAGCAAAAGATCATTTGAATCCCGGAATGGGTATATCTCCTCATAATATCTACTGTCATGGGTTACATATCCACCACTTCGCAAAAGGAGAATTTTTGGCTTATCAAATTTGTTTAGCTCACTGGCAACAATTTCAAAGTATGCACTTCCACCAGCACTAATTATGAATTCATTCTCAGATTTGTATTGGTATGCATTATTTGCTGCCGCCACAATTTTCTGGCAAAACTTAGTTACAGAATCCTCACCTGCGCTAGTGCGAGCAGCATTTGGTACTGCGCCCTCAAATCCGGTTACTCCTCTTAACTTGAGTCGAGAATCTTCCGAAATATTTTTAGCAATTTGAGTGACTAAATCTAAGTCTCTAACTCCACCTCGCCCATTATCGGTGCCAATCTCAATAAATAGATTTTGAATTCCATCTTTTGGAGTATATTTTTTAATTATCTCTAGGCCAGCAATTGAATCAACATAAAAAATTATCTCAGCTGCTTTCTTACTATTTAAATCTGCAATAGCAGCAATTGCTGTCGGATCTAACACTTCATTTGCAATAATTAATTTTTTAAATCCAAAATTTCTAAATATCTCAGCCTGCCAAAAGTTGGCAATTGTTAAGGCAAATGCGCCAGCATCTACCTGCATTTGCGCGATTTGAGGTGACATTGTGGTTTTAACATGAGGAGCTAATTCAGCTCCAACTGACTTGCAAAACCTAGCCATTCGATCAATGTTATGTTTTACTGCTTTATCTTTAAGGATCATAATCGGAAATTGAAATCCCGAAGTAAGGATATTTGGTTTTGTAGAAAGAAATTGATCAACAGTTTTGCTGTATGAATTTAGCGGAAAACCTTTGTTGGAGATTTCAATACTATGCTTTTTGAAATTTTGTTCCATAAGTTAAAAGTATCAAAGATATTCACATTATGGGGTTATTATTTTAAAAATTTATTTTATGCTTACTTGGAGAAGCGGTTTAATTGATATCAAATAGGCTTACTTGCGCACCAGCCACGATAGCCCCGTTCAGTGCTGCACCTATCGCCCCCGCATAAAAACCAAGGGTTGCTGGCACTACATTTACAGCCGAGGCAGGATAAACATTTGATTGGCTAGCCATTTCTTTTCTAATTTCATTCAACAATAGGTCACCAGATTGAGCCACGCCTCCGCCAATAATTATTGTGTCAGGAGCAAGCAACACCATTACATTTGTTAGTGCAATGGCAATCCAATAACCAACTTCTTTAAATGCTGCTAACGCTTGAACGTCTCCTGCAACAGCTTTCTTATAAGCCTCTTCTGAAGTTTTTGTTCCAGCTAATTTTGCAATTGCCGCTGAATTTGTCAGAGTTTCAGCACAACCCCTTCCGCCACATCCGCACAAAGGACCGTTTGGTTTAACGATTTGATGTGCAACTTCTCCGGCGCCGCCAGTTGCTCCCATGTGAATCTTTCCATCAATAACAATTCCACCGCCAACTCCTGTGCCAATTACATAACAAACTACAGTTTTTTTGCCGTGCGCAGCTCCCATAATGGCCTCTGCTAATGTAAAAGCCCTGGCATCATTTACTAAAGCTGTTGGTAATTTAACGGCATCTGCTATTGGAGCCAAAGCTTGAAATCCTTTCCAGGGACCTGGAAGATTTGGAAATAGCTCGATAGTTCCATCGTTTGCATTAAAAATCCCAGGAACTGCAACTCCAACCCCCGCCAAATCCGGAAACTCAGTTAAATTATCGCTTGCTAATTTTGCAAGTCTGCTAACAACATGTGCTGGGCCACCTTCAGCCTCAGTGGCGTGGTCCTCTTTCTTTATTACGTTCCATTGGTCATCTTTTTTTTCAATTACGGCAACTTTTATATTGGTGCCACCAAGATCTAAACCAAGATATTTTGCCATGTCTGATGATATCTAGAGGTTTAGAAACCGACTTCAGTGAGTGACTTGGAAAGAATTTCTAATCCAAGTATTGCATCACTCTCACTGACGTTACATGGCGGAACCATATGAATTCGATTGAAATTATTAAATGGCATCAGACCATTTTTTTTACAAGCTGCAACAATCTCATTCATCTTTGCACTAGATGCGCCATATGGTGCAAGTGGTTCCCGGCTTTTGCGATCTGTAACCATATCAATTCCCCAGAAAACTCCAGCACCTCTTATGTCACCCATTACTTGATGCTTCTTAGCTAACTCATGCAATCCAGGACCTAAAATCTTTTCGCCAATCATTGCTGCATTTTCTACCATTTTTTCACTCTTCATGACATCAATTGTGGCAACCGCAGTTGCGCAGGCAAGTGGATGGCCAGAGTAGGTAAGACCGCCTGGAAATACTCGTTCGTCAAATGTTTTAACTACTGGCTCTGAAATCACAACTCCACCAAGTGGTACATAACCTGAGGTGACACCTTTAGCAAAAACAATTAAATCTGGTGTTGATTTAGAGTGTTGATATCCAAACCACTTACCGGTTCTGCCAAAACCAGACATAACCTCGTCTGCAATCCATAAAATCTCATACTTATCACAAAGTGCGCGAAGCCCATCTAGATAACCAGCTGGTGGAACTAAAACTCCAGCGGTTCCAGGAACTGATTCAATTAATATTGCTGCAATAGTTTTAGGACCTTCAAAAATAATTGTTTGTTCTAAATGCTCTAATGCTCGCTGTGATTCCTCTGCCTCATTTGTTGCCCAAAAAGCAGTTCGATATAGATATGGTCCCCAGAAGTGCACATGTCCAAAACCAAACTCATTTGGAAACCTTCTTGGATCTCCAGTTGCATTTATCGCAGATCCAGTATTGCCATGGTACGAACGATAGGTTGAGAGAACTTTATGTTTATTGGTGTGCAGCCTGGCCATTCTGATGGCATTTTCAATTCCATCAGCACCGGCATTTGTGAAGAAAACTTTTTTAAACTTATCTCCGCCTATTTCAAGAATTCTCTTTGCAGCTTCATTACGTGCTTCATTAGCATGTTGAGGTGCAATGGTGGTCAGCACATCTGCTTGTTCTTTGATAGCAGCAATAACCTTAGGATGTTGATGTCCGATATTTGTGAAAACTAATTGGCTCGAAAAATCTAAATATTTTTTACCAGTAAAGTCCCAAAAGTAAGAGCCAGCTCCACCTGCGATAGCCATCGGTGAAATTTGAGCTTGGGCAGACCAAGAATGAAAAACATTTGCCCGGTCATCAGCAAATACTTTTGCAGCCTTATCTGGGTCATTAATTGGGGTACTCACACCACTCCCTTATCCCTTGCTTTGGTAGCCAATCTAATCACTTAAACAAAGGTTTTCCTAGCAGGGTGGAGAAGGCGATAAACCTGAAGTATTGTTGAGATATGAAAAGTATTTCGCATTGGATTAATGGCGCAGTTGTAAGTGAGAAATCCGACAAAACTGGTGAGGTATTTAACCCAGCAACTGGTCAGATTTGTGCAACTGTGGAGTTTGCAACACCAGCCACCGTTGATAAGGCTGTAAACGTTGCAACTGAAGCTTTTGCTAGTTGGCGACATAGCTCCCTTACTAAACGAACCCAAGTTCTATTTGCATTTAGAGAATTAGTTAATCAAAACAAAGAAAAAATAGCAGCATTAATTACGCAGGAGCATGGCAAAGTTTTAAGTGATGCCCTAGGTGAAGTAACTAGAGGACTTGAGGTTGCTGAGTTTGCTTGTGGTATTCCACATTTATTAAAGGGTGGTTTTTCTGAAGAGGTTTCAACTGGCGTAGATGTATACTCAATTCGCCAACCACTTGGTCCGGTTGCGATTATTTCCCCATTTAATTTCCCCGCGATGGTACCGATGTGGTTTTTCCCAATTGCACTTGCGTGTGGAAATACCGTAATTATTAAACCTTCCGAAAAAGATCCAAGCGCAATTATGTTTATTGCCGAACTTTTAAAAGAGGCCGGTTTACCAGATGGTGTATTTAACGTTGTCCATGGCGACAAGGTTGCAGTTGACTCACTCCTTAACCATCCAGGCATTAAATCAATTTCCTTTGTTGGCTCAACACCAATTGCTAAATATGTTTATGAAACTGGCACAAAATCTGGAAAACGCGTCCAGGCATTAGGTGGCGCTAAAAACCACATGATTGTTTTGCCTGATGCTGATTTAGAGCTTGCTGCTGATGCTGCGATTAATGCTGGTTTTGGCTCAGCTGGTGAACGATGCATGGCAATTTCAGCAATTGTTGCAGTAGAACCAATAGCAGATAAATTAATTGAAAAGATTAAAGAGCGGGCTTTAAAGATTAAAACTGGTGATGGCACAAAAGGTGCTGATATGGGCCCACTTGTTACAAAAGTACACCGTGACAAAGTTGCCTCATATATAAGTGCTGGTGAAAAAGAGGGCGCCAAAGTAGTCGTTGATGGCAGAAATGTTGATGTTGCCGGTGATGGTTTTTGGCTCGGACCAACATTGTTTGATCATGTAAAGCCAAGTATGAGCATTTATTTAGAGGAGATATTTGGGCCTGTGTTAAGTGTAATCAGAGTTAAAAGTTATGACGAGGCACTAAACCTAGTTAATAGTCATCAATATGGAAATGGAACTGCAATATTTACTAATGATGGTGGAGCAGCGCGTAGGTTTCAAAATGAAGTAGAGGTCGGAATGGTGGGAATAAATGTTCCAATTCCAGTACCAATGGCTTATTTCTCATTTGGTGGTTGGAAGAACTCTTTATTTGGAGATTCTCATGCCCATGGAACTGATGGTGTTCACTTCTTTACTAGAGGGAAAGTTATTACTTCTCGCTGGTTAGATCCTAGCCATGGTGGAATTAATTTAGGCTTTCCACAAAATACTTAACCGCGAAGATTTTTTGCAAGCTCCGCAAAATCATTAACCATAAAATCAACCTCGGTTTGACCATGAGCCAAGCTAATTAACCACTGCTCATCTAATCCGGGTGGAGTCATAATTCCATGGTTAAGTGACCATAGGAATGAAGTTTCTGCTACTAGAAAATCTGTGGCTTTGTAATCTCGATAATTTCTAACTGGTTTATCAGACCAGGTAACACAACCTTTTACGCCAAAACCAACTGTGTGAGCTGGAAGTTCATACTCAGCAATTACTTCACTAATTCGCTTAAGTGCTTGCAGATTTAATGACTCTGCTTTTTCTAGGGCTTCCGGCGTGCAAACTTTATCTACTGCTCTTACTCCAGCCATTGCTAAAATATGTCCATTAAATGTACCAAGATGTGGCATACGGCCATCAGTAACTGGTTTCATAAACTCAGCCTTACCACCAAATGCGGCAAGTGGAATGCCTCCGCCAATGGATTTAGCAAGACAAATTAAATCTGGAAGTACTCCTAATCTTTGTGCCGCACCTTGTGGCCCTGCAGTTAATCCAGTTTTTACTTCATCAAAAATTAAAACAATTTTATATTGATCACATAGCACTCTAACTGCTTCTAAATAACCCTCATCAGGCAAAACAATTCCGATATTCTCTAAAACTGGTTCAACAATAAAACATGCAATTGTTTTTGCATGCTCTGAAAATACTTTTTCTAAAGCTTGAATATTATTAAATGGCACAACATATGACTCACCAGGTAGTGATGCATTTCCAATTACGGAGTTAGGTGCCTCTGCCGGTCCTGCCTTATCAAGTGAAGGCTTGGTTGAAACCATGACTGCGTCACCGCTTCCATGATAGCCACCTTCGACTTTAACCACTCCTTCTTTTCCAGTATATGCACGAGCAGTTCTAACTGCATACATCGTTGATTCAGTTCCAGAGTTGGTGAAGCGAATCTGGTCAATTCCAAATCGGCGGCATAATCTCTCAGCAGCATCGCGAGAGATTGGAGATGGAGCAGTAAATAAGGTTCCAACTTCTAGGGCAGTTCTAACTTCTGAGACCACCTCTGGATTTAAATGACCAACTAACATCGAACCAAATCCCATGGAAAGGTCGAGCATCTTGCGGCCATCAACATCGGTCATCCATGCACCTTTAGCTGAGGCGATTGAAATTGGGTATGGCTCAAAAGATTGGAAGGTTGAGTGAGCGCCGAGTGGAATATTTTGAACCGCTAATTGATACTCAAGACCTGAGCTAAGTAATCTGCTTTTATATAAATCTTGTTGTTGCTGTAAAAGTTTTTCTAGATTAGTTCTATCTAGCGGTTTTGAATGTGTAGGTACCGCGCGGAAGGTTTGAGGGTGATGCGTTTGTGTTTTCATGCGGATTTGTACAATCAAAGGGTTCAATTAGAACCAATGTGTGAAGTGCACTCTCCTAGTCAAACGTTGTCTTACTTGCGTAGTTTAGCAGAACTAAAATTACTTTCAACCCCCATAAATCATGCGTAAAAATGTCAAAGTTTTAACAAGTAATACTTTTAAAAGGTAAGATTTACAAATGGTAAATAAGCGAGTTGATCTTTCGCCAGTACAAATTGAGCATATAAAAAGTTTAGTTACTGGATTAGTTTCAACAAATGAAACTGTGCTTGATCAACATGGTCGAGATGAATCTGCAATTCCTCCAGTTAGACCTTCAGTTGTTGTCATGCCGCAAAGCACTGAAGAGGTTTCTAAAGTTTTAGCGTATTGCAATTCCGAAAAGATTCCAGTTGTGGCATTTGGTGCTGGCTCTTCCCTTGAAGGACATGTCCTTCCTTTGTTTGGTGGAGTATCACTTGATCTAACTGAAATGAACAAAATAGTTGAGATCCGCCCTGATGATCTGTTGGTAAGAGTTCAGCCAGGTGTGCATAGAGTTGCATTAAATGAAAAATTATCTAGCTCTGGTTTATTTTTTTCAGTTGATCCTGGCGCTGATGCCACATTGGGCGGAATGGCTGCAACTGGTGCCGCCGGAACTACCACGGTTCGGTATGGATCAATGCGCGATAATGTTTTAGCACTAACCGCTGTTATGGCAGATGGCACAGTTATTAAAACTGGCCGAGAGACTAGAAAATTATCTGCTGGATATGACCTAACTCGATTGTTAGTTGGCTCCGAGGGAACTTTGGCGGTTATTACTGAATTAACTCTTCGGGTATTTGGTATTCCAGAGAAAATGGCTGCTGCAATAGTTCGCTTTGAAACTTTAGCTGATGGAGTTACCGCTGCAACAGCAATTGTTCGATCTGGTATTTCAATCGCAAGATGCGAATTTTTAGATGCTAAGTGCATTAAGAATGTAAATGCTCATGATGGGCTAAACCTGGCTGAGGTTCCAACATTATTCTTTGAATTTCATGGCTCACCAGCTGGAGTAGCTGAAGATGCTGCTTCGGTAAAAAGTATTGTTGAAGAGTTTGGTGGTTCACAGTTTGAGTGGACAACTGATGAAGGTGCTCGTCGCAAATTGTGGCAAGCACGTCATAATGCTTATTGGGCTGGCATTGCAGCAAATCCGGGAAAGCGTGCAGTTAGTACTGATGCCGCGGTACCGCTATCAAAACTTTCAGATGCGGTAGCTATTGCAGATCAAATACTTGCTAAACATCCTTACCCCTATTCAATACTTGGGCATGTAGCAGATGCAAACTTTCACTGCTTCATAGTGACTGATCCAGCAAAGCCAGAAGAGTTAGAGGATGTGCGACACATTACTCATGAGATCACAATGAAAATGATTGAGATGGGCGGCACTTGTACCGGTGAACATGGCATAGGCTCAGGAAAAATTCAGGCTTTAATTGCAGAAACTGGCGCTCCAGCGGTTAATATTATGAAATCTATAAAGCAAACTCTAGACCCTAACAATATTTTAAATCCCGGAAAGGTTTTCAACTAATGAGTCTTACCGTCTGGGAAGTCACAATTGCAGCCCTACTTGCAGTATTAGCTTTTGACCTAGCGTTAGCGGTAATTAGGAGAAACAAAGAGACCTCTATAAAAGAAGCAGCAGCCTGGACAATTTTTTATGTTCTTGCAGCAATTGCATTTGGGTACTCCCTAGGAGTTTGGAATACAACCCAAGCACGCGGCGAATTCTTTGCTGGGTGGATTACTGAGTACTCATTATCGGTTGATAACCTATTTATATTTATATTAATTCTTGCCCGATTTAAAGTAGATAAAACAAAGCAACAATTAGTCTTATTAGTTGGAATTATTATGGCTTTAATTTTGCGCGGTACTTTTATTGCTTTAGGTAGCGCTGCAATTTCAAGGTTCTCATGGGTATTTTATATTTTTGGAGCATTCCTGCTATTTACTGCTTACAAATTAATAAGTGAATCTGGAGAAAAGGAATGGAAGGAAGGAAAAGTAATTTCCTGGTTCCGAAAAAAGGGTGCATCACCTTTAACTATTGTTTTGGTTGCAATTGCCTTTACTGACTTAATATTTGCACTTGACTCAATTCCAGCAATTTTTGGCTTAACAAAAGATCCTTATATAGTTTTCACTGCTAATGCTTTTGCGCTAATGGGACTTCGTCAGCTCTACTTCTTGCTAGGTGGCTTGATGAACAAATTAATTTATTTGACTCAAGGATTAGCGATAATTCTTGGCTTTATTGGAATCAAGTTGATAGTCGAGGCAATTCATGGAGGCGGCACCCACAAAATTCTTGGTGTTGAAATCCCAGAAATTTCAACTCAATTCTCACTAATAGTCATAGTTGGAACTTTAGCAATCACGACTATTGCAAGTCTGTTCGTTAGTTCTAAATCAAAGGTGGCAGAATAGCCCTCATGATTGAGGGCTCAAATAAGATTCAGGTTTTCGAACCACATCGCTCAGCACTGCCACCATTGAAACCATATATCTCTGAGTTCTGGCGCAGGCGGGAATTTGCTACCGAATTATCAAAGTTCTCAGATAAAGCCGAATACTTAGAATCTAAGCTAGGAAAAGTTTGGCTCGTTTTAAATCCATTATTTTTAGCAGTTATTTACTACTTACTTGTAACAGTTATTCAAGGTAGATCTGCGCAGACAAATTCATTTACGATTTTATGTCATATTCTTATTGGTTTATTTACTTTTTACTTCGCACAAAACTGTATTTTGTTAGGTGCGCAATCTATTACTTCTGGTGGGCGTCTAATACTGAATCAAGCTTTTCCAAGATCATTACTACCGCTTTCTAGTGCAATAAGCGCTGCGCGCCAATTTCTACCAACCTTACCGGTATATATTTCAATCGTAATTATTGGAAAATTAGTTTATAACGATACAGCGCTCCCCGGATTTACTTGGAATTATCTACTTATTCCATTTATATTTATTTTATTAACACTGACGAGCTTTGGGCTTTCTCTTTTGTTTGCAACTATGAATGTTTACTTTCGTGATACAACTAAATTACTCTCATACATAATGCGAATCTGGCTATACGCCTCCCCAGTTTTATGGCAGCCAGAAATGCTCACTGGATGGCATCGAATAATTCTTTATTTAAACCCGCTTGGGCCAATACTTTCGGCAAACTCTAGTATTTGGATAGATGGAATGACTCCAACTATGCCTCAATTAATCGGTTGTTTGTTCTGGGCATTTGGTTCCATTTTGATAGGTGGATACTTCTTTATTTCTAGGGAGCGCGATTTTGCCATCAACATCTAATCAAAAGTTTGTGATGCCAGATAATCTGGCAATTCGCATTGAAGATCTTTCTATTAGCTACAAGATCAATGTTGAGTCTAAGAAAACTTTAAAAAATGCATTAATGCGAGCTAGTCGTGGTGAGCGAATTCGAACTCGGACTGTTGAAGCGGTTAAGAACTTAACTCTTGATATTCCACATGGTTCGGTAGTTGGAATTGTTGGCGCTAATGGTGCTGGTAAATCAACTTTAATGAGATCAATTGCGGGAATCTTGCCACCAACAACTGGAAGAATTGCAGTAAATGGAAGAATCTCAACTCTACTTGCACTCGGTGTTGGTTTTAACCAAGCATTATCTGGGCGCGACAACATTATTTTAGGTGGCCTAGCAGCTGGCATGAGCAGGTCAGAGATTGAAAGCCAAACAGATGCAATTGCTGCATTCGCAGATCTTCCCGATGGTTTTATAGATATGCCAGTTCGTACTTATAGCAATGGTATGTATAGCCGGGTTGCATTCTCTGTGGCTGTAAATATGACACCAGATATTTTGTTACTAGATGAAGCACTTTCAGCCGGGGATGCAGCTTTTAAAGAGAAATCATTTAATCGGATGCGCCAACTATGTGCTGAAGCAAGAACAATTTTAATTGTTTCACATGCACTTACATCTTTGAATGAACTTTGTGATCATGCAGTCTGGCTGCATAAAGGGCAAATGCTTGCTTCTGGAAAACCAGATGAAATCACTGAACAATACTTAAAGTTTTTAAATGTTGGTGAACTGCCCTCTAGCTATGAAGATTTATAAGGGTAATACAAAAAATACTGCAGTAATAAATGCCGCTAAAGCTGCTGATTTAAGCAGAATAATAATTGCAGTTTTTCGATCTGCCTTTCGGTCTTCAGTTGATTGCACTCTTGAAATTTTTCCTAATCTTTCAAAATTAAATGTTCCAGCTAATCCATAGGCTAAACAGAATTTACTTCTAGATTGCACAAACCCGATTGAAAAAACAAGTGCTGGTACAAAAATCGAAAGTCGCGAAGATCTAGTCTGGTCAGTTGCTAAAAGTGCGGTTGCAGAAGAAACTGTTAGAAATATTCCAAAAAGGGCAACTAACTGACGTCGTCTAATTTCGCCCTTGCCAATGTTGCAGGTACCTGGGATATATTCGCTACTCACTTATGCCTCTTCCCGCTCTTCATCATCATTCCAAACTTCATACTCATCACTTTCATCGCGAGCAAGCCAATTGAATAAAGTTTTAGCCGCACCAAAGACAATTAATATTCCAGCAAGAAATGCTATTAATCTTTTAAAAGCTTTGATCATGGGACAAATCTACTACTACTTACAATCTCTGGTTGCTAGAAACCTTCGTCGGCGAGTTTTTTCAGCGAGTCACCAGAGAGTCTAAAAACCGTCCACTCATCCATGGCGACAGCACCAAATGATTTGTAGAAATCAATAGCGGGTTGATTCCAATCAAGTACCCACCATTGAAATCTTGGGTATCCCTGCTCAACACAAATCTGTGCCAATCTGACCAATAATGCTTTACCGTGACCGGCTCCTCGATACTTTGGATCGACAAATAAATCTTCTAAATACAATCCATGTTTGCCTAGCCAAGTTGAGTAATTTAAATGCCAAATCGCTATTCCAGTTACCACACCACTTTCTTCAGAAAGCAAACAGTGGACCTGAGGATTCTCACAAAAAAATGATTGCTTTAAATCATCAATTGAAAGCACTACTTCGTGTGGTGCTTTTTCATACTCGGCAAGGGCATGGATATATTTAAATATTTCCGCAAGATCAGCAATAGTTGCCGGACGAACAATTACGGACATTTAGCTAATTTTTGCAGCAGCAAAAGCAGACTCTATATCTGCCCATAGATCATCAACATTTTCAATACCAACTGAAAAGCGAATTAAATTCTCTGGAATGGTTTCACTCTCAGTTGCCCACCTACGGCGACGTTCCCAAATTGATTCCACTCCGCCTAATGACGTTGCATTTGTGATTAATTTCGATGAATCACACATTAAATCTATTTGAGCAACAGTTGCTTTAACTTCAAATGAAATCATTGCTCCAAAGCCCTTCATAAATGATTTAGCGCGGGCATGATAAGGATCTGTTGCAAGGCCTGGATATCTAACTTTTGAAATTCTTGAATCCTTTGAAAGTTTCGTTGCTAAATCCATCGCATTTTCTTGTGAGCGCTGCATTCGAAGAGCAAATGTGCGCAGGCCTCTTAACGCCAACCAAGTTTCAAATGGTCCGGCAATTGTTCCGCCATAACGTCTAGCTTGCTCTAATCTTCCATAAAGTGCTTGATCATTTGTGCTGACGGATCCAAGAATTAAATCACTATGGCCAGAAAGATATTTTGTAACTGAATGAATGCTTATATCAGCGCCTAAAGCTAGTGGATTCTGAATTAGTGGAGTTGCAAGTGTGTTATCAACTGCAACACCACAACCATTTGCTTTACTAGCAGAAATAATTTTAGGCAAATCAACAACTTCAATTGCAGGATTTGTTGGAGATTCTAGATAAACCATTGCAGCTCCGGGAATTGCCGCAAGCACGGCTTCGGTATCTGCTAAATCAACAAATCTAACTTTTAATCTTTCAACCTCACTCATCTTTTTTAACATTGTTGTAGTTCCCTGATAACCGTTGTGGGCTGCAACAATTACCGCACCCTCTGGCAATAAAGAAAATACTGAACTGATTGCTCCCATGCCAGATGAAAATATTAAAGTTTTACCACCTTCAAGTACTGAAATCGCTTCTTCTAAAGCACTCCAGGTTTCATTACCGTATCGACCATAACCAATTGGGCCACCAGCATGAAATGTCGAGTTAAGTGCAATTGGTGGATTTAAAGCTCCATCAGATTCTTTTGTGGGACGTCCAGCTGCAACAACTTTTGTCTCGAGTGAAAGTTTTTTCCAATCCTGCTCTTGATTCATAAGAGTAAGCCTAACTCATAAAAACAGTACTAATTCTTCGGCTCAAGAATTAACGCAACGGAATTAATGCACCAACGCTCATCAGTTGGCACTGCATAACCTTCCCCCGTGAAAACATGACCTAAATGTGATCCACATGCTGCGCATCTAACCTCAGTCCTCACTCTTGGAAACAATGATCTGTCCTCAATCAATTCAACCGCATCATCCTTTGTTGGTGCATAGAAAGATGGCCAACCACATCCGGAGTGAAATTTCGTGTCAGATCTAAACAATTCTGCCGAACAAGCTTTGCATTTATAGACACCAATAGTTTCACTGTCGGTGTACTCGCCAGTGAATGGAGTTTCAGTTGCTGCATTACGCAAAACATCGAAAGAAAGTGGATCAACCCTATTTTTTAGCTCTTCTTCATTTACTTTAACCGGATAGGCAACACCTTTTGAATTAATTTGAGTTATTTCATTCATTAGCACTCGATGTAACTAGTGGGTATGCAACTCCAGTAGAGGAATGACAATCATATCCGTTTGGATTTTTAGCCAAATACTTTTGGTGATACTCCTCCGCCAACCAGTAGGTCACTCCAGAAGCAGGCAATATCTCTGTAACTATTTTGTCCATCCCATTTTTACTCAGCTCTTTTTGGTATGTCTCTTTACTATATATTGCTTGACTTAATTGTTCGGCTGAAGTTGTATAGATAGCTGAGCGATATTGAGTTCCGATATCTCCGCCTTGTTTATTTAGGGATGTGGGATCATGCATTACCCAGAACTCTGCCAATAATTTCTCATAAGAAATTATTGAGGAATCATAAATTATTTCAACCATTTCTGCATGGTTTGTTTTACCGGAACAAACTTCTTCATATGTTGGATCTGTTTTACTTCCACCCATATATCCAACTGAAGTTTGAGTTACACCCTCTAGTTGCCAGAATCTGCGCTCTGCACCCCAAAAACAACCTGTTGCGAAGTATGCGGCTTGGCTCATTTGCTAATTCTCTCCTATTGCTAAGCGCTCTGCAATCTGAAAATCAATTAAATTAATTTGTACTGCTGCTCAACTGATAACCTTTGACTGTTAGATGCTAATCAGCCCCCGTAGCTCAGGGGATAGAGCACCGCCCTCCGGAGGCGGGTGCGCAGGTTCGAATCCTGCCGGGGGCACTTGATTAGAGAATGTGTGATCTAAATCTTTAAATATTTATATTTCTCAGTGAAATATCCTTGTTTATTAATTAAATTAAGGAGAGAATATGCCAAGTAATTTCAATTTAATTCCAATTTTCTACTGAAGGAGTTGACTGCCCTATGGATTGGCGACATGAAGCTGCTTGTCGCGAAGAAGATCCAGAGGTTTTCTTTCCAGTTGGAAACACCGGCCCTGCCTTAGCTCAAATAGAAGAGGCAAAAAAGATTTGTGAAAGATGTCCAGTTAAAGAGCCATGTCTTGCTTGGGCACTTGAAAGCGGTCAAGATGCTGGAGTTTGGGGCGGTTTATCTGAAGATGAACGCCGAGCAATGAAACGTAGAGCAGCCCGTAATCGTGCTCGCCAAATTGAAAACCAAAATAGCTTCTAATTTGTATTAAAAGTTATTTCACCTCTAGTTAAACCATTTTCTCGAAATAACTTAATATTCCCTTTTAATTCATTTTTTGTAAGAGTGTTTGCAATTTGCAATCCAAGATTTGCTGATTTTTCAAGATTAAACTCAGCCGGCAATCCAGCACCATTGTCGATAACTGTCACTTTATAAGAATTACTATTTTTAACTATCTCAACAGATAACAAGTCACCTGAATCAGACAAGCCGTGCTCGAGTGCATTATGAATTAACTCAGTAATCACCAACGAGAGTGCAGTTGCAACCTTTGAGTCAAATGAGCCAAACTCACCAGTTTTTGTATACTTTATATCTCTTGGATTTAAATCAATTGCATTTTTAATGATTTGTTCAAAAATTTGATCAAACTCAACTGATTCAGTTGATTGATTAGATAAAGTTTCATGAACTAGCGCAATTGAAGCAACTCTTCGAACTGCTTCAGAAAGTGCAGCGCTAGCAGTTGGATCCTCGACTCTCCTAGATTGCAAACGTAGTAGTGCTGAAACAGTTTGAAGGTTATTTTTTACTCGATGATGGATTTCCTTAATTGTGGCATCTTTAGTAACTAACGCTCGATCCCTATTTCTAAGTTCAGTTACATTATGAAGCAAAACAATTGCACCAATTCGGTCTTCGCCTTGGGTTAATGGAATCACTAATATATCGATTACACCATCTGGGCTTTCATACTCTGCTCGGCGTAAGAATTTTCCACTTAGTAATGTCTGCCACGATTCATCTGTTGGTTGATTATCACCTTTGTGTAGTGATGCAAATATTTCACCTAATTTTTGTTGTTCTAACTCACTTTGAAATCCAACTCTACTCAACGCTGACCTAGCATTTGGAGAGGCAAAGAAAACTGTTCCGTTAACATCTAATCTGATTAAACCATCACCAACTCTTGGGGCTGACTCTGAACTGTAAATACTATTTCGAATTGGAAAATTACCTTCGGCTACCATTTGAAAAATTTTATGGGCAATTTCTCGATAATTTAACTCTAGCTTTGAAGGTAGTCGCATTAAGTCTGAGTTACGATGCCGAGAAATTACAGCCAAAGTCTTACCTTTGAAATTTACTGGAATTGTCTCTTCTTTAATCATAATTTCCCCAACTAACTCTGGTTGGGTGTCTCTAACAATTTCACTTTCCGATAATGCTTGATCAATTCGCGGTCTTGCGCCCCAATTAATATTAG
>Ga0209088_10001309_pt1 | contig 16077 bp, 8 predicted proteins | sample S_140625_EF_Meta_FD_187324 | JGI IMG/M metagenome (GOLD analysis project Ga0209088, IMG submission 187324) | Freshwater microbial communities from Lake Simoncouche, Canada to study carbon cycling - S_140625_EF_MetaG (SPAdes) (version 2) | ecosystem: Environmental > Aquatic > Freshwater > Lake ... | reverse complement strand
TGCAGAGCGTCACCGAAAAAGTGAGCTGATGACCGTAATCTGCAACAGTCGGCTTGTAGGTAAGTGAATTAGCTCCGATAATTGCAACACCATCAATAAACCACTGATATGTCAGAGACACTCCTTGATCCCATACGCCTGGAAGTATTAACGAATCAGAGCCAACCCAGCTAACCCCAAACATGAAAGTTGGCGTTGGTGTCAGCTTCAAAATGCCCGATTCAACCGAAACAGATGCGCTTATCTGAGTTACTGGGGCATAACCCGGTGCAGAACCAGTTACCTGAACGCTGACCAGACGACCTATATCAGCGATCGATGACAAATAGGTCATACCAGTCGCAGTCGAGATTGCCACACCATCGCGTAACCACTGATAAGACAACGAAGCATTCGCATCCCATGAACCAGTAACCGCAGTCAAAGACGACCCAAACCTTGCGTCGCCGCTTAGAGATGGAAGAGGGGTCAGCACAAAACTCTTTGGAGCTACGAGCGCAGGTGCGCTTGTAGCAGTTGATGAAGCATAACCCGGTGCAGAACCAGTTACCTGAACGCTGACCAGACGACCTATATCAGCGATCGATGACAAATAGGTCAATCCAGTTGCATTAGAAATCTTGACGCCATCTCGGAACCACTGATAAGACAACGAGGCATTCGCATCCCAAGAACCTGGCACTACTGTCAAAGCAGAACCATACTTCGCAATCCCAGATAAAGTTGGCGTCGGAGTTAGCGTCAAACTGCCGATATCTACCAAAACGTATGGGCTGGTCAAAGACACAGAGTTAAAGCCCATTGCGTACCCTGTCACCCGAACAAAAACCCTTTTACCAAGATCGTTGGCAGTGAGAACATAGGTGGGAGATGTAGCCCCAGGAATTGATATGGAATCGCTGAACCACTGATACGAAAATGCAACCCCTGAATCCCACTGACCAGTTGCCGCCGTAAGTCCCGAACCAACTCTTGCCGTCCCAGACAAAGATGGAGATTTAATGACCTCAAAATTGCCAAGGGCAACTTCCACTGATTGTGTGGTTGATATCGAGGAATCGTATCCTGTTGTAGACGCAATCACCTGAACGCTTATCTGTGCAGCACCATCGGCGGCAGTCAACAAGTACGTGGAATCTGTTGAATCTGAAATTGCGACTCCATTTCGAAACCATTGATAAGCCAATGAAACGCTCTTATCCCACACACCAGGAATAGCCGTCAAAGTCGACCCAACTCTAGCCAGCCCAGACAAAGATGGATAGCTAACCAACGCCAAACTTCCAGAGCCCACAGCTGCAGGTTCGCTTACCTGCGTGGATGTGACGTAACCCTTTGCTGATCCAGTTACCGCAACACTAACTAGTTGGCCGTAATCCATAACAGAAAGTAGATAGGAAGAAGAGTTAGCTCCGCTTATCTCAACTCCATTACGCAACCACTGGTATGAGAGAGAAACATCCTGACCCCAAGTGCCAGAATCCGCAGTTAAAGTACTTCCAACTTTCACAACACCAGTAAAAGATGGTGTTGGGGTCAGCACAAAATTATTTGGGGCCACAGAGACAGCTGCGCTATTGCGCGTAGATGAAACATAGCCCGCTCTAGAGCCAGTTACCGCAACGGATATTTGATGACCATAATCCAATCCAGCAAGGGTGTAGGTGTTACGCCAATCACCACTAATAGGGGCATCGTCACGAAACCACTGATAGGACAAAGAAACGCCTTCATCCCACCAGCCAGGGACAGCAGTCAAAGAAGAGCCAACTTTAGCGACACCGACCAACCAGGGAGTTGGGGTTAGATTTAGATCGCCCTCTGCAACCGTGACAGACTCGCTAACTTGGCCTGATCCATCAAAACCAAACTTATCGCCTCGAACGGTTACAAAAATCTTGTGCCCTAATGAGCCGACAGGAAGTTTGTAAGAATCGGAAGTTGCTCCGCTGATCGCGCTCCCGTTGTCGAAATACCATCTGTATGAAAGCACCACGCCTTCATCCCAAACACCTGGGTTGATGTGCAAAGTTTCGCCAACCTTTGCTACTCCAGACAGTGATGGCCTTGGGGTCAAAGTTAGGCTGCCAGGAGCTACAGATTCAGGAGTGCTTGTCCGAGTCGATGAAACGAATCCTGTTGCAGAACTCATTACCTGCACACTCACCTGACGGTTCGCGTCGTAGTCACTCAACAAGTAAGTTGAAGAGGTGGCGTCAGGTATCGCAACGCCATCACGCAACCACTGGTAGGAAAACGAAGCATTGATAGAGCTGCCATTGGGTAACCAAGGATAATAATATTCTGGATCCCACGACCCCGCATTAGCTGTCAAAGTTGCTCCGACCTTGAAAATACCGCTAACTGTCGGAGCAGAGTAACCTAAATCTCCCGACCCAACCACTCTTGACTGACTAAGTATTGGCTTCTGAGCGTACCCAGTTTTGAGTGCAAGAACCGAGTAAGTTAGTGTTTTACCTACATCACCAGGAACAGGAACATACGAAGGATTGTTGTCGGATACAAGCACCCCATCGACATACCAACTGTAATTATCGAAGCTGACTAATGGGTCGTATGAATACGGGTTTGGAAATATTTTGTTGCCTACTTGAGCGGCTGGCAATGGCGCGAAAATGTTGGCGTCAATTTGAGCTACAGGATATAAAGCGGTAGAGATGTTCTTGGCACCTGTGAACGGGACTTTCTGTGTTACCGAACACTTAAATGTTTTTCCCGCGTCCTCAGCCTGGATTGTGTATGAGGCACTTGATGAGCTGGAAATGATGCCCCACTGGGTCGTGTAGGAAGAGCTTCCTGAGCTGACAATGACGCCTCCAACTTCGATAGCGTAATCCCCTTGTGTGTCAAGGTTAGAGAGACAATTTACTGTCGATCCGATAGTTGGGTTGGTATTTGAGACAGAAAGTGTTCCAGTCACTGAATAGTTGTCGTAAAAGGCACGTTTTACGTAAACATCGGACCTTGAATATACCGATTCACTCCATGTTCTCGAATTAATATTGCCCCAAAAAAATTTGTAGTTACCGTAAGAATTTATAGTGTAAGTTGGCGAGTTCCCTGGACATGGCGTAGCTTTGTACCAAATGTGACAACTCAAGGAAACTGAGTAGGGGACACCCGTTTTCAATCCTGTTATCTCGAATTCTCCATTTTCGTCAGCGACAGTTACAGCGACCAGCGAATTTCCTTCTCTAATACTTATCGTTACGTAGGGCATCACTACCGAGGAATAGTTGTAGTCCGAATAACCTGTATCACGCAAGGTTGCACGCCAGGAAACTAAGTGGTTTATAGTAACCCAAGACTCATACCGGAGTAATGGATTTAGGTAGTTAGTTCTTTGTGTAGTGAACGATTGGCAGCTGTCACACGAGACCTTTAGGGAATATGAGCCTGGATCTACATATATTGAAGGAACGTTTGAATCAAAGTACGTCAAAGTTGTTAGCGTTTGCCCTTGGTATTCAAACGAAACTGGAGTTCCGTTAGAGTTCAGCACCAACAGATTCCACCCTGTGAAGCTTCTACCAACATCCGTGTTGTAGGTTTCGCCGTAGATTCGAGCGTCTTGAACCCAGACATCAATCTGAACTCTTTCCGCTGCAAGGGCTGCAGGCGAATGAACAAAGTTGGCCGAAAGAATAGTGGTGACAAGCATCAAATGCTTAAATCTTCGACTTCTAAATAGGCGCTTCAGCAAAGAACTCTTATTGCCCGTGCTCAATTGCATTGATTCCCTCCCTATTAGTAATTCTCTCGAATATAGGCATACGCATGATCAAACAATTCGCCTGAAGGAGGAAGTCCTGAGTTCCTTAGAATCAAACGGAGTTCCTGCCTAACTTTTCTATCTCCTGGATAGGAAGTCTGCCAGCCTGATCCTCTCACTGGGGTTACTAGAGAGTCGACTTGCTCTACTAGGCTCTCGATTACAACGGGGACACCATCAGGCGCATATTCTTCAAAGATTTGGGTCAGTGCACCCTTTCTTGGGTCCACAACTTTTACCTCGCTAATTCGACCTTCATCATCAGCCTTTTCAGCTTCCAGTAAGTCTCGTGCCAATTCAAGTATGTGCCTAAGGAACTCCACGCTTTCTGCTGCGGTTGAAATACGGCTAAGGCGCAGAAGCTCGAGCCTTTCAGATAAAGACAGCCAAACCTTGATGCCTTCTCCGTCAGTGATCCTTGCTTTGATCCGCTCCTCAAGTCTTTGAAGTACTTCAAGTGCTGTTGGTGCTGGTTTTCCATCGATTGGTGGATCAGGGAAAAGTCCGTTTTCTCTAAGCGCCTCAAGCACTTCGGCATCCATGGCCACTTTGTCGAGTTTGTCTCCGTCAATAGTTACACCAGTTAGATGTGTGTGGACAATCTCCATGGTCTTCGCGCCTAGACGCTGCCATAGCAGTAGGTCGGCAGCGTTGTTTGGTGCGATAGAAGCATAGACGCGAGCTAGGAATCTGTAGTGCTCCTCAATAGGGCGCAATTTAGTTTCTGGCCACAGGAATTCAAACAAACCCTGGCAACGCATGAATTGCGCTGCGAAGTCATCACGTTTTGTTGAGGTGTCAAGTATCTGCTGTGCATCATGAATCTGGTTAAAAACTGCTGCGGTCTTGTCTACGCTCTCGAAACGCTTCATGGTTGAAGCAACCTCAGCGTTCAGCTCGCTTAGGAGCATGTCAACGTCTTCTTGGTTTTGCCCTAACTTCATTGTTGCTTTTGTTGCTAAGGCTTTCGCAAGCTCAATACCGAGACCGACATAATCAACAATTAGACCATGAAGCTTTTGCTGACCTGAGATTGGGTTAGTCCATCTGCGGTTAGTTCGACAAACAGCCTGGAACAAAGTGTGAGCCCTTAGAGGTTTGTCGAGATACATAACTCCTTCAATAGGAGCATCAAAACCTGTGAGAAGTTTTGCTGTAACAATAACGAACTTCAGAGGATCATTGATGTCTCTAAACCTGTCTTTGATTGTTGCCTCTTGCTCCCGATCCAGATTCCATCTATCCCACTCTTGTGGGTCGTCCTTGACTGTTGTCATAACTACTGTTGCTTCCTCACCCGGATTCAGCAACTTAGTGATCTCGTTGTAGTAGGCGACACAAGTTTCTCTGTCATAAGCGACAACCTGAGCTTTGAGCCCTAGAGGAGCGATACGACTGCGGTAGTGATCAACAATGTCTTTACACACAGCCTCAATACGATCTTGATCCTTAACCACGATAGAAGTGTGTGAAGCCTTGGCCGCTAACTTTCCTCTTTGCTCTTCAGTAAGTCTTTCCTCATCAGCTAGTTCATCAAAAGCGGCTTGAAGATCTTCCCCGTTTAGGTGGAAGTTCACTAGCCGAGTTTCCACGTGAACCGGCAATGTTGCGCCATCGTGAATCGATCGTTCGACTGAGTAATGGTTTAGTGCTCCATCTGGATCATCAATGTCCCCAAACATTGCAAAGGTGTTTTTATCATCCGTTGATATAGGTGTTCCAGTAAGACCTATGAACTTCGCGTTAGGCAGAGCTTCCCGCATATCTAAACCAAGTCGGCCTTCTTGAGTTCTATGAGCTTCATCAACCATCACAATGATGTTCGAACGGTCATTCAACAAACCTGATTCAGCGAAACGGAAGATAGTTGTAATAATCACTCCACGCGCATCGCCCTTGAGCATTTGACGAAGTTGCTCTTTAGTTTCAGCTGTGTTTAGAGCTGATATGCCAACGGCTTTGAACTCCGCCTCAGTCTGCTGAATCAACTCAAGTCGATCAAGAACGATGACAATAGTTGGCGCATCCAACTCATTTTCTCTGCGCAACTTGGCTGCCGCGTAAGCCATCGCAAAAGTCTTACCCGATCCCTGATGATGCCAGATAAGACCTTGCTTCTTATTAGGGTCCTTACAGCGGGCGATAATCGCCTCTACAGCCTCGACCTGCGGATAACGCGGTATAACCTTTGTTCTAACCGCTCCGCTGGCTGTGCGACGAGAGGAATACAAAGTGAAGTTCCTCAAGATATCCAGAACCATGGCTGGAGTCAAAAGCAACTCTGCTGATCGCAACATGTTAGGCAAGCCAGGAGCCAAAATCTCATCAGCTGTAGAAGCCCAGTTCAACCAAAGCTCAGGCGGCTGCCCAACAGCTCCATACCTAAACTCCCTACCCTCAGAAGCAAAAGAGAGAACGTTTGGAACAAAAAACTCTGGGGTCTTCCTCTCGTATGCGTTATGTATGTCAGTAGCACCATTTAGCCAAGAAATATTTTTGTCCTTAGGTGTCTTCATCTCACCCACAACAAGAGGGATTCCATTAACCCAAAGGACGATGTCATACCGACGGTGCTCTCTGCCCACATGGAAAGTTGCCTCAGTAGTTACTCGGAATTTATTCGCTTCAATGTTTTCGAAGTCAATCAGATTCACTTGAACATCGCGATCTGTGCCAATGTATTTAATAGTCCGACGACCACAAAGCCAAGCAACGAACTCTTCGTTGGAAGCCACAAGCCCATCGTTGCGGACTCCCAGTATCACTGCCCGCAATTTTGAAACAACTTCTTCAACTCGGCCTTGAACCTCACCAATTTCTGGGTTCCTTTTAGATAGTGCGTCAAATAAATCATCAAGTACAAATACGCTTTCAAATGGGCGTCCCAGGTCCTCGTCTACGTCAAGTTCCCAGCCCATAGACGCAATATGATTAGCTAATCCATTTTGGATTACACGTTCGTCAAGATTCTCGAAAGGAGTCATGCTTCACCACCCAAAAATTTGTCGTAAGTCTGAGGGATTTCATGTCTTTGGGTGAGCAGACTTTCTAGTATTGCCTCCCGGAGCATTTGAGACTGCTCAAGAGTTTGCGTAGCCTTTGAAACTGACTCGTCCATAGCATTGAATAGATCTGCCAAGCTATGCTGCACTTCGAGGGCTGGCAGACCAAATGAGAAATTACCTATATCGGCGGGCCTCACTGCAGGGTAGTTTGATCCTGTCGATTTACCAACTAGATAACTAACAAATCGTTCAGAGCGGATCACAGCCCATAGTAAATCAGGGTTGACAACTTGGCTATTGGGTCTCAAAACACAGAAACCTGTCGAAGCTATCTCACCGTTATATTCTTCTTCAACCATCGCAAAGCCACGCAGGTACGGCCTCACCGTAGAAACTAAGACGTCATCAGTTCGAATTGTCCTTCGTGCACGCCCTGGAGCCTCCGAGAAAGGAACTGGCACTATATTTGGCGCGATTCCGCTGTCAATACTCACCTTTGACAAATCAATGTAGCGAATCATGCGAGCTGATTTAGCATCTTTGGCCTGTTCAGGGTTTAGATCAACAATTTGGGAGATCTTTACTTGAGTGAAATCAAGTGCGGTAAAGTTCACAAATTTATCTATTGATGACTGTCTGGCTAGTCGTAGAGAAGCTAAGTAACGCTTCAGCTGTTCAATATACGAATCCATTGACGTAATGAGATCAACAATTCTCTTCTGTTCAGGAATTGAAGGGACAGAAATGGGCACAGGACTGAGCGAGGTCTTCGTTATTTGGGGCTGGACTTGACCGCTAATGGCACCAGAACCTTCTAGATCTAATGCTGAGAGTGCCAATGGAATGTATTTAGGGAGCAACTCTTGGTCTGACTTCTGCCAAATGGCCATAACATTTCCGGAGAGAAACGCTTTTTGATCGATGAAGTGGACAGTGCCGCAAGAACCTCGGCACCCGAGAGCTGTTAAGTGGAAGTCAAAGTTGTATTCGTCAATTTGCCCGACAATTCCATTTGCCCCATAAACAGGATATGAGCCGTCGGATAGAGATGAAAGGGCTATGGTCTTTCCTTGTTGGATATTGCATATTTCACCAAGTGTTGTCTCTTTCCATTCACCAGTCATAACCAGCAGCTCTCAATTTGGTGATTAGTGCTTTCTCTGAAGAAGCAAGTTCTAATCGAGACTGATCAAAAGAGATAAGGGCTTCTCTAACATCAATCACTTCAGCTGCATCTGCTTTTAGGTAGCGACCAATGTTTAGGTCCCAGTTGTTTTCCATAATCTCATCGTGTGAAACCATTCGGGCTGAGACGGCAGTCTTTTCTGCTTCACCAAGGGATTGATAGACAGCGAAAACATCTTCAACATCATCAACGGTCAGAGAGTTTTGCGCTTTACCTTTAGCAAATCTCTTGGAGGCATCAATGAATAGAACATGCTTCTTTCGCTTCTTGTCTTTGGTAGCTCTAAAGAACAGAAGGCTGGCGGGAATTGTTGTTCCATAAAAGAGGTTTGGTGCTAGCCCTATAACTGTTTCAAGTAGATCTGACTCAATTAAGTGTTTACGAATAGCGCCTTCTGCTCCTCCTCTAAACAAAACGCCATGTGGCATTACAACTCCAACACGACCTGTCTCAGGTTTCATTGATGAAATCATGTGCTGGACCCAGGCGAAGTCTCCGTTGTTCTTTGGGGGCACTCCACCAATAGCTCTCTTGTGAGGATCTGTGGCCCACTTGTCGGCTCCCCAATCCTTCAAACTGAATGGAGGGTTAGCGACAACTAGATCAAACTGATCTAGTTTTCCCTTATCGTTTAGGAACTTCGGATTGTTTAGTGTGTCTTCACGTCGGATTTGTGCGTCCTCAACTTCGTGGATGAATAGGTTCATGCGTCCAATAGCGGCAGACGTTTGGTTAACTTCTTGTCCGTAGAACCTCATTCGCTGGACTGATCCACCTGACTGCTTCACTTCTGCAGCTGCTTCGATTAACATACCTGCAGAACCACAGGCAGGGTCATAGATTGAATCTGTTGGCTCTGGGCCAAGTATGCGAACTAGTAAGTGAACTACAGCTCTCGGTGTGAAGAACTGGCCTGCGCTTGTTGCGCTTTCATCTGAGAATCTCTTAAGGAGGTATTCGTAACCTCCACCAAGAAGATCATTAGATACCTTGCTTGGAGAAATGTCTCTCAATCCAAAGTGCTGGACTAGTTTCTCTAAACGCTCTGGCGGCATTTTGTTGTGATCGGCCCATGGTGCGTTGCCAAAGATCTGCGCAAGCTGATTAGGGTTTGCTTCTTCAATCTTTTGCATCATGTTCTGAATCAGAACACCATGATTTTCAGTGGCTCTTCTCAAATCTGCCCAGTGGCATCCATCAGGAATCTGGAAGGTGTGGAAGTCAGCAGCTGTTTCTCTGTCGATGTCGATGCCGAACTGCTTGATTGCCTTCTCTTGCTCTTCATCCCAGGTGTCGCTCAGTCGCTTTAGGAATAGCAAAGGGAAGACATAATCTCTTAGGTTGGCTGGATCTACTGGGCCTCTAAGGATGTTAGCGGCATCCCAAAGCCAGGACTCGATCTCTTGCTGCGTTGTTGAACTCACGTTTATTGTCTTCCCTGCGATAGCGTGCCCATTGCCCTTGCATGTGCCAAATCCCTTAGTAGAGGCAGCCACTTTGCTTAGAGTTCAATGCTAATACCGAACGGAGACATTGTCGGGGCAGGTAGAGGCCCATCTGAACATAGGCAGAACGGATTGATTTACTGTGAACTCATATTCATTGTAAGTAAGAGGTTTGGTTTCGTTTCCGCGACATTGTTCTGCTTGTAACGGGAACAGGGGTATCTATCACTAACGGTTCTGCTGTGATCTCCTCCAGCTGATGGACTTGCACTTCGGCGGTTACTGGTTTGGGGTCTAGAAAGTCAGAGATTGATTTCAAGGCTCTCTCGTTGAAGCCTCGAACGTCTGGAGCGTAGATTTTCTTGGTTATTCCGATGTCTGCGTGGCCTAGAGTTTGGGATACCTGTTCTAGTGGAGCTCCGCTTTCCAGTGCAAGTTGGCCGAAGGTGTGACGGAGATCATGCACGCGTATGTATCTGAGGTTGTGTTTCTTGATCCAGTCTTTGAAATGCTTTAGGTTGTTGGCTTGAGTCACTGGTGTGCCGATGCTGGTTGTGAACACCATTCCCTTTTCTTCCCACTTGTACCCTGCAGTCATCTTCCTTACTGATTGCATCATCTGATGCCTCTCTATGGACTCAAACAACTGCGGAACTATAGTCAGCTGCCGAATGCTGGACTTAGTTTTTGGTTCTTGAAGCTTGAGTCGCACCATACCTTTGCCATCGTTGTTGATTCTTCGTTCGTCCTTGAGGGTGAACTTGATTTCTATAGTTCGCTTCTCAAGGTCTATTGCTGACCACTGCAGCCCTAATGCCTCCCCGTGACGGAGGCCTAGATAAACGCACATATGCACAAACAGGTCCATGTCTGTGCCTTCAGCTTCTTTCAGGGCTTGCTTTGCTTCTTCTATATTCCAGGCTTTACGGACTTGTGTTTTATCTCCTAGCTGTTTCTTCACTTTGACAGTTAGGGATACTGGATCGCTTGAGATTATTTGTTCCCTCCTCGCTTGTTTGACTATTTGCCCTAAGACACTTCTTGCGTGATTCACTGTCGTCGGTCCGTAACCTGCATTGAGGAGGTTGTTGATCCACTCTTGCACCATCGGGTATGTAAGGTCACACATCTTCTTACGACCTAAATAGGGGTTGACATACGAAGTCAGTTGGGATTCATAGTTGGCAGCGGTGTGTGCTTTGACGGTATTGGGCTTCACTTCTCTGGCCCAGTAACGGCCATACTCGGCAACGGTTATGTTGCTTCGTTGGGTTAGCTTTCCTTGAAGTTTTTGGCTGTTGAGGGTTTGACGGATCTTGATTGCCTCGCTCTTCGAATCCGCCTTACGCCTAGTGAACTGAGGTCGCCCATTAGGGTACTGGCCTGTGCGAACCTCAACCAACCAGATCTTCTTGCCACTCTTCTTGTCGGTTTTACTGAAAATGGATCCATCGCCGTAGCTCATCAGAAACCCACTTCCTGCTCGCGGGATTCGGTCTCTAGGCGGCGGATTAGTTGTTCAACTGATCGCTCGGTGAACCTAGCTGAAGAGCCTACTTTTATGCGTTGAAGGTAGCCTCGGGTAATTAGCCGATAAACGGTGGCTCTGGAGACTTTGAGGTTTGTCGCTACTTCGTCGATTGTTAAGAGTTGTTGATTCACGCTAACCGCATTCCTGTCAAGGTTTATTTGAGTTAGCACGTAAATCCAATAATCGCTCGCGAATGCTGGGGGTCGTAACCTGCTGTTATTAGTTTGATACAGGTTGAGACGGCTCGCAACTTTATGCGTAACAGAGCGTAAAAATGGACTTTGATATGAACTACTGAGCAACCTACTGACCAGCATTGTTAGACCTCCTGTTTGGAGTGCCTAGCTTTGATGTTAATAGTGTAGGTTACTAAAAACCCAGTCCTCGTGAGAAGGAACTGGGTTATGTGCGCTTGGAGGGACTCGAACCCCCAACCTTCTGATCCGTAGTCAGATGCTCTATCCGTTGAGCTACAAACGCTTGGGTGCCTTATGGCAACTTAGTTAGTTTAGCCCAATAAGTCACAGGGCTCAATGGCTCTATATAAAGGAGTTAGGTTTTGGGATAAACTAATCAGGTTCTGGAGACGTCGCATAGCCCGGTCGAGTGCGCCTCACTGCTAATGAGGTAAGGGTCTTAAAAGCCCTTCGGAGGTTCAAATCCTCTCGTCTCCGCCAGAATAGAAGCCCTAGGTTGCTAGGGCTTTTTCTGTATATGAAGAAGGAATACCTAATGTCTAAAGTTGTTGCTGCTGGTTATAAGTACAAGTGGTTGGTTCTTACCGTTGTTCTGGTAGCCGAGATGATGGATCTGCTTGATGCAACCATCGTGAATGTTGCGGGCCCTACCCTGGCAGACAAGCTCTCTGCCTCTAACACTGATTTGCAGTGGGTAATCGGTGGCTATGCACTAGCTCTGGGTTCAGGTTTGATTCTTGGTGGTCGCCTAGGGGACCGCTTCGGTAGAAGAAACATGTTTATCTTCGGTTTGATTGGGTTCACTTTAGCTTCTTTAGCTTGTGCTCTAGCGCCAACGGTTGCATTGCTTATCATCTTTAGATTTGCTCAAGGATTTATTGGAGCGATGCTGCTGCCTCAGGGCTTTGGTTTGATTAGAGAATCTTTTCCGCCACAGGAATTTGGTAAAGCTTTCGCAGCATATGGTCCTGCTTTTGGTTTAGGTGGAATCTTAGGTCCAATCATTGGTGGCTTCTTGATTGAAGCAGATATCGCAGGCCTTGGTTGGCGTGCAGTGTTCCTAGTGAATCTTCCTATCGGTATCGTTGCGACATTACTCTCAATTAAATATCTTCCAAAGTCTGAGGCAGATAAAACTGTGAAGATCGATTTACTTGGAGCTTTCTTAGTAGTTCTTGCCTCAGGTATGTTGGTATATCCAATTATCAAAGGACAAGAAGCTGGCTGGCCTCTTTGGACTTACCTGATGCTTATTGGATCACTTGTTGTCTTCTATGTGTTTACTCGAATCGAAAAGGCGGCCATCAAGCGTGGCGGTAGCCCGCTTATTGATCCTCGTATTTTCCAGAAGAGGGATTACAACTTTGGTCTTGCTGGTCTTGGTCTTTACTTCGCTGGTTTTACCGGTGTGTATTTGATTCTTACCCTCTTCTTACAATTCGGTGAAAGATTCTCAGCAAGCGATGCTGCTCTTGGCAATATTCCTATTGCTCTTGGTGCTGCCATTGGTGGAACCATTAGCGGTGCTTTCCTATCCGACAAGATAGGTGGCCGATACACTCTCCAGATTGGTGCAGCTATACAACTTGTTGGTGTTGTTCTACTTTGGGTTTCACTACCTTCTCTAGCGAACTTCTCAATCTGGCAGATAGTTCCTGCTCTAGTTGTCTCAGGTATTGGAACAGGCATGATTGCTGCTCCTATTTTCGACACCATACTTTCAACAGTTGAAGGTAACCTCAGCGGTTCTGCTAGCGGTGTTCTCTCAGCCGTTCAGTCAGTGTCATCCTCTCTCGGTGTTGCCATCTTTGGAACCGTGTTCTTCAACTACTTACAAATAGGTGAAGCCGATGCGGGCTTTAGAAATGCACTGCTAGTTCAGATACTGATAATTGTGTTGTTCCTTGGTGTCTCAAGCGTCCTGCCTAAGCGCGCAGAGCGCCAAGAGTACTAACCAGACCTAAATAGACTAGAACCAACGACAAAGGATCTGCGTTGGATATCAAGAAGCTCAGAGTTAGCGCTTTAGCTATTTTGGCTATAGGTGCAACGCTAGTTAGTTCTCAAACGGCTTCCGCTGCTCAGCCAGTATCTGGTATTTCTTCAACTGCTTATAACGAAGGCACAGATTCAGCAGCTGTTTTCTATAACCCTCTGGTTGTTTCTAATGTGAACCTAACTCTTCCTCAAGCATCAGTAAATGAACTAAACAACAACCCTGGCACTACTGTTTATCAGCATGCTTCGGTCACTCTCACAACTGCTGATGGCAAGGTAACAACCTTTGCTGATATCGGTGTTCGCCTCAAAGGGCAAGCAACCAGAACAAACCTCTACGGCAAAGCACCTATGAAACTAAAGTTTGATGCGTTTGTTCCAGGGCAAAAGTTCATGGGGCTTACTCGAATGACTTTGAACTCTATGGTTCAAGATCCTTCTTTTGTGCATGAAGATATTGCCTACCGGCTCTATCGTGCAATGGGGATTATTGCTCCACGCACCACATACTCTTGGGTTACCCTCAACGGTGCGGACTTCGGTCTTTACATGAACATCGAATCGGTTGATGCTCAGATGCTCAAGCGATGGGTAACCCCTAAACACCTTTACAGTTCTAACTGTTACTTAGCCGACCTTACTTACTACCAAAGTGGTTGCTATGACACTAACTATGGTGATACCGACCGATCTGATCTGAATGCGGCTATCGCTGTATCTATCTATGACGGTGCTGACTGGTGGCGTGAGGTGAACAAGGTTGCTGACATGACATCAGTTATCAACCTGATGGCAACTGATATTTACACCAGTAACTGGGATGGTTATACCGATGTTGTTCAGAATAACTATTACCTTGTCTTTGATTTAAACGGAAAACTGAGGATTATCCCTTGGGGTCAAGATGGTGCTTTCCCATCAGATGGTGAAGCTCAGCTGGATTGGCTGGGTCGAGGACCTGCTTTTAGAGACTTCGGTAACCAGCAGAGATCTGTAATGCTTCGAAAGTGCGTTGCCTATGAGCCATGTGCAGCACAACTGATCAGAGCTCACGTTGCAGTGAAGAACAAAGCTGAAGAGTTGAACTTGCCGGCCTTCAAGGACAAGATTGCTGCCGTTATAAATAACGCCTACGTTGCTCACGAAACTCGATCCACTTCAAATGTTAGCTATGTCGCAGCGATGCAAAATTGGTTGGATGTTTTCTTCCCTTACAGAACTAGTTTGCTAACTAGCTTCCTGTCCACCAGAGCACCAGAAGCTCCAGCTGTTAGCCTCACTGGTTCTGCGACTTTAGGTTCAACACTTTCAGCAGGTGCCTCCACTTGGGATTACACGGCAACTCTTAGTTATCAATGGCTTAGAGATGGTGCACCGGTTGCTAACCAAACAGCGAGCACCTACGTTCTTACCTCAGCTGATGCAGGTCGCTTAGTGGCTGTAAAAGTTGGCGCTATGAAGGCTAAACAAATAACTGCTTTTACAACCTCGCCTGCAGTTTTAGTAAGTAACCCTAAAACCCCTGCTGCAAACATAACTGGTAGCGCTGTAGTTGATGGCTTGCTTTCCGCTAACCCGATTACAAATGCTTCAACGACTGTTAGTTACAAGTGGTTTAGATCAGGTAAAGCTATAGCAGGCGCAACGGCAGCAACATACACTCCAACGATTTCGGATTATCTAAAACCAATCACAGTTAGCACAACAGTGAACCAAGCTGGTTTCGCTACAGTCACAACAACTAGTCCGGCTGTAATTATCCAAGCTGGAAGGATTACTGCACCAGCTATAGCAATTGCTGGAGCATCAGTTATGGGTGGCACAGTTCTAGTCACAGCGAATATCCCAAGTGGAGTAAAGGCAAGTTACCAGTGGCTTAGAAATGGCTCTTTCATATCAAGTGCAACAAAGACTTCCTATTTGATGAAGGCTGATGATGTGAACCAGGACCTGAGCATCAGAGTCACCTTAACGAAGACGGGCTATGTTCCAACTACTGTTACTAGCTCAACTGTTGTGGTTACCGCCGGTACCCTAATTAGAACTGCTACTCCAGTAATTGCTGGTATCAAGTCGGTTGGCAAGACTCTCACCGCAACTACTGGTAGTTGGGATTCTGGGACTAAGTTCTCTTATCAATGGCTACGAAATTCGCAACCAATCGCCAATGCGGTAGCTAAGACATACAAACTAGTCTCGCAAGATTTAGGAAGTGCAATTAGTTTTAGAATCACGGTTACCAAGCCTGGTTATGTCACTGTTACTAATTACAGCCTTGCAACAGAGATTATCTCTAAGTAACTAGAAGCCTTCGCGAACCTGAATCACATTTCCATCAGGGTCATTGCCATCGGCATACTTCCATGAGCCATGTTCAGAGATTTCTGACTTGATTCTTCCACCGCTTCGACCGGCGGCTAACTTAGCATTTTCGATGCTGACAACTTCAAACACTGGTTTGATTGGGTTATCTTCACCAAGAGTTGGTTCTGATCTGTGCTCTTCAGGCAATAGATGAATCAGAACTTCATTACCGTTACCACTAACGCTGGCAAAACCATCAGTGACATAAGGGTGCTTAGCTTCAAATAGAGCTGAATAGAAGTTGACTGATCTTTGAAGATCTGAAACCCAAATCACAACTGTTGTCATCTAACACTCCACCACATTCACAGCAAGACCTCCGAGAGAAGTCTCCTTGTATTTACTTGACATGTCGATACCTGTTTGACGCATTGTTTCAATCACGGTATCGAGAGATATCTTATGGCTACCATCACCAAGAAGAGCAAGCCTCACTGCTGAAACAGCGGTTCCTGCTGCAATCGCGTTTCTTTCAATACAAGGCATCTGTACGAAGCCACCCACAGGATCACAGGTAAGACCTAGGTTGTGTTCCATTGCTATCTCAGCAGCATTTTC
>Ga0209088_10001308_pt1 | contig 16084 bp, 16 predicted proteins | sample S_140625_EF_Meta_FD_187324 | JGI IMG/M metagenome (GOLD analysis project Ga0209088, IMG submission 187324) | Freshwater microbial communities from Lake Simoncouche, Canada to study carbon cycling - S_140625_EF_MetaG (SPAdes) (version 2) | ecosystem: Environmental > Aquatic > Freshwater > Lake ... | reverse complement strand
TTCTAAAAAATAGTTTGTATTTTTTTTCTCGGTAAAATGCCTTTTTGTTTTGGAATGCTGAGAGATTTGAGTTTGGGTTTTTCTTGTAAATATACTAACATAGTGAATCCTCTATATGATTTTATATATATATATACAATCACATCATACAATCATATGATACGATCACCATCAATCAAAGAGAATAACACTGTAGGACAAAAATATAAATAAACGGTATATGAATACATAATATGACTATTCCAACTGCAAGTGAGGAACAACAGACTATTATAAATCATATAAAAAACGGATTGAATGTAGTTGTCAATGCGTGTGCCGGATCGGGAAAATCCACCACTATTTTGTCTTGTGCCATTCAAATCGCACATTTGAAAATGATGCAAATTACATATAATTCAATTTTGCGTGAAGAAATTAATCATAGTATTCAGAAACACAAAATACAGAATTTGGAAGTTCATACATTCCATAGTTTGGCCGTTAAACTCTATAGCAAAGATGCGTATACAGACGACGGAATGCGGCGTATTATTACCAATCAAATCCCCCCTATTTACAAAATACCTCCTATACGAATATTCGTGTTGGACGAATCACAAGATATGACCGAATTGTATTTCCAATTTGTCGTCAAGTTTCTCAGAGATATGGGTTCGCCCGTTCAATTGATGGTGTTGGGCGATTACATGCAAGGCATCTATGAATTCAAAGGGGCAGATATTCGTTTTTTGACGAAAGCCTGCGAAATATGGACACCTTTCCCCCTTTTAAAAACACAACACTTTGAAAAATGCGAATTGAAAACATCCTATAGGATTACCCGACCTATGGCCGCATTCATAAATGATATTTTGTTGAAAGACCAACGAATTGTGGCGTGTAAAGAGGGGGAAAATGTGGTCTATATAAGACGCCGGACCGAGTTTATCCAAGAATGGATTACCAAAGAAATCGAACGATTGTTGTATACGGGCGTTTCTCCTTCAGATATTTTCATTTTGAGTGATTCTGTAAGTGGCGAAAACATATACAATATCGAGAATGCGCTCGTTCAAAAAAACATCCCCTGTTTTGTGCAGAATAATTTGAACGATAAATTGGATACACGGGTCATTGATGGGAAAATCGTATTTTCCACGTTCCATAGTGCAAAGGGACGCGAGAGACGATATACATTTGTCCACAATTTCAATCATAAATATTTCAAATACAAACCCGATTTGAATCCCGAAACATGTCCCAATACGATTTACGTGGCGACTACTCGGGGTATTCAGAGATTATACCTGTTTGACAAATACGATGATAATGATGATAGACCGTTCAAGTTTTTTACACATCGCGAGATTATGGAGAAACCCTATATGACCTTTATCGGGGTTCAACCCGATGTGTATGGGGATGCACCACCGCCCCAAAATCATATTAACGGGGAAATGTCCGAGAAAAAACACAAGACCACTCCTACAAAACTCATCAAATTCACAAAAGAAACCGTCATGAATCGGATTTCGCCCATATTAGACCGGTGTTTTGTAATAGAACAAAGTCCCTCTTTGACCAGTGAAATCGTCATTCCGAATGTGGTAAAGACCCATTTGGGGTATGAAGATGTGAGTGATTTGAATGGGATTGCAATTCCCAATCTGTTTTTCTCTGAACATATGAAAAATGATATTATCCTACAGATGATTTTGGAAAGAGTCGAAGATAAACGGGAATTGAACCGGTTCCCTTTTTTAAAACGGAAAATTAGTGAAATCAAAGAGAAGTATTCAGAGAATGGAACACAATCTCTGACAATTCAAGAACAATTGTATTTGACCAATATTTATCATTCCATACAAGAACGAACACTTTTCCGTGTGAATCAAATCCAATTGGAAGAATATGATTGGTTGACCCCCGAAATTGTCGAAAAAACAAATACGCGAATCTCTGAACAGTTCCCCAAAGAAATGGCGATTGAAGTTGAACAAACGATTATTTATGACAATGATGAGTTACACCAACGTATGGATGAATGGATGAGTCGCCATTTGCCCGAAATGAATAAAATCCGTTTTACTGCGGCCCGAGTGGATGCCATAACCGAAACCACCGTATGGGAATTGAAATGCACGAATGATATCAGCGTCGAGTTTTTGATGCAAGTGGTGGTGTATGCCTGGATTTGGAAAATGGTGTATCCACAAAAGACCAAAACATTCCGGATTTTCAATATAAAGACGAATGAAATCCGCCGATTACAGGCCAATGACCAAGATTTGGATAAGATAATGTATGAGATATTTCGGGGGAAATATTTGAAAGAATTGCCAATCTCTGACGAAGAGTTTATCCATCAGTGTAATCAAATTACAAATCAAATCACAAAATACACTGTTTGACATCCCCCCAAACCGATTCCACACTTTCCAATGCACCTTCGACCCAACCTTGATATCGACTAACTGCTTCTCCAACAATGAATACTCCGGGTTTGGGACGTTGTGCGAGTCGTAAAAAATCGTTTCGGTTTCTAAACTCGGTGCCTAATGGTTCGAAATAATGTGTTCCGATATCCCAATAAAATCCTTTTATATCTTGCAATTTCAGAGAATTGGATTCCATTTTGAGACCTTGTTCGATCAATCTACAATAATATTCGCGATTTTCAAATGTATTATCCAGACGTTTCTTACGTTTCATTGCCACGGCATTGTCATTGTCATTGTAGACAATCATATAAACACCCTTTTGAGTATTCATCGGAATTATTTTCTGTATGATATTCGGAACCACCGTATAATGACCTTGTAAAAGTTCCTGTAGGATTTTGGCAGACAGTTTATTGAATTTTCCGTACAAGATGAAAAATGGTTGTCCGTGTATTTGGTCATAAATGGGTTTGTTTTCCGGAATCAATTTGTGGATACTTGCAATGGGAGTAGCCAAAATAACCCTTTTTGAAATAAAACGGGTTCCATTCTCTGAAACAATTTCGTAATTGGGTCCGGTGTTTTTGATAGAAACCACATTTTGACTAAACCGAAAATGTTGGTGTCCGATTCTATCATAAAGGGATTTGACTAATTTGGACCAAGGAACGTAGAATCCGGACCATCCACCGATAGTATCATCAAACCCGTAATTATATAGGGTTTCATATGTATCTGCGTTTTCATAATCGCGATATCCCGAAGTAACCAGAAATTGTGTATAGGTTTCCGAATTGTAAAAATGTAGAAAAAAATCGCGGAATGTCAGAGAATGTAAATTCGGATGTTTCTTGTATTCGGATTTCAAATGAGTTACTATTTTCATAATATCAATGGGTGTATATGTAGGGGAATAATTAATAACGGAACGGAATGGCATACAAGTAACATTGCATTCTTTTAATAACGAGATTAAAAGGGGATTTGTATCATTTCGTCCGATACCGGCGCCTCTGACAATCGTTGCACCGTGAAAAAGAGAATTGCCGGTTCTCCCGCCCATCCAAGATTGACTGGATTTTTCTAAAATGAGTAATTTTATGGTAGGCGTTTCCTTTTTGATTTTGAATGCGGTGTATAATCCAGCCATTCCACTTCCAATAATGATAATGTCGTGTTCATTCATAATATGATATATTGTTGTATATTTATATTGTAGGATACGAAAAACAAAATTGAAACCAAACAAGAAAATAAACCTGTAGGACACAAACCAACAAACACGACAAACAAACAAACAAATGGAAACAAGAGCAAAAAGTATTATGAATCACCCGTATCCAGAGTTCGATTTTGATGATGCATCTGTCCAATGGCGCGCAAATAAACGGCGTTTACCAAATGGATGTTATCAATATATTTGTATGGAGAAAACAAAAATAAAAAAACACGTAAACCAAAAAAAACAAATAAACGCAAACACAATAAAACACATAAATCAAAATCTCATAATCATCATAGAAGAACCCACCGCCGAAAATAAATCTGTAGGACAAAAAACAATATAAAAAATATACATATTCAAATAATACATTTCAAAATTATTTAATTTAGCATAATATATATATATTATGAGTTCGTTGGGGCTTTTGGGTGATAATGGATTTTCATTTGCTGATTTGGCAGAAGATTATGTAAAAGGTCCGCCGCATTATCAAATCATGCATGAATTCACAGATTATCAGGAAAGAGCTGATATATCTATGATGCCAAAATTTAACAATTATTACGAATTTAATGGGGATACAATAACTACAAAAAAAAACAAAATAACTTTTATTATAAATTTAGAAAGTTATAAACAATTTTATCTAACATTAGATCTTAATCTGCTGACAAAAACCATTGAAAACTATTATGAATGTGTAATATACTCATACGCTGTGAGTAATGCAATACACGGAATTCCATATTATTTTAATATTACTAATGATACTATAAACAGATTAACCCATCAACTAAGAGAATGGTTTGATTATTTTCGTTATATTAGAAAACAAAAACAAGATGAACATGGAATTTATATTTATGTATGGGATAACATTTTTCTACCAAATGAAATTCAAAAAGCTGGTTTTTTTGGTAATGAAAATAAGACTATTACGTTTGAATGTTGTTATGATCTTTCAAATGAAAAAAAAATAAATGATTTTTTTGATACTAAATTAACAGATTCTAAAGTACAAAATGACCAAAAACTTGAAGAAGAATTTATAAAAAAATATAGGGAACGACAACAACAATTAAATTCAAACGATTGTTTTGGACCTGGATGCATAGTGGCTGGAGGAAAATTAAGAAAACGTAAAAACAATAAAACATATAATAAATCAAAATCTCATAATCGTCGAAGAAGAAGAACCCACCGCCGAAAATAAACCTGTAGGACAAAAAACAATATAAAAAATATACATATATAATATAATTACTATGTATTTCAAACGCATATTCCTTTTTCTCGCAGCATTTGCATTTGCAAACTCAACCACCCATAAATGTAGCAATTTGGAAGTGACCGATAATACGTCGAATCAATGTGTTCAATTCACGGTATCATCTGGAACGGGATGCGCATGGATGTGCGAATATTGCGCAAATCAGTTAGGAACAAATAATTATTATTTTACAGATGGAGTATGCACCTATGAAATCGGAACAGGATGTGTAGGATCACCCATTTCTGGAAAAACATATTCTTGTTGTTCCGTATAAAATTCGTTTCTTTTTATACAATATTCATTTTTTTTGATTAAAAATGAATAATACACAATGTTTAATATATTGTATATTTATTTTGTAATATATGAAACTCGGATTTGAAACTCGGGCGCAATAGGCGACTGTATCAATAAGCGACCGATTCGAGGTGGAGGAGGTAGTGTCAAACAGGGATGGTTGAGAATAACTGATTTGTTTGGCGTATTGCATATTGTATTATGGATTGTATGATATACATAGTATGCCTTTATATGGGTGATATATACTTTTTTTCATATAAAATTGATTTTAATGATAAAAAATACAATAAATTAAAATGGAAATCGTAGAACAAACCAAACAAAATTGTTTACAATTGTATTTACCGAATGAAATTGTAAATACAATTCTGGAATATCAGGGATACCATATTTGGAGAAATGGGAAATTTATTTGTAGATTGAATATAAATGATAAAAAATATAATAAATTAAAAAAACTTAACATTATTGAAAAAGTAAAAAACTCATACAAGGTTACAATTACAATAATGAAAAATCATTCTCTTTATACATATACAATAGAACAAAGAATCTATAGTAACATGGTACATTGGTATATGGACAAATATTGGTATCATTCAATGCATCATAATAAACCATATATAAATGAAACACATTATGTATTTGGTAAGCATATATCTCAAAATTTACCGATATTACGGATGGATTATACGTGTAAAAAATAAAATGGACATTATAAATGAGAAAAGGTGTATATGTTATACTATTTTTTCATCAAAAAAATAGTATAAAATTGAAAATCAAATACACCTTTTATCAATTACTAATCAACCAAACCCCAACCAACTAAAAACCAAATGAATGAACAAACGAGAACCCAAATCAGAGAAATCAATGCAAATGCCAATTTGACCAATCAAGAGAAAGCCCGAGAAATACAGAAATTAATGACTCCGAATACACCAAAATCGACCAATATCCCAATCGAACCATGCAGTCATTACGACCCCAAATTCAAAAAATGTCATAAATTCAAATTCGAATGTTGCGACCGAATCGATGATTGTGTAAGATGTCACAAAACAAACTCACCCACTTGTTATAACAAACCAACCGATTCTTTAAGAGTCGTCGAAATCGAATGTAAAGAATGTCATACAGGACAACCACCTTCGAATCAATGTATAAAATGCACGGTGAAATTCAACCAGTCGTATTGTCTAAAATGTTATATATGGACGAATCATGAGATATATCATTGTGAAGATTGCGGATTTTGCCGGATCAAAGAGGCGCAATATCCTAACCCGTTTCATTGTCAACCTTGTGGTGCGTGTTTCAATACACCTGTAGGACACACGTGCATAAAATACCGATTTTGCGAACAAGTATGTTATTTCTGTCACGAATATCTGCACAATTCACAAAAGAAATGTGTTGTGATGAAATGCGAGCATTTGGCACATTTGGAATGTTCGATGCAATCGTTTCAATCCGGGAATTATCGATGTCCATTATGTCGGAAATCGATTCAAAACATGGATGCATATTGGGAACAAATCGACGAATCCATCGAAGAACAGCCAATGCCACTGTTTGACATTTGCGCGGGTGGTCGATTCGAGACTCCTTATGGAGAAATAGTCGTCATTCAAAAGAATGGCGACGATATGGTAGAAGGTCAATTTGTGAATTGGAAATTGGGAAAAATATATATTCATCGGGATCAATTGTCGAATCCGTTGGTGAAAATCCAATGTTTGGATTGTGAACAGAAATCACATACGGATTTTCATTGGAATGGACTCAAATGTTGGGAATGTGGGGGGTACAATACAGTCAAGGAATGAGTCAGACAGGCGAACGGGATTCACAGATGAGAATATTTGGACTGTATGATTTTTAGCAATGCATCTTCGTGTACCACTTTGTTTTCCATTAGTAAACGCGCACCTTCTAATACTAACTCTTTTTTATTGTTTAAAATACTGGTTGCGTATATGATTGCGTCATTGATTAGTTCGGATACTTCGTTGTCAATCATTTCCTTGTATTTGTCGCTTAGACTGGGATAAATCAACTTGTATTTTCCCATTCCATAATGGATAATCATTTTCTCGGCTAATTTGAATGCTTCTTCGAAATCATTGATAGCACCTGTAGTGATACTGAGACCAAAACAGAGTTCTTCTGCCAATCTACCTGCCAACAAAATCGCCAGATGTTCAAACAGGGCATCTCGTGTAAAGATGGTGCTATCCGCGGTTTCGAAAATGGTATATGCCGGGCTATTCGGTGACGACAGATTGATTACGATTTTGGACATTCTCGAATGGTGGGTGGAATATAATCCAACGAGTGCGTGTCCCAGTTCGTGAACGGCAATTTGATGTATTAATTCGGGTGTGAAATCGTGGTCAACGGGTTGCCAACCAGCCATCATTTTCTGTAGGACCAAATCGATATCTGTCATGGACATTTCGTGTTTATCGTATCTCAGTGCATTCAACATGGCTTCATTGAGAATATTCTCTATTTGAGCGGCGGAATACCCCTTGGTGATATCCACCAGATTGTCCAAAATAATGGATGAATCGAACGGTTTCCCCTGAATATGAATCAGTAGGATCGCACGTCGGGTTTTTTCATCGGGAAGTCCAATAAAAATGCGTTTGTCAATCCGTCCGGGACGGATTAATGCGGAGTCTAACAGGTCTGCGCGATTGGTTGCGCCGATTACAAATACACCCGACATACTTTTGAATCCGTCCAATGCAACCAAGAGTTCGTTTAGGGTATTGTCGCGTTCGGATGAAGACGTTTCGCCGTCGCTGCTGCGCGAACGACCCAATGCATCAATCTCGTCGATGAAAATAATACAGGGGGTATTATCTTTGGCAAATTGAAACAGTTCGCGGATACGGGATGCACCTACACCTACGTATTTTTCTTGGAATTCCGACCCACTTACTGTAATGAAAGAGACGCCGGATTCACCTGCGAATGCTTTGGCCAATAGGGTTTTTCCATTTCCGGGTGGACCTTCAAAGATAAGTCCTTTGGGAGTGCGAACATTGTATTTGGTATATTTGGTATGATTGATTAATAAATCGACGCATTGTAAGAGTTCCTTTTTGACCGAATCGTATCCACCGACATCATTAAAGGTAATATTCGTGTTTGACACAAGTTGGAAATTCTTGGATTTTTTCGTTTTTGCGTTTCCCCATCCACCATTTCTCCCTCCGCGGTTATCAAATAAATGTTTTGTTAAATCGTCGTCGGGGGAATCGTTTTCATCGTCTAATGGTTGAAAATGGTTTTGAAAAAACTCTTCAAAGGGGGTCAGAGAATTGCGTCCAATAATGATTTTCAATTGTGGTGGATGAGTTTCATTTCGGTTTCCTGGAAGAAGGGACGAGAGAAAATGACGGTTTGAATCTTGAAATGACCCGTTTCTTTGGTTCAATCGTTCGATGGATTTTTCATAGTATCGATGTGAAAGCGGATATTTATTTAAAAATAACGCGTGGTTTGAAATATGAGAACTAAAAAATTTTCTCTGAAATCCCAGACCACAAATAATACTGTTGGACAAGGCAATGAAAATGGCAAACGACTTCATTTTTATTATTAGGGTTAGTTTTTTATATGAATTTATGATTTACATTTTTCTGGATTTTCGTTTTGAAGTTTTTCTTTTTGATTTTGAACGCTTGCGAGTTCCTCCTTTTTTTGTTGGTCGTTGTAGTTTTAGTCGTTGTTGTAGTCGTAGTTCTCGTAGTCGTTGTAGTTCTTGTTCTTGTTGTTGTTGTTGTTGTAGTCGTTGGCGTAAATTAACTATTTCTTGTTGACTATTTATTGTGTTATTTTGTATATCATATTGTAGTCCACGTTGACGTGGTGTACGAGGTGGTGTACCAGGTGGTGTACCAGGTGGTGTACGAGGTGGTGTACCAGGTGGTGTACGAGGTCTATGAGGTGGTGTACGAGGTCTATGAGGTGGTGTACGAGGTGATGGAGTATGTGCACGTCCACCTGTATATGAATTCATAATATAATATTACTAAATATTATATTATATTATTAATATACAGATAATTTTGAATATGTATATAATATAAATGAGTAAAGTAGTTTGTTCATAAAGAACGACAAAAAAAACAAAAACAAAACAAACGCGTAAAAAAAGTTAAAATCCAGTATCTCTGAAACATTGACTGTTATCACTAAAACTGGGGCGTTGTTTTCCAATCGGGTTTGTAAATCCCAACCAACGGTCTTTTTGTTGTAAACTTTTCCATATTTGGTCGTTGGCGTATACCCAATGATAACCTGTTTGTTCCAACAGGGGTATATTTGTTTCATAAAGGGAAATCAAAGTATCATAATAATGTTCAGAGACAATGTACGCAGATGCCGTTTCCGCCGATAAAATACGTATGTATTCGTGACAATCATCCCCTATATTTCCAATAGGTTCCGATGAAATTAAATTGTAGGACAACATGAAAACATCAAACAATGTATTTGGGTCTGTATTTTCAAACAATCTCTGAAGTTTTGGTTCAAAATCTTCTTTGGGAATCGTAAAAATAAAATCGTCTTCCAAAATCAGTACTCTTTTATAGTTGCGTTCCTTGGCCAATTTCAAAACTGCCAGATGAGAATATCCACAACCGGCAATACCCATAGGTGGGTCACGATAAATTGCGGGAAAACGTTCAAAGTTTATCAAGTCATAGGATAATAATACACTTTCGATTTCGGAACGTCTATCTTCACGTGAATCCAAATTGATATATATGATCTTATCGATATTCTCTGACATTATTATTTAATCATTCAGAGATTTTATATGTTTTTACACCTTTTTTCATTTTAAACGCCTATTTTTCTAACTCTATAATATAAATGGAAAATAAGAAAGTTAAATCTAAAAATAAAAGTAAATCAGAGAATAAAATAGTTAAACCAAAAAATAAAACATGTAAAAAGTTTTGCAAAGAAGTTTTTCTGCCTGAAAGAGAAAGAGTTGAAATAGAATTTAGTAAAAAAAATAAAAAATTCAAATATAAGACAATTAAACTTCTCCGTAAAACAAATAAAAAATCATCATTAGCAAACTTGCTTGAAAATAGCTTTTTGAAAGTTTGTGATGATATATATTGTCAAAAAGATTGTAAAGGTAGTAAAAATAAATGGTTGAAATCATTTACGAAAAAAAGAAAGGAAAATTTAATTCAACAAGGTGCTATATCTGGCTGTAGAGATTTAATCAAAGAATTTCCTGAATATTATAAAAATATATAAAAATAATTAATCAAATTTAATTATTTTTCGTTTGAAATGAAAAAGGGTTTTAAAAAGAAAATATATAAAAATACACAAACAATCAAACAAACAAAACAGAAATAACACTGTATGACCCCTCCACCCGAAGTTACATTGACCACCTCGTGTTATAATTTGAAACAGTTTCATTCCGGCTGTCGTTCATTAGAAGACAATATTGAATCATTCGACATTTTATTACGACTTCCGTGTTATTTGGTTATATACGGAGATTCCACTACCATTCCGATTTTGCGAGAACGGCGTGGCACATTCGGATTTGATTCAATAACAGTATATGTTCAGAGAGAATACGAAGAATTGGAAATTGCGAAATGGGTTCCATTGGTAAGAAGGAACCGCAATGAATATTGGCCAACGAGAGATGAGCGAACGTGTGTCGAGTCGCATTTGATGTGTTGTTCCAAGATTCATTTTTTGCAAGAGACGCTGAATACGAATCCATTCAAACACGAACGTTTTGGATGGATTGACGGGAATTTGAGTATTGGACACGAACGACATATCAAAATATGCGAGGATTATTCACCCGAACACATATTGAATGCGGTCGAATATACCAAACCAGACAAATTTCATATACAGATACTAAACGTGTTTGACAAACAATATAAAGACGTAACCCGTAAACGGGAAATGTATGAGCAATATAGATGGATTGTATGTGGGTGTTTTTTTACGTATGGACGGTCTGTAGGACAGCGGGTATTGAAACGATTGCGGGAGGTGTTTGAAGAAACGACGATACAGGGGTATGGACATGGAGAGGAAATGTTCTTTTTGGAAATATTGGATGAATTTTATCATGATATTCAGAGAACATATGGAGATTATGGACAGATTGTGAATAATTGGGTTGTGCCTACACGTAATATATATTATATTTATGAGTTGATATTAAAAAATTATTATGGAAAAGGGTATCATAGGGAAACTGTGGATTGTGCAGATGCATTGTTGAGTTCGGTTTGGAGTTATCAGATACATATTGATTATTGGATGTATATACATATTTTGGAGATGTGGTATAAATCGAATGTATGTTTATTTCCTGGAAAAGCGGAGATTTTTTCGAATCGAATCAGAGAATTGTGTAATGCGGATGTAAATTTGGATGCGGAATATCAACGTGTTGAATGGAAGAATTAGGATATTATAGTAAACTGTTTTTTTTGATGTCTGGTGGATAAACTCATTTGGGGGGATATTTTTTTTGATGATTTGTATGTATGTCTGGTGGATAAACTCATTTGGGGAGATATTGATGATTTGCGTGATTGACGCAATTTAATTCGTTTGTGTTTTGAAAAAAATCCTTTTTTTCTCCGCCTTCGTGTATATTCATTTTTCTTTATTGTGGATTTAATGATAAGTTTATACATATCAGGTTCTTTTGAATAAACTGATATGTCTATATTACCTGTTTTATTGTAAAACCGTATCAATTCGTATATTGTAATTCGCGGAATATTCGTTGTTTGATTCACCCATTTATTTTTATCTTTCGAAATAAATACATGAATTGTAATATCTTTATGTTTATAGTAGTGACTTAAACAATCGATATAATCTATATTTTTTTCTTCGGTCCATTCTAATAACGCAAAAAAAATAAACGGTAATTTACTTCGATTACCGTTTTCAATACTCAAATTATTCTCCTTTATAAACTTTATACAATATGCAACATAAGGAAATAAATATTCGGTTGTTCCTAAAATAATAATTCTACCTTTACGTGGTGGATTCAACAATTTCGTTAATTCGATTAGAGACATTTTATCATACTTTTCATATTCGGGAATTGCATTATATTTTTTTTCTACGCGATTTTGGGCATCAAAAAATGAAGCATCAAAATCATCTATATTACATTTGTCTTCTTCAAGAGATGGATGTGATAACCAAATGCTATTTGAATCAATTAAATTCATTATATCATCTCCTAAAAAATCGGGTATTTTCATTATATATATATATATAAATAAATATGATTCCTATATGACAATATATATGAGAAAAGGTGTAAAATCTTGAACTTTTTCAATCATTTCTATTCCAAGATAATACGTGTTGTATGATTTCGTCGGAATCTGCGGTATATAAAATGGGATACGTGTTTGATTCGATAGTGGGAGTTCGGTATAAAATATTGACTCTGTCGGATGCAAATGCCATACAGAACATATATTCGATGCCATCAATAAGGAGCCATTTATCCAAAATAATATCGAATGTGATGTTGGTGGATGATATCCATTTTGCAAGATTGATTTTCAAGTCGTTTGTCTCCATTGTGGTCATATTATATGTATGTATAATGTTTACATATAATACAAAATAAAATTTCAATTTTATTGGTCCTACAGGGTAATTATGTTTCATCGGATTCAACCATCTCTGAGTCTTCGACTTCCTCTTCCTCTTCTTCTTCGTGCATTGGACGACATTTATTTGTATGACCCGCTAATGCCCGTTTTGTAAGAAATGATTTTTTTTCGCAATATGGACATTTATACACTCGTTGTTGTAGGATTTTTTTGGAAATAAGATATTGTTCCAAGAATGGCAATTTTTGAGTATCCAACAGTTCGAACATTTCGTTTATTTTTTCTTTTACTTGTAATTGTTTTTCTTTGAATTCAATTAGGTCTTGTTTTAATCGAAACAATTCGCCTTTTGAGAAATCGGCTTTTTCTTGATTTGCATTTTCTAAAAAAAGGTCTTTGTATTGTATTGCCAACAAAAGGAATTTGGTAGGATCAACAATCGAGTTGTTGAAAAAATCGATGATTTTAGAGTCGGTAATTACGATGGATGGATGAGGACGTTGATGTGGATTTTGCATAACTGACAGGAATTGAATATAATACAAAAATGGATTTATATTGTTATAATATAATATATGTCGTCGTACGGATTAGGTGTATTGAGTAAGGTTATATCGGAATCATTATTGAGTTTGTATCCCGTATTTGTCAAAAACATTGGATTGGCGCTTGATTTACAATTGTGGAGTCGATGTTTTTCGTATGCGGCAATTTCTCTGATGTTTATCGATTATGAGTATGTATTAAAGACTATCTTTAGTAAATGGGGAATATTATTATCTTTGGTGACTGTGATTCATATATATGTGTCTTACAGGGGATTTGAGTTGTTGGAGAGTGGAGTATCGTATTCGATTTTTTATTTGTACCCTCTGTTTATTTTGTTATTGGCGGGTAAAACGGTTCATCCAATATTAATATTTATGATATTGGGGACGGTGGTTTTAATGGTTGATTTTCAGAGAATTGGAAATAAATGGTGGGAGTCGATGAATATGTCTAAAACGTATGGATTGGTGATGATTTTATTGGCGGCATTGACTGAGGCGTTTATATATTTTATAGTGCGTAATTTAAAAACGGATAATCATTGGAATCATATATTCATATCGTATTTCTTTGGAGGAATCATTTTATCGGTGATATATTTTGAAAAGATTCGAGAAATGGAATTGAATAGTACGTTGTCATTGTCGTTGGTCATAAATATCATTATTGGATTAATGGGATATTTGTTTAGGTTTTACGCAATTTCGAATTTAGATACATCTGTTTATGCACCATTGTCATATGTTGGAATTGTGATGGCGTATGTGTATGGCATGATTTTCAATGGTGAATCGATTACTATACAAAAAATAGTGGGTTCTCTGATGATTATTCTTCCTAACATATATATTTTGGTATAATGACTCGAAAAACAATATAAAGTATAAATATAAATACAATGTTTATATTTGTATAAGATGAAGATAGAGTTTGAAATTCCCGAAAACAGCCGGATAGTGTCAGAGATTGGTGGATTTACAATGTATGAAAATGAGATAATGTTGGAAATGGGAAGTTATTTTGTAAAATCTCTGAAAGATCGATGTGAATCTTCCGAAATGAAGGAATACAAACGCGAATGCAAGGAAATGATAGAGGTGCAATACCGTGAAATGTATAAAGATCAGTTGTATGAACTGTCAATTACAAACAAAGTTGCCAAAGATATATATGATGGAATGGTAATTGAACAAACACAGAGAGAAGTTCAGAGAATGAAAGAATTGCAAGAGGAAAAATACCGACATATGGAATCTCTGAATCAACAACGTATTTTGGAAATGAGTCATAAAATGGATATTTTGGAGAAACAGTTCAGAGAATCGGAAAAGGAAAATATTGTATTAAAAGAAAAGGAGAAAAACAGTGTTTCGATTATAGAAATGTCTGTACAACAACAAATCTCTGAACACGTTCAAAAGAAAGACGAACAAATTAGTGTTTTGGAGAAAACAATCAGAGATTTGAAGATAGAAGAAGAACGAAAAATACACAAAATTACGGTAGAGAATAGCGAGATAATGACCAAATCTCTGATTGAATTGAATGAAAAGATGGAAAGTATAAAACAGAATGAATTTGTATCATCTAAACGTGGAAAGGAGGGGGAAGATTGTTTGAATCAGTTATTGGAAGAATTATTTTATGAGATGGAGGATGAGATTGAGATTGTAAATACATCGAAACAGCCACATATGGGAGATTTTCATTTAAAGTTCAGAGATTTTACTATTTTGGTGGACAGTAAAAATTTTATAAACAGTAGTGGTGTTAGTTCAACGGATCGTAAAAAAATGAAATATGATATGAGTTACAATACACACATTAAGATTGCATGGATGATATCCTTGTATAAACCAATACATTGTTATGGAAAGGCACCGTTTATGATGGATATTGATAATGGTGTATGTTATTGTTATGTCAATTCTCTGATGACACAGGAAAATCCCAAGAATATTTTGAAAACACTGTATTATTGTTGTAAAATAATGTATGACTTTGCATTGGATACGGTTGAGCAAGAATGTAATAACACGGATGTCAATGAATTGACAATGTATAGAGAGAACGAGAAGCGTATTAAAACGATTGTTGATAATATGAACAAGTTGTCGAAAGAGCGGTATTTGATTATGCAACGATTCTCTGAAAACTTTGAGATGCAAGACAAATATAATCACGAAATAATAACAAAAGAGGTTATTATGCTGCAAGATATGCGAACAGATATGATTAAAGAATGGTTTGTACAGAGGATCGAACCTTGTGATGGATTTTTATTGAAAACTGATAATATGTATGACGTATTTTGCAAAGAAAATGAAGGATATTCTCAGAGAATTACGAAAGACTTGTTCAAGAACACTGTTTGCACGTTTGTAGATAATTCATTGGTTACGAAAGGAAAGACTGCAAAGACGCAGTACACAATTCGCAACTATTATTATCGTTCGTAGTTCAGAGATTATGGTATGCGGATAAGTTGATTGTGTGAAATGTTTGTGATTGGTTATGGTGTGGTGTATTTGTATGGTTAAATCATACAAATACAGTCATTGCACTGTGCAAATAGGTCGGTTTGTACGGTGCAATCGAGCAATTGCTCCATTCCACTGTGCAAATGGGTCGGTTTGTATGGTGCAAT
>Ga0209088_10001307_pt1 | contig 16104 bp, 19 predicted proteins | sample S_140625_EF_Meta_FD_187324 | JGI IMG/M metagenome (GOLD analysis project Ga0209088, IMG submission 187324) | Freshwater microbial communities from Lake Simoncouche, Canada to study carbon cycling - S_140625_EF_MetaG (SPAdes) (version 2) | ecosystem: Environmental > Aquatic > Freshwater > Lake ... | reverse complement strand
CCACAGCGACCCCCCCCCCGGGTCACCTGCAACGTGGAGGCGCTGCTGGCGGACAACGACGCCCTGCGCCGGGAGGTGGCCAGCCTGCGCCGCCAGCTGCACCAGGCCCTGAGCCAAGCCCAGGAGCTGATCCCACCGGAGCAGGTGGAGCGCTGGGGCCAGATCCTGGCCCGCCAGCCCGCCTGGCGCGAGCTGCGCCTCGGCGCCTCGATCCGCACCGGAGCCGACGTGAGCCTCACCGGCCTGCGGGGCCTGGTGGACGAGCTGCGGCGCCAGGGCCGCGATCCCCATCCCCAGCTCGGCAGCCTCGGCCCCGCTCTGGAGCGGGCCCTGCAGGGCCCCCCCAGCAAGGTGCGGCTGGCGGTGCGCGCCGCCTTCGCGCTCTATGGCCCATCGGCCGGGGACTGGCTGGAGGAAGAGCCCGCCCGGGTGGTGGCCGAATTGCTGCGCCACATCACCCGGCGAGAGGCCGCCCAGGCACGGCAACGGGCCGAGCAACAGGCCCGCAGCGAGCCGGCTTCGGGCCAGGATCCGGGCCGGGATCCGGACCAAGCCGAGGCCCTGCGCACCCTGGGGCTGGCCTGGGGCGCCTCCCGCGACGCCGTGAAACAGGCCCACCGACGCCTGGCCAAGCGGCACCATCCCGACCTAGGCGGAGACGCCAGCACCTTCCTGCGCATCCAGGCCGCCTACCGACGCCTCTGCGCCTGAGGGCGACGACCCGATCCTCAGCGGCGCTCGAAGGCGATCAGGCGGGAGAAGTAGAACGGCGCCTGGTTGAGGCTGCGCTGCACGGCCTGGAAGCCACAGGCCTCGGCCGCCGCCACGATGCCGGCCTCCCGCAGCTGATAGGCCCGGGTGGTTTTGCTGGGGCCGGGGAACAGCTGGCCGATGCCCTTGAGGATCGCCAGCAGGGGGGTGTAGGGGGCAAAACTGACGATCAGGTGCTGCTCCGCCAGGCCGGCCAGATGCCGCACCATCGCCTCCGCCGCCGCCTGGGGATAGTGGATGAAGACATCCAGGCAGATCACGGTGTTGTAGCGGCCCTGGAGGCCCTCCAGATCGGAGGTGCTGAAGGCCAGGCGCTCCGGGGGGAGGCCCGCCGCCGCGGCGCGGCGACTGGCCTCGGCCACCATCGCCGCCGACAGGTCGCTGGCCGCCACGGAAGCCGCCCCCAACTGGGCCAGCGGCAGGGTCAGGCTGCCGACGCCACAGCCGGCATCACAGAAACTGCGGGAGGCCAGATCCCCCTGCCGTTCCACCCACCCCAGCACCTCATCCACGGTTTTCTGGTGGCCGATTCGGATGTTGCGCTGGACATTGTTCACCTCATCGCTATCGCTATAGATACGATTCCAGCGATCAAATCCGGTGCTCTCGAAATAGGCCTGAACCTCCTTCTTTTCCGCCTGGATTGCTGCATCTGGCCTGGATTCGGCGGCGGAACTGGACATCACAGGGGCGGAGATTGGCGTTGGGGCGGATCTTAGGGGGGCCTCAAGCGCTGCGGCACCACTCCAGCCCGCTGCCGTGGTCGTGCCAGCGCAGGCTGTCGGCCAGGGGCCGGCCCACCAGCAGCTCCTGCACGGGGCGTGAATCCCCCAGCACGCGCCGCGGCAGCACGGTGGCGGCGGCAATCGCCCAGTCGGGCCGGCCGCTCCAGCGGGCCAGCCGCACCACCCCCTCCAGCAGCGGCAGGGTGACCCCGGCCAGGGTGCCATCCTCCAGGCGGCAGCTGCCGTCCTGCACCAGCAGGGTCCGATCGTCCCAGCGGTGGGTGCCCTCCGCCAGGCCATAGGGCGCCAGGGCATCGCTGACGATCACCACCTGATCGGGCGCCAGGCGCTGCAGCAGCACCGCCATCGAAGGGGCCACATGCACCCCGTCGGCGATCAGCCCCAGGGCCACATCGCCCCGCAGCAGGGCCGCCGCCACCGGGCCGGGGGCGCGGCGGTGCAGGTCGGCCATGGCGTTGAAGGTGTGGGTGAGCATGGCCACCCCGGCGGCAAAGGCGTCGGCGGCCTGGGCCTCATCGGCGGCGCTGTGGCCCAGGCTCACCACGATGCCGCGGCGGCGCAGGTCGGCGATCACGGCATCGGCGCCCGGCAGCTCCGGCGCCAGGGTCACCAGGGCGATCTCGGCTGGCTGCGGGCCGCCGCCGGGATCACCATCGATGCGGGCGGCCAGGGCCGCCAGGCTGGGGGCCGCCAGATGCTCCAGGGGATGGGCGCCGCGGCGCTCCGGGGCCAGAAACGGCCCTTCCAGGTGGGCGCCGAGCAGGCAGCAGCGGCCGGGGCGGTGGCGGCCACGGGCCTCCGCCAACACGGCCAGCGCCTGGCGCAGGGGGGCCACACCACAGGTGACCAGGGTGGGGGCAATCGCCTCGACGCCATCGCGCCAGAGCAGCTCCAACAGCTCCTCCAGCCGCGGCAGATCGGCGGGGGTGAGTTCGGGAAAGGCGAGGCCCAGGCCGCCGTTGATCTGCAGGTCCACCCCGGCGGGGCTGAGCCAGTCGCCCCCCCAGTCGTCGCCGGCGGCGGCGCTGCCGGCCGGGGTGGGCTCCAGCCGGGCAATCGTGCCGTCGGCGTCCACCCCCACCCGCCAGGAGCGGTCGCGGCCATGGCGGCAGCCCCGCGAGGAGGGAAGACGGACGTTGCTGAGCCAGCGCACGGGTCCGGGGCGATCGAACGGGACAATGATTCTCGCTGCCCCGCCGGCATGGTGTCCCCCTCCGCCCCCTCCCCTGACTCCAAGGCCGGGCCCCATGGGCCGGTGCGGGTGGCGGTGATCATGGGGTCGGATTCCGACCTGCCGACGATGGCGCCGGCGGTGGCGATGGTGGAGCGCTTCGGGCTGGCCTGCGAGGTGCGGGTGCTGTCGGCCCATCGCACCCCGCTGGAGATGGTGGCCTTCGCCGAAGGAGCCGCCGCCCGCGGCCTGCGGGTGATCATCGCCGGCGCCGGAGGGGCGGCCCACCTGCCGGGGATGGTGGCCGCCCTCACCACGCTTCCGGTGATCGGCGTGCCGGTGGCGAGTCGGGCCCTATCGGGGGTGGATTCGCTCCATTCGATCGTGCAGATGCCGGCGGGGATCCCGGTGGCCACCGTGGCGATCGGCAACGGCACCAATGCGGGCCTGCTGGCGGTCCAGATCCTGGCCACCGCCGACGGGGAGCTGGCCGCCGCCCTGGCCGCCCACCGGCGGGAGCTGCACGATCAGGTGGTGGGCAAGGACGAACGGCTGCGGAGCCTGGGAACCAAGGCCTACCTGGAGGCGATGCCCGGGGCGGCCAATTGAGAGCAGGGGGCTGATCGGCCCCGGTCCTCCAAGGCCCGCCAGGCCCGCCCAGCCCCCACCTACATTCCTAATTCCCCTGTTCCACCGCCGGCCCCGCGGGCGGCCTGCCCCGATGCTCGAGCGGCTGGTGCTGCCCCCCTGGCTGCGGTTCGGACTGGCCCTGCCGCTGCTGGTGCTCAACCTCTGGGTGCTGCGCCAGTTGCTGCTGCCGCTGGCCCCCTTCCCGGCCCTGTTCCTCACGGCGGCGCTGCTGGCCTTCCTGCTGGACATCCCCTGTCGTTGGCTGATCGGCCGCGGCCTGCCCCGCCCCGTCGCCCTGCTGCTGGTGCTCAGCCTGGGCTTCGGGCTCACGGCGCTGGCGGGGCTTTGGCTGGTTCCCCGCTTGGTGCAACAGCTCGAGGAACTGGTGAAGGCCCTACCTGGCTGGCTGGCCCAGGGGGAAACCCTGCTGAGCCAGCTGCAGGACTGGGCCCAGCAACGGGGCCTGCCCACCGATTTCGGAGATCTGAGCAGCTCCCTGTTCAGCCGCACCAGCAAGATCGCCAGCCAGGTGAGTCAACGGCTGTTGAGCCTGCTGGGGGCCACCCTGGGGGTCACGGTGAACGTGGTGATTGTGCTGGTGCTCACCGTGTTCCTGGTGTTGGGCGGGGATCGCATCGCCCTCGGGCTGGCGGAGTGGCTGCCCCCAACGGTGCGCAGCCTGGTGGTCAGCACGGTGTATCGCACCTTCCGGGGCTACTTCGCCGGCCAGGTGCTGCTGGCGTTGATCCTCAGCGGCGGCCAGATGCTGGCGTTCACCGTGCTGGCGATTCCCTATGGGGTGCTGTTCGCCGTAACGATCGGCTTCACCACCCTGATTCCCTATGCCAGCCCCCTCACGATTGTGCTGGTGAGCCTGTTGCTGGCGCTCGATAATCCCCGCCAGGGGCTGGAAGTGCTGGCGGTGGCGATCTCGGTGGGGCAGGTGGTGGACCAGGTCATCCAGCCCCGGTTGATGGGCAGCATCGTGGGGTTGCAGCCGGCCTGGCTGCTGATCTGCCTGCCGATCGGCGCCCGCCTCGGCAGCCTGCTGGGGCTGGGGGAACTGCTGGGGTTGCTGCTGGCGGTGCCGGTGGCCAGCTGCGGCAAAACCTTCCTCGACCACTGGGCGGCGCGGCTGCGGCGGGGGGATCAGGAGCCCTTACCCCTGCCGTGAGGGGAAGGGGGCAGGCTGGGGTTGTGTCCCCCGGCAGCCCCCACAATCCGCCGCCTAGGCCGGGAGATCATCGTGGCCCAACAGCAGGAGATCATCGCGCTGCGGCGCATGCTTCGCCACGACGGATTGGACAAGCCTGAGTATTACCAATTTGATGGGTTATTTGCGCTGTAGGGGGAGAGCAGGGCGTCTCACTGCCGCCAATGCCGCCGGCGTGCCATCAAGGGCCTGCGCAATCGCATTGTCCATGAACTGATCCCCTGCAAGCGAAACCAGCGTTGAGCGCCACCAGCGGCTTCTCGACGGGTCTGCAACTTGCATTCCCTGGGATGAGGCCAACGTCCAGCTACAGCGCCTGGCTGAATGATCATTGAGATGTCCTCCGATGCTCTGGTGGATCTAGAGGAGGGATTCGCCTTTGATCAACGGCCATCCCAGATGAACCGCACGGTTGCCGGTGCGGCTGCAGATCTTGCGGGGCCAGTTCATGACATCACCGTTAGTGAGATCTGCAAGCCAGAATCACCAGCAGATCGCCATCGAGCCGATAAATCAGGCGATGTTCCGCATCGATGCGGCGTGACCTACCGCCGGCCAGGTTGTCCCGCAGGGGCTCGGGTTTACCGATTCCCTCAAAGGGATCGCGCCAGCAGGCCTGGTTAGTTGGTTGATGCTCCGCAGCTGCCTGCGGTCCTGGCCCTGCCCATGGAGATCGTCGTCCCAGGCGGCAGCCGTCCAGACCAGCCGTCCAGACCAGCCGTCCAGGCCAGCCGTTCAATCAGCATCGGCCAGATCCGGATCGATCAGCCCATGGGAGAGGATCTCCCCACGATCGGCCTGCTCCAGCGATCGCTGCAGATGGGCCGCATTCGCCGGGGATCGCAGCAGGTGATGCGGGTCACGTCCGCATCGGCCTCCACCCGATCCAGCACAGCCTTGAAGCTCTCCCGGGCCTCCGAAAAGCTGATCACCTGCATGGTGTTGTCCAATAGCCTGATCATCAATTGAGCTGGATGGAAAGCGTGCCTGCCGGGATCGATGCCATTGAGGTGGGGGGCCTGGCGCTCTGAGCCGCTTTCCCTAACCTGTCCCCATGGCCGATCCAGATGTCCGCTGGCGCCAGCGGTTCGACAATTTCGAGCGGGCCCTCCAGGTGTTGGAGCGGGGCGTCGATTTGGCGCGGCAACGGCCCCTGAGCGAGCTGGAGCAGCAGGGCCTGATCCAGGGCTTTGAATTCACCCATGAACTCGCCTGGAATCTTCTCAAGGACTATCTGCAGTACCAGGGGATTGCAAGCATCATCGGTTCGCGGGATGCCACCCGCCTGGCCTTTCAGAATGGGTTGATCCTTGATGGGGAGGCCTGGATGGCGATGATCAAAGCCCGCAATCAGTCGTCCCACACCTATAACCTCGAGCAGGCCCAGACGATCGCTCGCGACGTGATTGATCGCTTTGCGCCGTTATTCGGAGCCCTGCGGGAGCGCTTCACCGCCTTGAGCGACGAGCCGTCATGACCGTCAGTTCACCGCTGGTTTCAGCCCAGGCCACCGGCCTGCCGGAGGCGGTTCTCGCGGCCATCCACCAAGTGCTCGCCAGCCACACCGAGGTGGAGGCCGCGATTCTCTACGGCTCCCGTGCTCTGGGCCGCCATCGCCCCGCCTCCGACATCGACCTCACGCTGATCGGCTCCACGATCAGCGCCGCCTCCCTGGCCCGCATCGATGCCGAACTCGATGATCTGTTGCTGCCCTGGATCATCGATCTCTCTTGCCTGGCCTCGATTGATCACCCCGCCCTCCTGGCCCATATCGAACGGGCTGGCTTAGAGCTGTATCGCCGGCGGGATGCGTCAGACTGATCCCATGGCCTCATCTTCCCGCCCCTCCACCTATCACTACGTCGTGGATGAAGCGCTGCTGCGCACGATCGCGGCCGAAATCCAGGCGGCCATTCCCGGCGCCCAGGTGCGCCTATTCGGCTCCCGCGCCCGCGGCACCGAACGGGCCGATTCCGACCTGGATCTGCTGGTGACGGTGCCGGATGAATGGTTGGCGAGCCATTCGCGGTTTGAGGAATCGGGCGATCTAAGATGCAAACTTGCCCATCATCGAATTCCGATCGATCTTCTCCTCTATTCCCATCAGGAAGTGCAGGATCGCCTCCAGTACAGGCAGCATGTCGTGACGGATGCCTATCGCTACGGAAGAGAGCTCCATGACTGCTGAAGGTCGTCCAGATGCAGCTCTCATGCTCCGGGTTGCCCAGCGTGATCTTAAGGCGGCCAGGTCGATGCTGGAAACGATGCTTTTGAAGAGCCCACCTGGGGGTACCAGATTCAACAGGCCACGGAGAAGGCTCTGAAGGCCTGGATCTCGAGTCTGAACCACGACTATCCCCGCACGCATGACCTGGCCCTCCTCTATTCCCTGATCCGCGATCTTGGCGACGACCCCTTTCCCTTTCAACAACTTGTTCGCTTCAGCCCCTTTGGCACCAGGATCCGCTACGACGACGTTGAAGCGCTCGGTCTGGATCGTTCGTTCTGGAACCAACTCTGCGCTGACTTGCTCTCCCATGTGGCCTCCCTGCTGCCATGAACGAGGCCGAAACCCGCGCTGAGCTGATCGATCCCTTGCTGGCTGCTCCGTTCACGGAAGGCGTAGCCCAGGCGAAGGACGATGCCGGCAAGCTCCGGCTCCGCATCACCTCCACCAGCAACGGCTTCGTCGCCATTCCCTAGGCCGATAACGTGCGCAACTACGACGGCAAACCCGTCTGTACGTCAACGCTCGAGTCACCACCAAGCAGCAGCTCTTCATTGATGTCGTGTTGCCGCACGACGTGACCATGGGAGTCCAGGAGCCGTGGCCGATCGCCGCCAGCCCGAAGAGATCAGCCAGCTTGTTGCAAGCTTTCGAAAATGTCTCTATGAGCCGCAGAGCATGGCATCAAGCCACCTCCCCATACATTAACTTCACGTATCCCGCCATCCCCCATCCCTCAACCCACCGGAATAGCAACGGTATTCCCGCACCCAGGAAACACCCCTCTAGAATTCTTAACCCCTCGAAGAAGCACAGCAATGCGACCACCTCACATTCTTCTTCTTGCCCTGGCTTTCGCCACAACCTCACCGCCGGCCCTTGCTTCCTCCGCCAACGCCTGGGCCGCCCACAAGCTTGAGGTGGTCTCCCAATGCAGTCAAGCCAGCGGCTTGAAGGAGCCCAGGCTGATCGGCGACTTGATTGAATACGACGACCGCGTGGGCTATATCGTCGCCTTGATCGCCGGCCTGTATCCCCAGCCGCACCTGCGCCAGCAACCCGGCCAGAAGTCTGTGTCTCTTCGACAAACGCCGCCGCACGGCCCACGCGGCCCCAGCGGACGGCTTGCGGTAGGCACCGTGGACCCCATGGGCCCTGCATCCTGCGCCATTTGCCGCCTCCATGGCGACGCCGCCAGCGCGGCCTTCGAAATCGCCCGCTCCGACCTCTGGCTGTTGCGGCACCATCCCGATCCGGCCCCCTTGGCCGGCTGGCTCTTGCTTGATGCCCGTCGCCACCTCGCCGGGCCGTTGGCCTTCACCGACCGGGAGGCGACCAGCTGGGGCCGGGCGGTGCGCCACGCCAGCCAGCTGGTGCAACAGCTCACCGGCTGCGACCGCGTGTACGCCATCGCCTTCGGCGAGGGGGCGCCCCACCTGCATCTGCACCTGATCCCCCGCCATGGCCCGATCCCGCCACGGCCGCCTGGAGCGTGGCCGATCACTACCGGGCCGTGGCCGCCCGAGAGCATCCCGCCGTGGCGCCAGACCAACTGCGGGAGCTGGTGGCGCGCGCCCGGCAGCTGGTGGTGCAGCTGTAGCCCGCCTCAGCCCTCTCCCGCCGCCGGCACCACCCCCTGGTCCTGCAGGTAGGTCAACACCTCAGCCACCGACTCCTCCAGGCTCTGGCTGCCGGTAGCCACCCGCAGCTCCGGGTTTTCGGGTTGCTCATAGGGGCTGGAGATGCCGGTGAACTCCTTGATCTCCCCCGCCCGGGCCTTGGCATAGAGGCCCTTGGTGTCCCGTTGTTCGCAGACGCCCAGATCGGCCGCGCAATGAATCTCGATGAAATCACCGTCCTCCACCAGGGCCCGGGCCCGGTCACGGTCGGCCTTGAACGGCGAGACGAAGGCGGTGAGCACCACCACGCCCGCATCCAGGAACAATTTGGCCACCTCGCCGATGCGACGGATGTTTTCCTCCCGATCGGCATCGGAGAAGCCCAGGTCGGTGCAGAGGCCATGGCGCACGTTGTCGCCATCGAGCACATAACAGGCCAGCCCCTGCTCAAACAGGGCCGAATTCACGGCATTGGCCAGGGTGCTCTTGCCGGCGCCACTGAGGCCCGTGAACCAGAGGATGGCGCTGCGGTGGCCACGCTGATGGGCCCGGGCGGCGCGGGTCACCGTGGAGTGGTGCCACACGATGTTGGTCGACTTGGCGGCAGGGGCAGGGGCGGGGCTGGCCGTCATCACAAAACGTCGCCGAGGCGACAGGGGAGCACGTGATCCCCATTGTCCTTGGCGGCGAGGGCGGGGCGACTGGCGAGATGCGCGATGCCGGGTTCGAACCAGCGACATCCTGCTTGTAAGGCAGGCGCTCTACCGCTGAGCTAATCGCGCGCGCCCCTATTCTGCAGTCCAGCCGCCCCATGGGATGACTGGTCGCACTCCGGAATCGGGTCCTGCGGCCGCGTCACCGGCCAACCCGATGTTGCTCTCCCCCTCGCCCGGAGCCCCCCAGGAGCGCGAAGTTGGCCAGGAGAGCCCCACGGAGCCCAGGTCCCATCGCAAGCGACGCAGGATGGCGATGGGCCGCAGCCATGACCGAGCCACCCAGCTCCTGGCCCTGCCCTTCGGCCTGCTCTGGACCCCCTGGCTGGGGTGGCCGGGCCTCGCGGTGGCCGCCAGCGCCTTTTTAGTGGGAGGCCTCTGGCTCTCCCCCGACCTCGACACCCGCTCCCTCTCCACCCGCCGCTGGGGCCCCCTGCGGGTGCTGTGGTGGCCCTACCGCCACCTGATCCGCCACCGCTCGATCCTGTCCCACAGCCCCCTGCTGGGCACCCTGCTGCGGCTGGTTTATCTGGCCCTGATCGCCTTTGCGGTGCTGGTGGCCATGCTGGCGGTGAGCGGTCCCAGCCTTGATCAAGCGGTGAACTGGCTGCTCAAGCTCTGGCACGACCACACCGGGCTGGTGGTGGCGAGCCTGGTGGGCGTGGAGGCCAGCTCCTGGCTGCACCTGCTCCAGGATGGTGATCCGATGCCGCGGCTGTCCTTCAAGCCGCTGGGCTGGCGAACGCAGCACTGGAAGTGGCTGCTGCCCTCGGCCAAGAAGCACGCCCGGCGGGGCAAGGCCCGGCCCGGGCGCAAGGCCAAGGGCCCCCGCACCCCCCGCCGATGACCGTCCCCAACCCCGATCCCCTCGCCGCCCTAGCGGAACTGATCGCCGTGGTGGAGCGGCTGCGGGATCCCGAGGGCGGATGCCCCTGGGATCTGGAGCAAACCCACACCTCCCTGATCCCTTACCTGCTGGAGGAGGCCCACGAGGTGGCCGATGCCATCCGCCACGGCGATGACCGGCATCTCCAGGAGGAACTGGGCGACCTGCTGCTGCAGGTGCTGCTGCACGCCCGGATCGCCAGCGAGGCGGGTCGGTTTGATCTGGGCGCAGTGGCCCAGGGGATCGCCACCAAACTGGTGCGTCGCCACCCCCATGTCTTCGATCCGGAGGCACCGGCCCGCAGCTGGGAGCAGATCAAGGCGGAGGAACGGGCCGCCAGCCGGGCAGCGGCGGGCGCCACCGATCCCCCCTCCACCAGTCCCCTCAGCGATCAACTGGCCCGCCAGGTGCGGGGCCAGGCGGCCCTGGCCGGCGCCATGACCATCTCCCGCCGGGCCGCCACCGCCGGCTTCGAATGGGACAACCTGGACGGGGTCTGGGCGAAGGTGCAGGAGGAGCTGGAGGAGCTGCAGCAGGCCGTGGCCAGCGGCGATCGCGCCCACGCCCAGACCGAACTGGGCGACGTGCTGTTCACCTTGGTGAACGTGGCCCGCTGGTGCGGCCTCGAGCCGGAGGAGGGCCTGGCCGGCACCAACCACCGCTTCCTGGATCGCTTCTCCCGGGTCGAGGCCGCCCTGGGCGGCGACCTGGGGGGGCGAAGCCTGGGCGACCTGGAGGGCCACTGGCAGGCCGCCAAGGCCCAGATCCGACGGGAACAGCAGGGCGGCTGACCGCGGCTGATCCGAACCGGCGCCGCTAGTCCTCCGGAAGGCGCCCGCGGCGTTGGCCCTTCACCGTGCTGCGCTGCTTCTTTGCCGCCAGGCGCCGCTCCACCGAGCCCCGGGTGGGCCGGGTGGGCCGCCGCGGTGGCGGTGGCGGCACCAAGGCCGCCTTGAGCAGCTCCACCAGCCGCCGCTGGGCCGCCAGCCGGTTCTGCCACTGGGAACGGTGCTCCTGGGCCACGATCACCAGGGCCCCCTCCACCAACCGCCCCGCCAATCGAGCCAGGGCCCGTGCCTTGAGCCGGGGCGGCAGGGATTCGCTGGCCGCCAGGTCGAACACCAGCTCCACCCGCGAATCGGTGGTGTTCACGTTCTGCCCCCCCGGCCCCGAGGAGCGCGAAAACCGCCAAGCCAGTTCCGCCGCCGGGAGGCTCAAGGCCGGCGTCAAGGGCAGATCGTCGCCGGGCCGTTCCGAAGCCATCCGGAAAGATTGCCAGATCGGAGCCGGGCCCCCCGGGCAGCGATCCCCCGTTCAGGGATCCCCCGGGCAGCGATCCCAAGACCAGGTGTCCTGGCCCACCTGACAAGGGTCCCCCCCCCGGTCTTAGCTGGGGAGATCGTCTTGAATGCACGCCCCCATGACCGACCCCGGCTGGATCGACGAACACCACAACGGGGTGCGCTACGGCTTGGCCGGTCGGGTGATCACCGAGCAGACCAGCCCCTTCCAGCGGGTCACGATCATCGACAGCGAGCGGTATGGCAAGGGCCTGCTCCTGGACGGCTGCTGGATGACCGCCGAGCGCCAGGAGCGCCAGTATCACGAAACAATCGTCCACCCGGCCCTGTGCGGCGCCGAGAGCATCGAGCGGGTGCTGGTGATCGGTGGCGGCGATGGCGGCACCGCCCGCGAATGCCTGCGCCACCCGGGCGTGCAGCACCTCGACCTGGTGGAAATCGACGGGCTGGTGGTGAGCCTCAGCCAGGAGCACCTGCCGGGCATCGGCGGTGCAGCCTGGAGCGACCCCCGCTGCCATCTCACGGTGGGCGATGGCATCGCCTGGGCCGCCACCGCCGCCGCCGCCTCCTACGACGTGGTGATCGTGGACGGCTCCGATCCGGCCGGCCCGGCTGAGGGACTGTTCAACCGGGCCTTCTTCGAGCACTGCCGCCGCCTGCTGCGGCCGGGCGGGGTGTTCGCCACCCAGAGCGAATCCCCCGAGGCCTTCCGCCAGGTGCACCTCGACACCGTACGCCTGCTGCGGGAGGTGTTTGGCCATGCCGATCCGCTCTACGGCTGGGTGCCCATGTACCCGAGCGGCTGGTGGAGCTGGACCTTCGCCGCTGTCGATGGCCCCCGCTACCGCCAGCCGGATCCGGAGCGCGCCCGTGCCGTGGCCGACGGCTGCGAGATCTGGAGTCCCCGCTGGCAGGAGGGCGCCTTCAACGCCGTGCCCGCCTTCGTGGAGCGCGCCCTCTCCGCCGCCAGCCAGCCATGACTGCCGATCTGTTCGACACCGACGGCGCCATCTACATGGCCGCCCGCCGCGATCCGCACGGTTGCCGCGTCGGCCTGTTCGGCGTGCCCTACGACGGCACCACCTCCTTCCGCCCCGGCACCCGCTTCGGGCCCGCGGCGATCCGGGAGGTGAGCAACGGCCTGGAAACCTATTGCCCCCAACTGGAGCTGGATCTGGAGGAGCTGGCCTTCGCCGACCTCGGGGCGGTGGTGATCCCGAGCGGAGCCCCCGAGCCGGTGGTGGCGGCGGTGCGGGCGGCCACCTCGGCGGTGCTGGAGCTGGGGCTGGCCCCCCTGATGCTCGGGGGGGAACATTCGATCAGCAGTGGCGCGGTGGCGGCGGTGGCGGAGCGCCATCCCGATCTGGTGCTGGTGCAGCTCGATGCCCACGCCGACCTGCGTCAGGAGTGGCTGGGCAGCCACCACAGCCATGCCTGCGCCATGCGCCGCTGCCTGGAGGTGCTGCCCAGTGGCCAGCTGCTGCAGATCGCCATCCGCAGCGGCACCCGGGCCGAGTTCGACGAACTGCACAGCACGGCCCGTCTGGTGCCGATCGAGCGCATGGCCGAGGCCCTGGAGCCCCTGCGCGGGCAACCCCTCTACCTCACCGTGGATCTCGACTGGTTCGATCCCGCCGTGCTGCCCGGCACCGGCACCCCGGAACCGGGGGGATTCCACTGGCCGGATTTCGCGGCCCTAGTGGCGGAACTGCGCCACCACCGCCTGGTGGGGGCCGATGTGGTGGAGCTGGCCCCCCAACTGGATCCGAGCGGCGTGAGCGCCGTGTTGGCGGCCAAGGTGACCCGTAGCCTGCTGCTGCTGCTGGGGGCAGCGCAGGGGGCCGCTCAATAGCAGCAGGTGCCGCTGGTGCGCTGCTCCCGCAGGCGCTGATGCTGCTGACCGATCAACAGAATCGCCAGGGTGGGGTGGTTGTGCAGCAGGTTGAGAAAGCGCAGCCGATCCAGGCGCAACACCTCCACCGGCGTGCGGGCCAAGGCATCGCTGCGATGCACCCCCTCCCGCCAAACGATGTCCTGGTAGCTGAACAGCTCGCCCGGGCGGAAGCAGATCCGCTCCCCCGTCTCGGACAGCAACTCCACGATGCCCCGCCGCAGGCCATAGATGGCGTTGGCCGCGCTCCCACGGGAAAACACCCGGGAACCGGTGGGCAACGCAAACATCTCACTGTCCACCTGGGCGGCCAACAGATCAATCGGGGGGGAGCAGACGGGGGTTGCAACCAACGGGGGTCACCTCCAGGCGCAAGGGGGATCTGAAGAACCTTTCATACAACGTGCAATGGCCCCAGGAAAGGAGATCGCAGCCCGTTTAGCAACAGGGGCTCAGATCTTAATCATTTCCCCGTCTTTCCCCGGGCATGGACGGCAGGCTGAGCTGGTGATTGGCGGCAACCGGCGCGGCGCCCATTCTTCCCCCACCAGGGGGCAGCCCCGGGAGGCGGGGCGGGCGGGCGGTCCAGTGGTGGCACCAAAGTTCGTTGGCCAGCTCAGGATGGATCGACAACTCGCGCAGCTGACACCAGCCCAGCTCCCCGCCGCTGGGCGGGGTGCAGTGGCGACAGCTGCGGCAGTTGGGGCGTGTGCCCATCCAGGAACCAGCGAACGAAGGGCGCTCAAGGTAGACAGCTGCTCTGCCGCTGACCACGGCGGGATGCCGAATCACAGATTTTCGTAAGGGGCCGAGCCGTCGTCCATAGGATCCGCCCAACCTTCCGCACGCCCCCATGGCTGACCTTTCGTCCCTGCGCCGCACGGCCCTGTTTGATGCGGCCCGTGCCGCCGGTGGCCGGATGGTGCCCTTCGCGGGCTGGGAGATGGCGGTGCAATTTGCCGGCCTGGTGCTGGAACACCAGGCAGTTCGCCAGCGCTGCGGCCTGTTCGACATCTCCCACATGGGCGTCCTCACCCTGCAGGGCGATGGCGTCAAGGAGCGGCTCCAGTCCCTGGTGCCCAGCGATCTGTTCCGCATCGGCCCCGGAGAAGCCTGTTACACCGTCCTGCTCAATGACGAGGGCGGCATCCGCGACGATCTGATCGTCTACGACCGTGGTCGCCGCCCGGCCCCGACCGGCGCGGACACAGACGAGCTGGTGCTGGTGATCAATGCCGCCTGCGCCGACTCCGACACCGCCTGGATCCGCAGCCAGCTGGAGCCCCACGGCATCACCATCCGCGACCGCAAGGGCGACGGCGTGCTGCTGGCCCTGCAGGGCCCGGAGGCCACGGCGCGGCTGGAGGCGCTGGCGGGCGAAAGCCTGGCCGGCCTGCCCCGGTTCGGCCATCGCGATCTGGTGGTGCAGGGCGCCCCCGTCTTCGTGGGCCGCACCGGCTACACCGGCGAGGACGGCTTCGAGCTGCTGCTGGAGCGCGACGCGGGCCTAGCCCTCTGGGAGCAGCTCCTGGCCGATGGGGTCTCCCCCTGCGGCCTCGGCGCCCGCGACACCCTGCGCCTGGAGGCGGCCATGCATCTCTACGGCAACGACATGGACGCCACCACCAGCCCCCTGGAGGCCTCCCTCGGCTGGCTGGTGCACCTGGAGATGCCCGCCGATTTCATCGGCCGCGCCGCCCTGGAGCGCCAAACCGCCGACGGTGTGACGCGACGGCTGGTGGGGCTGAAACTGCCGGGTCGGGCCATCGCCCGCCACGGCTATCCCGTGCTCCACAACGGCGCCATGGTGGGGGAGGTGACCAGCGGCACCTGGTCGCCCACCCTGGGGGAAGCGATCGCCCTGGCCTACGTGCCCACCGCCGCCGCCAAACTGGGCACGGAACTGGCGGTGGAGATCCGCGGCAAAGCGGAGCCGGCCACCGTGGTCCGGCGTCCGTTCTATCGCCGCAGCTGAGAACTGCAGGGCCGGCCTGCTCCACCGGAAGCCAGGGCCGCCGCCCCATCACAACAAGGTGACCAGTCCGCTGCCGATGTCGAAGTAGGCACTGCGGATCGTGAGCTTCTCCGCGGACACCGCCTGCTTCAGCACGGCGCTGCGGGCGGTGAGCTGGGCGGCGGCATAGCGGGCGTTGCCCTCGATGGCCTGGGTGAGATTGTCGCCGCTCTTCAGGCTCGCCCGGATCGGCTTCACCAGCCCCTCCAGCAGAGGCGTGAGGGGCGTGCTGGCCATCGCCGCCTCCACCGCGCCACAGGCGCTATGCCCGAGGGTGACCACCAACGGCGTGCCCAGCACCGCCACGGCGTATTCCAGCGAGGCGATCGCCTCATCGAAGGCCGTGTTGCCCGCACTGCGCACCTGGAACAACTCACCGGAACCGCAGGCGAACAGCCAACTGGGGTCCACGCGGGCGTCGGCGCAGGACAGGATGCTGGCAAAGGGCCTCTGCCCCTGGGCCAGGGCGATCGGATCGATCTGGCAGTTGTTGTCCCAGATGGTGTTCAGCCCCTGCATCCGCTGCTCCGGCGAACCACCCCCCCGGGCCGCGGTCCAGGCCTTGGCGAAGCGCGCATTTCCCTCCCTGAGGCGCGTCAGCGCATCCTTGGGGGTGCAGACCTGGAGGCTCTCGAGCAGAGAATTCGCATTGGTGCCGGCAGCCTTGGTGCCCGCAGCATTCGCGCCCTTGGGACGGACCAGCGGCAAGGCAGCTCCGGCAAGGCCGAGGGCGGCGCCCACCAGGATCTGACGACGGGGAAGCTTCACGTCAACGACGCACTAGGAAGGCCCCATCCATAGGCAGGCCAGCCCCCGCCGCCTCAGACTCACCGCCCCCTGTCACCAAACGGCACAGCCCCACCCTGGCAGAGGCCGCCGTGGGAAAATCCCCGATTCGCTTACGGATTCTCCCCATGCGCAG
>Ga0209088_10001306_pt1 | contig 16110 bp, 20 predicted proteins | sample S_140625_EF_Meta_FD_187324 | JGI IMG/M metagenome (GOLD analysis project Ga0209088, IMG submission 187324) | Freshwater microbial communities from Lake Simoncouche, Canada to study carbon cycling - S_140625_EF_MetaG (SPAdes) (version 2) | ecosystem: Environmental > Aquatic > Freshwater > Lake ... | reverse complement strand
TCACTCATACTTTTTTCCTTTTATCATGGCTAACAACCAGAATTCTTTCTACCTTTTCTTTGGTGACAAACCTATGCTCATTAGCACATTCATAACGTCTATAGGTTGACTTGTCTTGTCTTTCTCTAGTCTCCAAAGTCTTTACCCATTTATCGCAAACTGGACATTTCACTTGTCTTCTACCTCTTTTAACAGCCACAGAACAAACGCTACGCACACTGATATGCCCAAAGCGAACCCTAATATCACTATCAACATGAAATTTATTATTGTTTCTAACATTTGGTTTCTCCTTTGAGTCAAAGTAAAAGAGTGCGCTAACACAAAATATCAATAAGATGACTTTGTGCCAGTGCTTCATTTGTTGGCAGCAATCAGATCAAATTCAGCGTCCTTGAGTTGGTCTTTGATAATGGTCAACTCTTGTTCTAGCATGGTTAGCTTCTTCTCCATGCGTTCTCTGGTCAACTTCTCAGCGTGACAGTACCCAATCAGAGATGCATCTGTTGCAACCTTGCGGATGAGTTGGATGATGTCGTTGCGACTCATAAAACCGCCAGCAATGTCCTTGCTAGGCGCAATCTTGGCAATCAATTGCTCTAAGTCTTTTTCAATGCTCATGCTTCCCTCGCTTTCAGCATTGCGTCTGCAATTTTGTAGCATTGTTTAGCCTTGAGATCATCAGGCATCTCATCCAGATCGCTTCTTGATTCCCATGCTTGCATAGCCTTTGCCGCAAAGTAATCACGCAAACTCATTCCCGATCTATCAAAAGGATCTTTTACTGCATCACTTGGAAATGCTGGGGGGTTATTCATTTCACCAACTCCTTTGCAATCTCAATTAGGAAAGGCACAGAGAGAATCAATCCGATTACTGTGGCTTGTAGGGTTTGTTTAAGTGTCATTTCAATTGTCCTTTAGGGTTGAAAGATGGGGCTTTCGCCCCGTGGGTTGGTTAAGCGGCTACTAACTCTTTAACAGCTTTGGGGCGTTGGATAACAGTCTGCTTGACTCCATTACGAACACCATGATCTTTGACAGTGGCGGTGATGGTGAGGGTATCGCCTTTAGATCGCACAGTACCCTCTGGAGTCCAAGCCACAACATCAGAGTTACCCTTGTAAATGACAACATTTTTGTCGGCATCTTCCATGATGTAGATGTAACTAGTGCCATAAGCACCATCCAACACAACGATATGACAAATGGTGAGGGTAAGGGTCAACTTAGCACCAACTTCACCCAAGTGGGTGCGTGAGGCATTCAAGGCGGCTTCTTTGTCAGCCCACTCAGCCTTACGAGCAGCCTTTGCATCAATGCCTTTAAGGATGGCGGCGCACTGCTTTTCTGACAACTTGCCCCAAGTATAAAAACTGTTAGCCATAGAACCAATAAAGCTATCTTCATAGCCCATAAAATCACCATGACTGTTATGTACGATGCCAGCGGTTAAAGCACTTTCGATTTCGCCAGCACGATCAGTTTTGGTTCTCCAAGTTTTCTGAGCATTGGCAATGATGTAGCTTTTAACGGCATTGTGATATGCCACTGGATTTTCGATAACTGGTGAAAAGTTGTTTGCCATGTTGTTTACTCCTTGAGTTGTTGATGTTGCCAATCATATAGAAGTCAATCAGGTAGTCAACACTTATTTAACCAATCTTACACAATCCACTCAACTATTAAATCACAAAGGGCTTGACCAATGGATTAAAAGTCTATAGACTAGCCCACACTATGAACACACAAACCATGCAAACTATTGAAAACATTAAGGAAAAGGCTGAAGTGGCTGGCTACACCATCACCGATGTTGCTCGTCATGCTGGCTTTCACCCTGCTCAAGTCTCCAGATATGCCACTGGTAGAACGATACCACTGGTAACTACTGTCAGGCGGCTAGATGAGTCGGTAGATTCCCTAATTCAGGCACGTTTTAAGGCTATTAGAGGGCTTTTAAATGACTAGACGCATACTTGGCATTGACGTTGGTTTAAATGGTGCTATAGCCCTAATGGTGGGTGGTACTCTGGTTGAGGTTGTGGATATGCCAACCCTTACAGTTCTCAGGAACGGCAAGAACAAGCGTCAGGTATCTGTTGCTCAACTCGTTGAAATCCTTAACCAATATGAGCCTACAGAGGCTTATATAGAGAATGTATTTGCTCGTACAGGGCAAGGCGTAACTTCAGTCTTTAGCTTTGGGCGTAGTCTTGGAGTCGTAGAGGGTGCTATTGCCGCCAGATGCATTAAATCCACTCTTGTTACCCCACAGGAATGGCAAAAGGCTATGAAAGTCACTGGTGGCAAAGATGGATCTCGCAAGAGGGCTATGGAAATCTTCCCCAAGGATATGCACTACTTCAAAAGAGTCAAAGACGATGGCAGATCAGATGCCGCATTAATTGCTTGTTATGGGTTTCATCATGGATGATAAAGAACGTCAAACACTTAGAGATCACATTATTTGGTTGGGTTCTCAACTTGAGCAAGAGAGAAAACAGAACCTTGCAACTGTGACATTCCTCAAACGTATCCTTGACCCTGAGGACTTGGGTCATGCGGTATCTCATGAGGTCAGAAAACTAGCCTACCAATTACTCATTGAAAATCACCACATTGAAAGAGCATCATGGCAACAAAACAATTAAACATCAGACCATCAGGTATTGGACGCACCATTGCTTGCCCTGCATCAGTCAGGTTATCAGCATTAGTACCTAATCTAGAGAGTGGTGAGGCGGCAAAGATTGGAACTGCAATTCATGCACTGGCAGAGCATTGCTTCAAGACTGATACAGACCCCATGACATTTGTCGGTAAAGTCTTTGAAGATATTCTTTTGACAGAGGAGAATTGCGATTTTGCGAAGCAACACCTTATCGCTATTTTGGATATTGGAGATGAAATAGAAGAGGGACTGATTACTGTTGAGCAGTTCTTACCCTACCAAGAAACCCAAACCTACAAATGCGGTGGTACTGCTGATGTTATTGGCATAAGCAAAAAGAAACGCAAACTCATTATTGCTGACTTGAAAACTGGTAGAGGCTATGTAGACGCTGAATCAGATCAACTCAAACTGTATGCATTGGCGGCTTTAGAGAGTAAGAATCTATATCAAGACATTGACACTGTAGAACTCTGGATCATCCAACCCCATCATGGTGAGGTACGCAAGCACATAATGACAACTCAAGACTTGGTGGATTGGGAGCATTACATTCTGCAACCAGCCATTGAGAATGTTCTGAATCCTTTGTTTCCTCCAGTACCCTCAGACTCTGCTTGCCAATACTGTGCGGCTAAAACAATTTGCCCTGCACAAGCAAACATTGTTGAGACAGTTGTAGCTGCACCTCCTATAGAAGTCTTGACAGAGGAACAGATCAGCGTCTTGCTGATGAAGTTTGACATGGTTGAGGACTACATCAAAGCGGTGAGAGATCATGCCCTAAAGCGCATGGAATCAGGTGCTGTGATTCAAGGTTGGCAACTCGCACCCAAACGTGCGTTAAGGTCATGGACTTCAGAGGATGAAGTTGTCCCTGCACTTCTTGGCATGGGACTCAAGATAGAACAGATCGTAAAGCATGAAGTCATCACTCCAGCAGCGGCAGAGAAACTGCTAACAAAAGACCTTAAACCTAATCTTGAAGCGTTAACTTCCCGCATATCTTCAGGCTTGACGCTTGCCAGAGATAAAGGTTTGCGTCAATAATCCCAATCCCCCACAGTGACATTTGTCACATTTTTTAACTTTAAACAGGAAACATCATGAATTTAAATCTTTCAAACAGCGGCGGTAACGGCAACTACATCCGTTTTTCTCCTCAGGCTAACGCATGGTCTAACCAAGATGGTGAATTCACCTTTGAGAAATCGGTCTTTGACTATGAAAACTTGGAAACAGGTTGGATGCTCATAGCAACTGGCATCTTTGAATTCTTACCTGATGGCAATCTTGGTCAGAAAGGTACACAACCAAGTGCAGAGCATAAACGTGGCTTTAAGGCAACTTTCTACAATAAGACTATGGGAGTAGCAGAGTTTAGTGCTAATGGTGCTGGTGCAAACATGGGCTTGGAAGCCCTGTGGAAGCAAGTGCAAGCACAGGCATCCTCTAATGTTGGCAAATTGCCAGTGGTCGAATACAAGGGTTCACGCCCCGAAAAGGTTGGTAAGGGAACTACCAGAGTGCCACTCTTTGAGGTGGTGAGTTGGGTAGCACGACCAACAGCGATGTCAGAGGACAACAGCGGTGGCTTTGACCCCGAAGTCTCAGTACCAGTAAAGCCAGCACCTACACCTGTAAAGGCAAAACCAGCACCCTCTCAAAGTGATGATGAGATGTTCAGCTAATCACTGAATCAACCCGCACCAGAGTTTTCGGGGGAGACTCTGGTTTTTTTGTCCCTTTTAATTTGGTAGGTGGTATGAACTTAATCGAATTCGGTGATTGCAGGGAAACCATGCGTAAGTGGAAAGAACAGGGCATCAAAGCACAGACTTGTGTAACCAGTCCCCCTTACTATGGTCTGCGAGATTATGGAACTGCAAAATGGGAGGGTGGTGATGCTGATTGTGAACACTCTATATCTATGCCAACCAAATGGAACGATCCTAAACGTGGCACAAGTGTTTTAAGACCAGAAACAGCGCATCGTGGTGGGTCATCAACCCATTGCCACAAATGCGGCGCAACAAGAATTGATGCACAACTTGGATTGGAAGAAACACCAGATGAATACATCAAGGCGATGGTTGAAGTGTTTCGATGCGTGTGGGATGTACTTCAAGATGATGGGACGCTGTGGCTGAACATTGGAGACAGTTATTGCAACAGCAATGGATTCGCTAGAGCCAGCCCTGAATATCAACGTGAGGGAAGAAATAATATGCCAGCCAATGACAGAAAGCTGGATAAGTTACATGAAACTGGATTAAAGACTAAAGACCTTATCGGCATACCTTGGATGCTGGCATTTGCTTTAAGGGCTGATGGTTGGTATTTACGCCAAGATATTATTTGGCATAAGCCAAACCCAATGCCTGAGTCGGTGCAAGACAGATGCACTAAGTCGCATGAATATATCTTCTTGATGAGTAAGTCGCAGAAGTATTACTACGATGCGGAATCCATTAAAGAAGAGGTAAAAGAAGTTTCAATCACAAGGGCTAAGTCAGCATGGAATCCAACCAAACTTAATGTTGGTCTTGATGGTGCAAAAAATGAATCATTTGAAACAATGGGAGATAGATGGGTCAAAGAAAAAGCGAATAAGCGTAGCGTTTGGACAATAACTACGAAATCTTACGAGGGAGCACACTTTGCCACATTTCCAACTGACCTAATTGAACCCTGCATCATGGCTGGCGCACCTGTTGGCGGTATAGTGCTTGACCCATTCATGGGTAGCGGCACTACAGCTCAAGTAGCACAGCATTTAGGTCGGCAATACCTTGGTTGCGAATTGAATCTTGACTACAAACCCTTGCAAGATAAAAGAATAAGCCAAATGTCTTTGGTACTGGAGTAACAATGTCAGCACAACAAATAGCGTCCATATTGGGTAACGCAAAGAAAGTAGGCAATGGTTACCTAGCAAGTTGTCCAGTTCCTCATCATGGTCAAGGCAATGGAGATAAGCATCCATCCCTGTCAATCACAGAATCAGATGATGGGAACTACCTATTTAAATGTCATGGTGGGTGCGATCAGCATTCAGTGTTCAGTACCATCAAGGATATGGGACTCTTACCAGCACTACCAGACAGACCAGAATACTTAGCCAGCATCAAGCCAATCCCTATGATTGCACAACCAACCCTAGAGCATGAATGGGTATATACAGATGAGGATGGCATCAGCCTATTCCTCAAGCAAAGATACAAGACCTATGATGCCAAAGGCAAGACCTACAAAACCTTGAGAGTTATGCCCGATGGCAGCAGAGTCGGGAAGTTGGGAGATTGCAGAATCGTCCCCTACAGGTTGCCCGAACTGCGACAGGCAGTTGCCGATGGTAGGGTCATATACATCTGCGAGGGTGAAAAGGCGGCAGATGCCTTGTGCAGCTTGGGAGTGGTAGCTACAACATCTCACGCTGGCGCAGGAGGTTGGAATCCTGACCTTAACCAGTATTTTGCTAATGCAAATGTCGTTGTAGTGCCAGATAACGATACAGCGGGTTGGAACTATGCCCACAAGATTGTTGAGTCCCTGATTGGGACAACCAAGAGCATCAGGGTGTTGGATTTGAACCTATCCAACCCCAAAGAGGACGCTTACGAGTGGGTGAATAGATATGATGGGACTCGCACCTTGCTGGCGCAAATAGCGAAAGCCTGTCCAGTTGTAACGTCACCAGAAGACGTTTGGACTCCGCAAAGGCTAATGCTTTATGTGCCTGAAGTAACACAAGATTCACCATTAGCACCCACAAAGCCTAGATTACTCGTAGAGTCATGGGACTCAATCAAGGATGAACCAGTTGAATGGCTGATAGATTCCATCATCCCCAAGAAAGCCTTTGTAGCTTTGTATGCACCTCCAGCAAGTTACAAGTCATTCATCTCGCTTGATTTGGCTGAAGCAATTGCAACTGGTAGGGATTGGATGGGTTACAGGATACCCAAGAAAGGCGCAGTTCTCTACATCTGTGGTGAGGGTCATGGCGGTATGGGCGCAAGGGTAAAGGCTTGCAAACTACAGAACAAGAGTCCAGATGGCGCAAACCTTTACATCATCAGGGCGCAACTTAACCTGAGATCATCTCCTGAAGACTTTGCCGAACTGGTTAACGCTATCAATTCCCTGATTGCTGAGATAGATGAAGCCTTAGAAATCATCATCCTTGACACCTTGATGCGTATGTCTGGCGGCGGCTTTAACGAGAACAGCTCAGAAGATATGGGTGCATTCATCACTCAGGCAGGAAAGCTACAGGAAATCTATGCCTGTGCATTGATGGTGATTCACCACAGTGGTAAGGACGTAACCAAAGGACTCAGAGGTCATAGCTCCCTACTTGGTGCTGTGGACACTGAACTTGAGATACAACGACAGGATTCAGTCATCAACTCATCAGATGCAAGCGTGATTGGTAATGCAATCCTGACAGTTAGCAAGCAGAAAGATGGTGCAGACAGCATCCAGATCGGCATTGAGATCGTCAGCATTGAGATAGGAATGTCGGACTTAGGCTTTGAAACCATCACCTCATTAGCCATTAGGCAGAACCAAGACATTGCCAGTAGCACCTCAAAAGGCAGTAAAAACAATCAAGGTAGCGGTAACAATCAGCGCATTGAGATGGATTCTTTGATGAAAGTGATTAAGGCTAAAGCATCATATCGTGAAGTAGATGGTATTAGTCGGTATGGCGTGAGTTTGGATGATTGGAGGGATGAATTCTGGTCTATGAAAGGGTGCACTGAGGAGGATAAGGCAGCCTTTCGTAAGGCATGGATGAGGGCAAGGGAGAGACTTGTTAGCGTAAATAAGATTGTGATTGGGGACAATTTTGTCTGGTTGAAGACAGGTTTGGAGAATTATGGTGCTGTATAAATATCCAGTGACAAACGAGACAAAGTGGGACAAACGAGACAAATGTCCCACAGGTGAAAGTGGGACAAACCACCTCAGGTCTATGTACCTGAGGTTTGTCTCACCCCACTTTGTCTCTTTGTCTTTTTTAAAAGGAAATTGAAAATGACTCGTTCAAGATCACGGAAAGAAGTTCCAGATGTTCAAGTACCGAAACGTCAGTCAACAGTTTGGGAGATTGAATCGAATGCGGTATTGATGGAATTAGAGGTTAGGAAAGAGCAACATCATCAGAAATGGGGAATTGATAGGTTGATTACTTTAGTTGACATTGACTTTAGGGTGAAGTTTTGGGGTCAGATGGGTAGAGTTTGGGACAGTCTGGAGTTTGGGGATATTGAAAGGTTACGTAAAGCAGCCAGTGGCATGGTCAAAGGTTATGACGCTTTGGAGAAGTGGGCTGAAGATAATGAGGTCAACCCAAACCCAAAGACAAGATGCATTGAGTGGAAAACAAAAGATGGTCATGTCGTTGCAGTGGTGTCCACAATCAACGATAGTTTGGAACTGCAGCGGCATCGCAAAGATTTAGGGACAATCTGGACATTGGAAGAGTTTGAGGTAATCATGGCAGATCCGATGGTTCAGCAAATCATGGCTATCAAAGCGTTTGAGCCAACCGCTAAGGTTACAAGGTTCAAGGCTAACGAGAACTTTGGCAAAGGTTCAGGCTTTGATGACATGGAAGATGACCTAGAGCCTGTATATGGCGGTGCTGAACCACCAAAGATGTTTCACTTACCGCATAAGAAGTGATGGCAAGACGAGCCAGCATTACGACAAGGTACTTCAATCGGACTCTGACAGATGCCGATAGAACAATCCTTGCCTGTGCTGGTTGCGGAGATATTTCAAAAGGCTTTAAGAATGCCTTGGATTGCTTTGCTGTTTTATGGGAACTAGGATACCGACCAGAGAACGATTTAAACGATTTCCTTGGTCTGGCTAAGGAGGATGACTTTAAGACCCTTGTAGGCGATTCTGACAAGGATTAGAGGCATTGCTAGTTCTTGTTGGTTGTTGTGGTTCTTAATGAATTTGCGAATGAGAATCAATATCATTCTCATGTACCCCGATAATGCACCATCCGACTCTTTCACTCCGCACGTTTGCCGCCAGAAAATTCACCGAGTTAAAAGTTATCCACAGGTTATCCACAGATTTAGATTGGAGTTATCCACATTTACCCATGCTGGTTTCATTTCCTGTCACAGTTTGCGAATGTTTGTAATACCTTTTGTGATTTCTACTTAACATAATGGACATTGTGTTAAATGGAATCTGTCAGCAGTTTGTAAGCGCATCGGAAAACCCTAGCAAAATCAACAACTTGCAGTTCTTATATCCAAAATCTGCAGTTGCCTCTCGAAATCTGGTGAATTTTTTATATGGGGGGAGGGGGTGGTCGCTGTCGGTGAAAATTGTGGGTGCATCCGCCCCACTGAAAAAACGAAAAGTCGAAAAGGGGCAACATCCCCAACTCCCCGCTACGAAAAAAAAGAAGACTATCAACCCACAATTTGCTATAGTCGCAACCTATCACGCCCACAAAGACAAGGATAATCGTGAAGATAGAACAGATTGACAGCATCCAAGATGAAGCCCCACAGCCAGAGAAGAAGAAAGCTGGCAGACCCAAGGGTATCTATGGCTTGAAGCGTCAGATACAGGAGTACGCAAGGAATCCTGACCTTGCCCTACCCAAGACCGACAACCAGAGGATCAAGGACTTGAAAGATATGCTTATCAAGTCTAGCGGTAAGGATGTTGTAGAGAAGATGATCTCAATTGCGTTGAATGACAATCACCCCGCACAGATGGCGGCTATCAAAATGTGCGTTGACCGCACACTGCCTGTCAGTATGTTTGAAAAGGATAAGAGCCAGAGGAGTGCAGTCACGATTAATATCACTGGCATAGGCGCACCTGCAACTACAGTGATTGAGCCAAGTGACATACAGGATGTAGAGGCTAAGAATGGCTGACCTGAACTTTGCGCTATTGCCTTGGCAGCAGGAGGTCTACGCCGACAAGACGAGGTTCAAGGTTGTCGTGGCGGGTAGACGATGCGGTAAGTCTAGGTTAGCGGTGACTACGCTACTGATTGAGGGTTTGAGTTGCCCCGCTGGTAGTGCTGTGCTGTACGTTGCCCCGACTCAGGGACAGGCTAGACAGATTATTTGGGATGTACTGTTGGACATTGGACGGGAGATTATTCAGTCTAGCCATGTCAACAACATGGAAGTCACCTTGATTAATGGCGCAAAGATTTACGTCAGGGGATCAGACAGACCCGATACCTTGCGGGGTGTCAGCCTGACTTACGCTGTACTAGACGAGGTTGCCGACATTAAGCCTGAGACTTGGGAACAGGTTATTCGTGCGTCATTGAGTGACAAGCGTGGAAAAGCCTTATTTATCGGGACTCCCAAGGGTAGGAACTGGTTCTATGATTTGTACAACTTGGGTCAGGAGGGTGAAGATCCTGATTGGAAAAGTTGGCATTTCACCACTAAAGATAACCCCCTGATTGACCCTAGTGAAATCGAAAGCGCAAAGAAGACCCTATCAAGTTTCGCCTTTAAGCAAGAGTATATGGCATCCTTTGACAATGCGGGGAGTGATGTCTTCAAAGAGGAATGGCTGAAGTATGGGGAAATCCCTGAGTATGGGTCTTACTTCATAGCGGTTGACTTGGCGGGGTTTGAGGAAGTTGCTAAACAGGCTGCCAACTCTAAGAAGCGTCTAGACCAGAGTGCCATTGCTGTGGTTAAGGTTACTGAGGATGGCAAGTGGTGGGTGCATAAGATTGAGTATGGGCGGTGGGATATTCGCACCACTGCCGCGAACATCTTGTTGGCTATCAGGGAGTACCGCCCGATCAGCATTGGGATTGAACGTGGGGCATTAAAAAATGCGGTACTTCCCTATTTGAGTGATTTAATGCGAAAATCCAACATATATGCTCATATTGTGGATTTGACGCATGGCAACCGAAAGAAGTCAGATCGAATCATTTGGGCATTGCAAGGACGCTTCGAGCATGGCAGAATCGTGCTTAACAAGGATGAGGATTGGTCTGAGTTCGTTGACCAGTTGCTGATGTACCCATCCCAAGGGGTGCATGACGATCTTCCTGATGCGTTAAGTTATATAGATCAGTTATCTATAACCTCATACTTTGAGGCAGATGATGAAAACGAATGGCAACCAATCGACATCATTAGCGGCGTATGAGGGCATTAAATGGCAACAGATAAATTAGAGCAAAACGAGTTTCAAGAACCTACTGAGGCTGATAAGGAATTAACAGCATTTGTTGTTGACCACTGTGATCGGTGGAGAAATTATCGGGATACCAACTTCCTCTCAGATTGGGAAGAGTATGAACGTATCTTCCGAGGTCAGTGGGCTGAAGATGACAAGACCCGTGACTCTGAACGTAGCCGTATTGTGACCCCTGCGACTCAACAAGCTGTTGAGACTCGTCACGCTGAGATCATGGAAGCTATCTTTGGTCAAGGCGACTTCTTTGATATTGAGGACAATATTCAAGACGTTAATGGCAACCCCATTGATGTTGAGATGATTAAGAATCAGTTGATGGAAGACTTCAAGAAAGACAAAATCCGCAAAGCCATTGACCAGATCGAATTAATGGCAGAGATTTACGGCACTGGCATCGGCGAGATTGTCGTTAAGACTGAAAAGGAATATATCCCTGCGACTCAAACTATTCCTAACCAGCAAGGTCAAGCAGCTATTGGCGTGATTGAAAGAGACAGGATTGCTGTCAAGATCATGCCTATCAACCCTAAGAATTTCTTGTTTGATCCCAATGGAACATCAGTTGATGACTGCATGGGTGTTGCTGTAGAGAAGTTCATCTCTATCCATAAGATTGTGGCTGGCATTGAGTCTGGTGTTTATCGTAAGGTTGACATTGGCATTGTTGCATCTGACGAGGATTTAGAGGCAACTCAAGAAATTCAAATGTTCCAAGACCAAAAGGTCAAGCTGTTAACTTACTATGGTCTTGTGCCTAGAGAGTATTTGCAGAACTTGGCTGAGAACAAGGACATCGTTGAGTTGTTCCCTGAGAGTTCAGATGCTGAAGATTATCAGGATTTGATTGAGGCAATCGTTGTGATTGCCAATGATGGATTATTGTTAAAGGCTGAAGAAAGTCCTTACATGATGAAAGACAGACCAATCCTGAGTTATCAGGATGACACTGTTCCTAATCGTTTGTTGGGTCGTGGCACAGTTGAGAAAGCCTACAATATGCAAAAGGCTATGGATGCTCAAATCCGCAGCCACTTAGATTCATTGGCATTGACTACAAGCCCAATGATTGCAATGGATGCAACTCGCTTACCAAGGGGTGCAAAGTTTGAGGTAAAGCCAGGAAAAGCTATCCTAACCAATGGCGCACCTAGCGAGATTTTGTATCCATTTAAGTTTGGTCAGACAGATCAAAACAACCTTGCCACTGCACAAACGTTTGAAAGAATGTTGTTGCAAGCCACTGGTACTCTTGATTCTCAGGGTATGGTTACTCAGGCATCTAGAGATGGTGCTGGTATGTCTATGGCAGTGGCATCCATCATTAAGAAGTACAAGCGTACTCTGGTGAATTTCCAAGAAGATTTTCTTGTGCCATTCATCAAGAAAGCCGCATTTAGATATATGCAGTTTGATCCAAACCGCTATCCCTCTGTGGACATGAACTTCATCCCGACTGCTACCCTTGGCATCATTGCTAGAGAGTATGAGCAACAGCAGTTTATTGGTTTGTTGCAGACTTTGGGGGCTGATACGCCAGTATTGCCGATTATTTTGAAAGGCATTGTGGCTAATTCTAGTTTGAGCAATAGATTTGAGATGATTGCAAAGTTGGATGAAATGATGCAGCCTAATCCAGACCAACAGCAGATGCAACAAGCACAGCAACAGTTGGCGATGCAAGCGGCACAGGCTCAGATTGCGGTTAATACTACTCAGGCAGAACAAAATCGTGCAGAGGCAACCAAGTTGATGGTTGAAGCGCAGTTAATGCCGCAAGAAGTACAAGCTAAAACGGCTAGTGCATTGACCAAGAACTTGCCGAATCAAGACGATTTAGCCTCAAAAGAGTTTGATAAGAGGGTTAAGATTGCAGAATTGATGCTTAAAGAATCTGATATTAAAAACAAAGCAAAAATTGTTGAATTGCAGATGGCAGACAAGCAAAATGCAAGTATGCAGATCAAACATGACTTTTTGAACAAGCTAAATACTGGATTAAAGAACAATGGCTAATATTCGGGAGCTTATTCTCAGTATTGAATCAGATGCATTGACATTTGATGAGAAGTTAGCCGCCTTGACTCAGGTTGAGGAGACTCTTGTTGCAATGCAACAGCAAGAAGAAGATGCTGTTCAAGAGAATGTTGACTTGATTGTTGAGGCGATCAAAGTCATGCAAGAAAAAGTTGATGCTCAAGTCAATCGTATTGCTGATTTTGTGCCTGAAAAAGGTGAAAAAGGCGATAAGGGTGAACGTGGATTAGATGGTCGGCAAGGCGTAGATGGTAAAGATGGGCGAGATGGAATCAATGGTCGAGATGGTAAAGATGGCGCAGATGGTATATCGGTTATTGATGCCAAGATTGACTTTGATGGTTCACTAATTATCACTTTATCCACTGGTAAAGAACTAAATGTTGGTGAAGTTGTTGCTCCTGACTTGGCTGAAAAGATTAAGTTAGTTACTTCTGGTGGTGCTGGTACTGTTTTGCCTAGCCAAGCAGGGAACTCAGGTAAATATCTAAAGACTGATGGCTCTATCCTTTCATGGGATACAGTATCAGGTGGTTCTGGTACTGTTACAAGTGTATCTGGTACGGGTACAGTAAGCGGATTAACTCTTAGCGGCACAGTCACCACTTCAGGTAATCTAACCCTTGGCGGTTCAATCACTGGATTTGCTACAAGTGGTGTAAATACAAACTTGACATCTGTAGCATTGACTTCAGGAACAGTTTCAACTGCGCCAAGTTCAAGTACTGATATTGTCAACAAGTCTTATGCTGATTCAATTGCATCTGGTGTTAATTTTCATGCTGCTTGTAATTACGCAACAACAGCAGCATTGCCAGCAAACACTTACAACAATGGAACTTCTGGAGTTGGTGCAACTCTAACAGCTACTGCAAATGGCACGCTGACAATTGACAGCTACACATTAGTTGTTGGTGATGTTGGTAAGCGCTTATTAATTAAAAATGAGGTTACAACTGCAAACAATGGCGTATATACATTAACTCAAGCTGGTACTGCATCACTTCCCTACATCCTGACAAGAGCAACCGACTATGACACCAGCGGAGCAGGTACAAATGAAGTGGATCAGGGTGATTACATACTTGTAATTAGCGGAACAGTTAATGCTAATACATCATGGGTTCAACAAACACCATTACCAATTACAATTGGCACGACAAGTCTTGTTTTTATTGAGTTTGCCGCAAGTCAAACATACACTGCTGGTACAGGGTTAACACTTAGTACCAATCAGTTTTCAATTACAAACACAGGAACGGCTGGAACTTATGGTACTTCTACGCAAATTCCTGTTTTTGTTACAAATGCCCAAGGACAAGTTACAAGCGTTACAAATACAGCAATAGGAACTCTAAATCAGAATACAACAGGAACGGCAACCTTAGCCAAAAGTACGTCAGTATTTACCAGTGGTAGTGCCGCAACTTATACCGCACCATCAAATACACAATGGGTAAAAGTAACTGTTGTAGGTGCTGGCGGTAATGGAGGGGCGGCAGCGGCTCAAAGAGCAACTGGTGGCGGTGGTGGCGGTGTGGCAATCAAATGGCTTGCCATGACCGCAGGTCAAACTTTAACGTATTCAGTAGCTAATTCCGCAGGTTCAACATCTACTGTATCGTCTGGAACTCTTACAATTACCACAATTACCGCTAACTTTGGTGCAAATGGAACAGGTACGGCTTACGCTAACTCAATTACTGCTGGTGCGGCTGGAGGTACAGCAACAGGTGGCGATATTAATATTACTGGTGAACAAGGTGGGTATTCTTACGGCTCAGGCACAACAGTTCAAACTAACTTTAGCGGTAAAGGTGGCGACTGTGCTGGCTTTGGTTCTGGTGGGGCTGCTTTGGCAATTGTGGCAACCGCTGGCGTACAAGGCAATGGATTTGGTGCTGGCGGTGGTGGGGCGCATGGAAATGCTACATCCGCAGCAGGTCGTGGTGGAATTATCATTTTTGAGGCATTCTAAGCATGACCCCAGAACTACAAAAGTATTACGAAGACCGATTCTCCATGATGGCAATGGATGGTTGGAAAGAATTAACTATTGATATTGACAATATGATAGAGTCACTCAATAATATAAGCGTTATTCCTGATGAAAAGACCTTGATGTTCAAAAAAGGCGAACTTTCCATCTTGACTTGGCTAAAAACCTTGAAAGAGGTCAGCGAAAAGGCTTATGAGGAATTGAATGAAAAGAATGTATGAATTTGCCTGTGAAAACGGGCATCGCACTGAAAAACTGGCTGATTATGAGGCTGCCATTGTCCAGTGTGATTGTGGTTCGGTAAGTCACCGAATCATTTCTGCACCCAACATCAAGTTGGAGGGTTGGAGTGGGCATTTTCCTACATCAGCCCATCAATTTGACCGAAAACATCGGGAAAAATTGGCGGCAGAATTGAAGTCGGACTCATAAACTTTTGTCGAGTCCATGTGTAATCTCCTAAAACCCAGTGTGGGCAGGAAAAGGAAACTGTATGTTGTTAGATAACGATGATGAGATGCTAGGTGAAATTCAAGCTGTTGAAAAGCAGAAACTGGAGTCCACTGTTGAGCCGATGAATGCTGATGTTCCCGATAAATATCGGGGCAAAGAACTGTCAGACATCATCAAGATGCACCAAGAGGCTGAAAAGTTGATTGGTAAACAGGCTCAAGAGGTGGGTGAGGTACGCAAATTAGCAGATGAGTTGATTAAGCAAAATCTCTCTGGCAATCGACAAAATGCAGAGGTTGAGCCTGAAATTGATTTTTTTGAAGACCCCAAAAAGGCAGTTCAGAACACTATTGATAGACATCCAGATGTACTTGCGGCTAGACAAGCTAGTCTAGAGTTCAAAAAGATGCAGATTCAGCAGAAACTTACTACTGAACATCCTGATTTTACTCAGATTGTTCAAGATCAAGAGTTTGTTGATTGGGTGAAATCTTCACCTATTCGCCTTGGGCTTTATGCTAAGGCAGATGGTGAGTTTGACTATGATAGTGCTAATGAATTGTTGAGTACCTACAAGCAATTGAAAGGTGTTCGGACTAAGCAAACGAGTGATGCTGGTGAAGCAACTCGTAAGCAGAATCTGAAAGCCGCAGCAGTTGATACTGGTGGTACAGGGGAAACAGGAAAACGAGTTTACAGGCGAGCTGACCTGATTCGGCTAAAAA
>Ga0209088_10001305_pt1 | contig 16116 bp, 4 predicted proteins | sample S_140625_EF_Meta_FD_187324 | JGI IMG/M metagenome (GOLD analysis project Ga0209088, IMG submission 187324) | Freshwater microbial communities from Lake Simoncouche, Canada to study carbon cycling - S_140625_EF_MetaG (SPAdes) (version 2) | ecosystem: Environmental > Aquatic > Freshwater > Lake ... | reverse complement strand
AAATCAACACTATAAGACAATACATATAACCCCACGACCACCACGACCACCACAAAATGTTCCTATCTATCCAAAACAAGCATCCAAGAGATGAACACATTTCATTCGAAGAAAAAGACCATATATATACCATTCACGGGAAACGAGGCGAATATACCTCTGTGACCACATGGAACCATTCCCACTTTGCACATTTCGATGCAGACAAAATTATTGAAAAAATGAAAAAGGGAAAAAACTGGGATAATCCACTGACCAATAAATATTATGGAATGACCGACGAACAAATCAAACAAGCGTGGGATGATAATCGCGACCAAGCCGCCAATGCAGGAACGAAAATGCACGCGGATATCGAACATTTCTATAACCAAATCCCCATCGACAATACCAGTATCGAATTCCAGTTTTTCGGACAGTTTGTAAAAGACTACCCCGAATTAATACCTTATAGGACCGAATGGATGATTTATTGCGAAGAAATCAAACTGTCCGGTTCAGTAGATATGGTCTTCCAAAATCCCGATGGAACTCTTCTCATATATGACTGGAAACGATGCAAGGAAATAAAATACGAAGATGAGTTTAATAATACGTCCTCCATTACAGAATGTATCCGTCATGTCCCAGACACCAATTTTTGGCATTACGCTCTACAACTGAATACATACAAAATGATTCTGGAAAAGAAATACGACAAACGTGTTGTAGGACTCTATCTGGTTTGTCTGACTCTATCTGGTTTGTCTGCATCCGGATAATCCATATAAAAAATACGACCGTATTGAAGTTCCCTTTATGGAAAAAGAAATGGAAGATTTGTATAATCTCCGACTGTCCATCGTTGAATCGAAAACCAAAAACCCCAACAAAACAAAATAATTCTGTAGGACAAAATACATAAACATATCATATTCATATACACCATATATGAATATGACCCCATTCGAAACCATAAAACGATTATGGTTATTTATAATGTATTACATATATAACATATTCGTCGTCACTAAAAAACTCCCTTTACAAATCAAAAAAAGCGAAACCGAAATATACCTGTTGGACAAAACAAACTATTTTAATGAGAAAAAAATCCACATACAATCCCAATCCCAATCCCAATCCCAATCCCAATCCCAATCCCAATCCCAATCCCAAATAGAACCTTTTTTTTATGACAAACAAATATACACAGAAACTATGAAAAATCCGGATAATCCATATGAAAAACAATGGAAAACTAAGATTCTGTTTGAAAACACACCCAGAGGAAATGTCATTTTCACATATGATATTTATAAAATGGGATTCTGTTATTTCTCTGACCAACAGGCAATTACTTATGATATTTTAAACGCCATTGCAATGAAATATGTGATTACGTTTAGATGTCTGGATTTTTTCATTGATGAGAAATATCATACATCTCCCTTTTTGGAATTATACGAAAAAGAACATTTGAAAGAAACCAAAACGCAACAACGAATCAATCAACAGAATAATACCATAAAAAATACATTGAAATCGCAAAATATACCCTTGAAAACAAAAACAATTAAAACAAACAAACCATCCGAACCCCCCGCCGCACCAGACTCAGACCCAATCACGATTAAAAATCGGTTCCTGTATCAAGGCAAAATCGCCAATTTTTCATTTTGCCAAAAAATACAAAAGAAACGCACCACAAACAAACCCACTACTATATACAACGAACTTTTTGAAAAGAATCCACAAATGTCGTACCGTGATTTCAAAAATTCGCAAATACAAACATCCAATCCACAATCGAATCCATAATACAAAATAACCTGTATGACTACTGATGAATGATAGGAGGGACCGAAACCGGAACCGTACCTGAAATAACCTCTTTTTTCTTTTTCTCTAACCAACCAATGAATCCATTGCTCTTTCGCAAATGAAACGTCGAGCCCAAATGATCTTTGGCAATCTCGTATCCCTTGTATTCTTTTTCAGACAAACTGGATAGATATTCTTGTTCGATTGCAGATATACCACTGTTTGACATTGTATAAATCGTATAGTTATAATTATACGATTTATATGGACGAATCTTTTTTTTTCAATTTTATAATTTCCTATCCTATCTATCTAATCCTATTGGATTAACACACAGATAGTTTTGCACAGGGTTTTGTAACACGTAATACTTTGTATTTATCGTATTGAACACACGAATTATTCAAATTGTCTAAATATTCCGTTTGGGTTAATGCACCGGTACTCGATTCCGGTTTTGTCAACATTTTGCATTGATAATAATTATCATATACTTGATAATTCGATTGTTTTAAACATTTTCGAGATATAACTACTTTGGTAGAAGATGGACATTTCGCAATATTTTGAATGGTTGTACGACTTAATCGAGTGGTATAATCACTGGCCGAATTCAAATTCAAGGTGGAATCGGGTTTTACAGACGTAAATGGTTGTGGTCGACGAATCCATCTGTATTTTGTACTGATTAATCCCGTATTTGAAAGAACGGACGGTTTCACCACTTTTGGATTATTTGTAGACAAAACCGCAGATTGAATAATGGGACGTTTCAAATATGTGCCACAACAACCTCCCCATCCTTTCGCAACATTTCCTTTGAAAATAGTTCGAGGTAGAGAACGAGATAACATTGTTTGACCCACCCATCCTTGACTACGGTGTGTTCCGTTTAATGAAAATTGTTTTTGATTCACGCTCATATTGTGATATTGAGTATTTGTTTTTCGTTTTAAAGTGGCTATGGACATATAGTTAGTTATAATTTAAGATTATATATTTATTTTTTGTTTCAATTCGTTCAATTCGGAATGTATTGTTTGGACCTGTTTTTTCAATAGTTTGATTTCATTGGTCAATATACCAATCAATCCATTATAATTCAGAGATTGATAATTGTTGCCGTCTTTTTCACCTAAAACCAAATAAGGATAATACTGTTGTATTTCATGGGCCAAGAATCCAATATCTGGTTTATTTGTTAATAAATTTGTATATGTAAGTGGATTCAAATGGTCTACCGTAAAGGTTCCATCTAAATTGACCGGATTGTATTTTATACGATAATCAGAGGAGGTCGTAATGATCCCTTGTACAAATAAATTACCTGTAATATTTACATTTCCTTGAATGGTCAACGTATTTCCGGTAATCGTTGTAGGAGTATATCCCAAAGCCACATTACCACTATAATAAATACCTTTCGGATCATTTGGAATAACCGCAAAAGGAGAAGGTCCGGTTGGTCCAGTATTTCCAGTTGGTCCAATCGTTCCTGTATTTCCAGTATTTCCTGTAGGTCCAGTAGGTCCAGTAATACCAGTATTTCCTGTAGGTCCAATCGTTCCAGTAATACCAGTATTTCCAGTAGGTCCAGTAATACCAGTAGGTCCAGTAGGTCCTGTATTTCCAGTAGGTCCAGTAGGTCCTGTATTTCCAGTAGGTCCTGTATTTCCAGTAGGTCCAGTATTTCCAGTAGGTCCAATCGTACCAGTAACACCTGTAGGACCCGTACATCCAGTAACACCTGTATCTCCAGTTATTCCAGTAGACCCCGTAGATCCAGTAGAACCTGTAGTTCCAGTAATACCTGTTGTTCCAGTGCAACCAGTATTACCAGTAGGACCCGTAGACCCAGTAATACCAGTAAGACCAGTAGACCCGGTAGAACCAGTTACACCAGTATTTCCTGTAGGACCTGTAGACCCAGTAATACCTGTTGTTCCAGTGCAACCAGTAATACCAGTAGGACCTGTACACCCAGTAACACCAGTAAGACCCGTAGACCCGGTAGAACCAGTTAGCCCAGTATTTCCTGTAGGACCTGTAGACCCAGTAATACCTGTTGTTCCAGTGCAACCAGTATTACCAGTTACACCAGTATTACCAGTTACACCAGTGTTTCCAGTTACACCAGTATTTCCAGTAGGTCCAGTATTTCCAGTAGGTCCAGTATTTCCTGTAGGTCCAATCGTTCCAGTAACACCAGTATTTCCTGTAGGACCAATAGTACCAGTATTTCCTGTAGGTCCAATCGTACCAGTAACACCAGTATTTCCAGTGAGTCCAGTAACGCCCGTAGGACCCATCGAACCAGTAAACCCTGTAGGACCCGCTTGCACAAATGATGTATGTATATGTGAATATGTATTCGATGATTGAAAATAAACTTCAGCTTCATGCGGATTACTATTTCGATTTCTGGAAGTAACTACCACTTCTAATAAATCATACGCACTTATATCTATGACTTGTTCAATATACATGGATAATGTAATTTTCTGTGAAGTGACACTGTCATACAAATAACCAATATCCGAACCATTGGCTACTAAATTTGTATATTGTAAAGTGTTTGCATTTCGACCCAATAAAAAGAAACGTAAACCTATATTGTCCTTGTCATTATTACTATCAGCTTTTGCATATATATTCATATCCCATACACCAGGTGGAATATAATTTGGATATCCAAACAATTGATTCTTATAAATTCCAAATTGAGATAATATCATATCAGTCGTATTGCTATTAGTAGTTGTAAATTTAATTGTTACTTGAGGCAAGATTAGGTCTGGAACCAATGTTAATAAACTGGTCGTATTTTGAGAAGGAACAATCGAACTGAGTGAACTAAACTGTTGAGGATACGCGATTACATTCATACTTGCATCCGAAAGTAGATTTACGGTTGGAGATAAAGAATTCGAATATGTCATGTATAATGTCAATCCACCGGCAGAAGTACCTGCAACACCATCATTACCCGTACACCCAGTAACACCAATAGGACCTGTAGGACCCGTTGTTCCAGTCGAACCAATACCTGTAGGACCCGTTATTCCAGTAGACCCCGTAGACCCTGTAATTCCAGTAACACCTGTATCTCCAGTTATTCCAGTAGACCCCGTAGATCCAGTATTACCCGTTGTTCCAGTAATACCAGTATTACCCGTTGTTCCAGTAATACCTGTAGGACCCGTAGATCCAGTAACACCTGTAGGACCCGTTGTTCCAGTAATACCAGTATTACCCGTAGACCCAGTAATACCTGTTATTCCAGTGCAACCAGTAACACCTGTATTACCCGTAGACCCAGTAATACCTGTTATTCCAGTGCAACCAGTAACACCTGTATTACCCGTAGACCCAGTAACACCTGTTGTTCCAGTGCAACCAGTATTACCTGTAGGACCAGTATTACCTGTGTTTCCTGTTACACCAGTATTTCCGGTTACACCTGTATTTCCTGTTATACCAGTATTACCAGTTTGTCCTGTAGGTCCTATATTACCAGTAGTACCAGTAGTACCAGTACTACCTGTAACACCAGTATCTCCAGTAATACCTGTAAGACCCGTACATCCAGTAATACCTGTATGACCAGTATTTCCTGTTACACCAGTATTACCTGTATTTCCTGTAACACCAGTATTTCCTGTTACACCAGTAACACCAGTATCTCCAGTAATACCTGTAAGACCCGTACATCCAGTAACACCTGTAGGACCTGTAGACCCAGTAGATCCAGTAACACCTGTAAATCCCGTAGACCCAGTAATTCCAGTAGTTCCTGTAGAACCAGTAATACCCGTTGTTCCAGTGCAACCAGTAACACCAGTAGGACCCTTAGACCCAGTAACACCTGTTGTTCCAGTGCAACCAGTATTACCAGTTACACCTGTATTACCTGTAGGACCAGTATTTCCTGTGTTTCCAGTATTACCAGTAATACCTGTATTTCCAGTAATACCTGTATCTCCAGTAATACCTGTAGGACCCGTACATCCAGTAATACCTGTATTTCCGGTAGGACCTGTAGGACCAGTAGGTCCAGTTAGCCCAGTAACACCAGTAGGACCCGTTGTTCCAGTAACACCAGTATGGCCCGTTGTTCCAGTATTACCAGTTACTCCAGTATTACCAGTTACACCTGTTACTCCTGTATTACCAGTTGGTCCTATGCTTCCAGTACATCCTGTAGGACCAGTAATACCAGTAATACCAGTATAACCAGTTACTCCTGTATTACCAGTTGGTCCTATGCTTCCAGTAACACCTGTATTACCAGTATCTCCAGTAACACCTGTTGGTCCTATGCTTCCAGTAACACCTGTTGTTCCAGTGCAACCAGTATTACCAGTAACACCTGTTGTTCCAGTGCAACCAGTATTACCAGTAACACCAGTATTACCAGTTACACCAGTTGTTCCTGTTGGTCCTATGCTTCCAGTAGTTCCAGTAGTTCCAGTAGTTCCAGTACTTCCTGTATAACCTGTATAACCTGTTGTTCCCGTAGTGCCAGTGTGTCCTGTAGGTCCTATACTACCAGTATTACCTGTTGTTCCTGTAAAACCAGTTGTACCCGTATCTCCAGTAGGACCAATTGTTCCTGTAGTGCCAGTATTACCTGTTGTTCCTGTAAAACCAGTTTGTCCAGTAGGTCCTATATTACCTGTTGTTCCTGTAGTACCAGTTGTTCCAGTTGTACCAGTAGGTCCTATATTACCAGTACATCCTGTTGTTCCTGTAAAACCAGTTGTTCCTGTATTACCGGTTGTTCCTGTTTGTCCAGTTTGTCCAGTAGGTCCTATATTACCGGTTGTTCCTGTTTGTCCAGTTTGTCCAGTAGGTCCTATATTACCAGTTGTTCCTGTAGTACCTGTTGTTCCTGTAGTACCAGTTTGTCCAGTAGGTCCTATATTACCGGTTGTTCCTGTAGTACCAGTTGTTCCTGTAGTACCAGTTGTTCCTGTAAAACCGGTTGTTCCAGTATTTCCAGTATTACCAGTTTGTCCAGTATTTCCAGTTAGACCAGTATTTCCTGTATTTCCTGTAGTACCAGTAATACCTGTATAACCTGTATTACCTGTTTGTCCTGTTGTACCTGTTATACCTGTTGTTCCCGTAGTACCAGTTTGTCCTGTAGCTCCTATACTACCAGTTGTACCAGTATTTCCGGTTACACCAGTTGTACCCGTATCTCCAGTTGTTCCTGTATAACCTGTTGTTCCTGTATAACCTGTATTACCTGTTATTCCAGTATTTCCGGTTACACCAGTATTACCGGTTGTTCCAGTATAACCTGTTGTTCCTGTTGTTCCAGTTTGTCCAGTAGGTCCTATATTACCGGTTGTTCCAGTATAACCTGTATAACCTGTTGTTCCTGTATAACCTGTATTTCCGGTTGTTCCTGTATTTCCTGTGTTTCCTGTTATTCCCGTTTGTCCAGTAGGTCCAGTAGGTCCTATATTACCGGTTGTTCCAGTATAACCGGTTGTTCCAGTATTACCAGTTATTCCAGTATTACCCGTATAACCTGTGTATCCTGTAGTACCTGTGTATCCTGTAGTACCTGTATATCCTGTATAACCTGTATCACCTGTATTACCTGTATAACCAGTAGTACCTGTAGCACCTGTATTACCTGTATAACCAGTAGTACCTGTAGCACCTGTATTACCGGTTGTTCCTGTATTACCGGTTGTTCCTGTATTTCCAGTTTGTCCAGTTTGTCCGGTTATTCCAGTAGGTCCGGTTGTTCCTGTATAACCTGTAGTTCCTGTAACTCCAGTATTACCTGTAACTCCAGTATTACCTGTAACTCCAGTTGTTCCAGTTGTACCAGTATTACCTGTATTACCTGTATAACCTGTATTACCAGTTGTACCAGTTGTACCTGTATTACCAGTTGTTCCGGTAAAACCAGTTTGTCCAGTAGGTCCTATATTACCGGTTGTACCAGTATTACCGGTTACACCAGTTGTTCCTGTTGTTCCTGTTGTTCCTGTTGTTCCAGTTGTTCCTGTTGTTCCTGTAACTCCAGTATTACCTGTAACTCCAGTATTACCTGTAACTCCAGTTGTACCGGTTGTTCCAGTTGTTCCTGTATAACCTGTAGTACCGGTTGTTCCTGTAGTACCTGTAGTACCAGTTGTTCCTGTATTACCTGTATTTCCTGTATTACCTGTAGTACCAGTTGTTCCTGTATTACCTGTATAACCTGTAGTACCAGTTGTTCCCGTAGTACCTGTAGTACCAGTTGTTCCTGTAGTACCTGTAGTACCAGTTGTTCCTGTCGTTCCTGTTGTTCCTGTCGTTCCTGTTGTTCCTGTTGTTCCGGTTGTTCCTGTAGTTCCGGTTGTTCCTGTAGTTCCGGTTGTTCCAGTATTACCTGTAATTCCAGTAGGACCAATTGTACCTGTACTACCAGTATCACCAGTATTACCTGTATAACCTGTATTACCTGTATTTCCTGTAGAACCAGTTGGTCCAGTATAACCTGTATTTCCTGTATTTCCTGTATTACCTGTAGTTCCTGTATTACCTGTATTACCTGTAATACCTGTAGTTCCTGTATTACCTGTAGTTCCTGTATTACCTGTAGTTCCAGTTGAACCAGTTGTTCCAGTTGTTCCAGTTGTTCCTGTAACACCTGTATCACCTGTTATACCAGTATTACCTGTTATTCCTGTTATTCCAGTACAACCAGTATATCCTGTTGTTCCTGTACACCCAGTTGTTCCTGTAGTTCCTGTTGTTCCTGTACACCCAGTTGTTCCTGTACACCCAGTTGTTCCTGTATTACCGGTTGTTCCTGTAGTTCCTGTATTACCGGTTGTACCGGTATTACCTGTTATTCCTGTTATTCCTGTTATTCCAGTACAACCAGTATTACCTGTAGTTCCGGTTGTTCCTGTTGTACCAGTTATACCTGTACATCCCGTTGTACCAGTTGTTCCTGTACATCCTGTTGTACCAGTTGTTCCTGTACATCCTGTTGTACCAGTTGTTCCTGTATTACCAGTATTACCAATATTACCTGTATTACCAGTATTACCAGTATTACCAGTATTACCTGTATTACCAGTATTACCTGTAGTTCCGGTTGTTCCGGTTGTTCCTGTTGTACCAGTACATCCAGTAGTTCCAGTAGTTCCAGTTATACCAGTAGTTCCCGTTGTTCCTGTATTACCTGTATCACCAGTGATTCCAGTACATCCGGTTGTTCCAGTTGTTCCTGTTGTTCCAGTTGTTCCTGTTGTTCCAGTTGTTCCTGTTATTCCAGTAGTACCAGTTGTTCCTGTTGTTCCTGTTGTTCCTGTTGTTCCTGTTGTTCCTGTTGTTCCTGTTGTTCCTGTTGTTCCTGTAGTTCCTGTAGTTCCTGTAGTTCCTGTAGTTCCTGTAGTTCCTGTAGTTCCTGTAGTTCCTGTAGTACCAGTTGTTCCTGTAGTTCCTGTATTACCTGTATCGCCAGTGATTCCAGTACATCCGGTTGTTCCTGTATTACCTGTAGTACCGGTTGTTCCTGTCGTTCCAGTTGTACCAGTATAACCAGTTGTTCCTGTATTACCTGTATTACCGGTTGTTCCTGTATTACCGGTTGTTCCTGTATTACCTGTAGTACCGGTTGTTCCTGTCGTTCCAGTTGTTCCTGTTGTTCCTGTTGTTCCAGTAGTTCCTGTTGTTCCAGTAGTACCAGTTGTTCCTGTAGTTCCAGTTGTTCCAGTTGTTCCGGTTGTTCCTGTTGTTCCGGTTGTTCCTGTATTACCAGTTGTTCCTGTATTACCGGTAGTTCCTGTCGTTCCAGTTGTTCCCGTTGTTCCTGTTGTACCAGTTATACCTGTATCACCCGTATTACCTGTATCACCAGTGATTCCAGTACATCCGGTTGTTCCAGTTGTTCCTGTTGTTCCTGTTGTTCCAGTTGTTCCTGTAGTACCAGTTGTTCCTGTAGTTCCTGTAGTTCCTGTAGTTCCTGTAGTTCCTGTAGTTCCTGTAGTTCCTGTAGTTCCTGTAGTACCAGTTGTTCCTGTTGTTCCTGTATTACCAGTTGTTCCTGTAGTTCCTGTTGTTCCTGTATTACCAGTTATTCCAGTTGTTCCAGTTGTTCCTGTAATTCCTGTAGTTCCTGTAGTACCAGTTATTCCAGTTGTTCCAGTTGTTCCTGTAATTCCTGTAGTTCCTGTAGTTCCTGTAGTACCAGTTATTCCAGTAGTACCAGTTGTTCCTGTTGTTCCTGTTGTTCCTGTTGTTCCAGTTGTTCCTGTTGTTCCTGTTGTTCCTGTTGTTCCTGTTGTTCCTGTTGTTCCTGTTATTCCAGTAGTTCCAGTTGTTCCAGTTGTTCCAGTTGTTCCTGTAATTCCTGTAGTTCCTGTAGTTCCTGTAGTTCCTGTAGTTCCTGTAGTACCAGTTATTCCAGTTGTTCCAGTTGTTCCTGTAATTCCTGTAGTACCAGTTATTCCAGTAGTACCAGTTGTTCCTGTAGTTCCTGTTGTTCCTGTTATTCCAGTAGTTCCAGTTGTTCCAGTTGTTCCAGTTGTTCCAGTTGTTCCAGTTGTTCCTGTAGTTCCTGTAGTTCCTGTAGTACCAGTTATTCCAGTTGTTCCAGTTGTTCCTGTAATTCCTGTAGTTCCTGTAGTTCCTGTAGTACCAGTTATTCCAGTAGTACCAGTTGTTCCTGTAGTTCCAGTTGTTCCAGTTGTTCCTGTTATTCCAGTAGTTCCAGTTGTTCCTGTTGTTCCTGTTGTTCCAGTTGTTCCGGTTGTTCCTGTTGTTCCTGTATTACCAGTTGTTCCTGTATTACCTGTATCACCAGTGATTCCAGTACATCCGGTTGTTCCAGTTGTTCCAGTTGTTCCAGTTGTTCCTGTAGTACCAGTTGTTCCTGTAGTACCAGTTGTTCCTGTGGTTCCAGTAGATCCAGTAGTACCTGTTGTTCCTGTAGTACCAGTTGTTCCTGTAGTTCCTGTAGTTCCTGTAGTACCAGTTGTTCCTGTAGTACCAGTTGTTCCTGTTGTTCCGGTTGTTCCTGTTATTCCAGTAGTACCAGTTGTTCCTGTTGTTCCTGTTGTTCCTGTTGTTCCTGTATTACCTGTATCACCAGTTGTTCCAGTTGTTCCAGTTGTTCCAGTTGTTCCTGTTGTTCCAGTTGTTCCAGTTGTTCCTGTTGTTCCGGTTGTTCCTGTTGTTCCTGTTGTTCCTGTTATTCCAGTAGTACCAGTTGTTCCTGTAGTTCCTGTAGTACCAGTTATTCCAGTTGTTCCAGTTATTCCAGTTGTTCCAGTTGTTCCTGTAGTTCCTGTAGTACCAGTTATTCCAGTTGTTCCAGTTGTTCCTGTAGTTCCAGTTGTTCCTGTTGTACCAGTTATTCCTGTATTACCTGTATCACCAGTTGTTCCTGTTGTTCCTGTTATTCCAGTAGTACCTGTTGTTCCTGTTATTCCAGTAGTACCTGTTGTTCCTGTTATTCCAGTAGTACCAGTTGTTCCTGTATTACCTGTATCACCAGTTGTTCCAGTTGTTCCAGTTGTTCCTGTTGTTCCAGTTGTTCCAGTTGTTCCAGTTGTTCCTGTTGTTCCAGTTGTTCCTGTTGTTCCAGTTGTTCCAGTTGTTCCTGTTGTTCCAGTTGTTCCAGTAGTACCAGTTGTTCCTGTTATTCCAGTAGTACCAGTTGTTCCTGTATTACCTGTATCACCAGTTGTTCCAGTTGTTCCAGTTGTTCCTGTTGTTCCAGTTGTTCCTGTTGTTCCTGTTGTTCCTGTAGTACCAGTTGTTCCTGTAGTACCAGTTGTTCCTGTAGTTCCAGTTGTACCAGTTGTTCCTGTAGTTCCTGTTGTTCCTGTTGTTCCTGTTGTTCCTGTTATTCCAGTAGTACCAGTTGTTCCTGTAGTTCCAGTTGTTCCTGTTGTTCCTGTTATTCCAGTAGTACCAGTTGTTCCTGTATTACCTGTATCACCAGTGATTCCAGTACATCCGGTTGTTCCAGTTGTTCCAGTTGTTCCAGTTGTTCCTGTAGTACCAGTTGTTCCTGTAGTTCCAGTTGTACCAGTTGTTCCTGTTGTTCCAGTTGTTCCAGTTGTTCCAGTTGTTCCGGTTGTTCCTGTTGTTCCGGTTGTTCCTGTATTACCTGTATCGCCAGTGATTCCAGTACATCCGGTTGTTCCTGTAGTACCAGTTGTTCCTGTACACCCAGTTGTTCCTGTACACCCAGTTGTTCCTGTTGTACCAGTAGTACCTGTACACCCAGTTGTTCCAGTTGTTCCGGTTGTTCCTGTTGTTCCTGTTGTTCCAGTTGTTCCTGTTGTTCCTGTAGTACCAGTTGTTCCTGTTGTTCCTGTAGTACCAGTTGTTCCGGTTGTTCCGGTTGTACCTGTTGTTCCGGTTGTTCCGGTTGTACCAGTTATACCTGTTGTTCCTGTAGTACCAGTTGTTCCTGTCGTTCCTGTAGTACCAGTTGTTCCAGTAGTACCAGTAGTACCTGTACACCCAGTTGTACCAGTTGTTCCAGTTGTTCCCGTTGTTCCCGTTGTTCCTGTATTACCTGTATCACCAGTGATTCCAGTACATCCGGTTGTTCCGGTTGTACCTGTTGTTCCTGTTGTTCCGGTTGTACCTGTACAACCAGTTGTTCCTGTAGTACCAGTTGTTCCTGTCGTTCCTGTAGTACCAGTTGTTCCAGTAGTACCAGTAGTACCTGTACACCCAGTTGTACCAGTTGTTCCAGTAGTACCAGTAGTACCTGTTGTTCCTGTTGTTCCTGTTGTTCCGGTTGTTCCTGTTGTTCCGGTTGTTCCTGTAGTACCAGTTGTACCTGTACAACCAGTTGTTCCTGTAGTACCAGTTGTACCTGTACACCCAGTTGTTCCTGTATTACCTGTAGAACCAGTAATTCCTGTATTACCAGTTGTTCCAGTACATCCGGTTGTTCCTGTTGTACCAGTTGTTCCTGTGGTTCCTGTGGTTCCTGTTGTTCCTGTTGTACCTGTACACCCAGTTGTTCCGGTTGTTCCTGTAGTACCAGTTGTTCCAGTTGTTCCCGTTGTTCCTGTATTACCTGTATCACCAGTGATTCCAGTACATCCGGTTGTTCCGGTTGTACCTGTTGTTCCGGTTGTACCTGTTGTTCCGGTTGTACCTGTTGTTCCGGTTGTACCTGTTATTCCGGTTGTACCTGTTGTACCTGTTGTACCTGTTGTACCTGTTGTACCTGTTATTCCGGTTGTACCTGTTATACCAGTTGTTCCGGTTGTACCTGTTGTACCTGTTATTCCGGTTGTACCTGTTATACCAGTTGTTCCGGTTGTACCTGTTGTACCTGTTATTCCGGTTGTACCTGTTATTCCGGTTGTACCTGTTATACCTGTTGTTCCTGTTGTACCTGTTGTTCCGGTTGTACCTGTTGTACCTGTTATTCCGGTTGTACCTGTTGTACCTGTTGTTCCTGTTGTTCCTGTTGTACCTGTTGTACCTGTTATTCCGGTTGTACCTGTTATACCAGTTGTTCCGGTTGTACCTGTTGTACCTGTATCGCCAGTGATTCCAGTACATCCGGTTGTTCCAGTTGTTCCGGTTGTTCCGGTTGTTCCTGTACACCCAGTTGTTCCTGTTATACCAGTTGTTCCTGTTGTTCCAGTTGTACCTGTAGTACCAGTTGTTCCAGTTGTACCAGTTGTACCAGTTGTACCTGTTGTTCCTGTTGTTCCTGTTGTTCCTGTTGTTCCGGTTGTTCCGGTTGTTCCTGTTGTTCCTGTAGTACCGGTTATTCCGGTTGTTCCTGTATTACCTGTATCGCCAGTGATTCCAGTACATCCGGTTGTTCCAGTTGTACCAGTTGTTCCTGTTGTACCAGTTGTTCCTGTACACCCAGTTGTTCCTGTTGTACCAGTAGTACCTGTACACCCAGTTGTTCCAGTTGTTCCTGTTATACCAGTTGTACCTGTAGTACCAGTTGTTCCTGTTGTACCAGTTGTTCCAGTTGTACCTGTAGTACCAGTTGTTCCAGTTGTACCAGTTGTTCCTGTTGTACCAGTTGTTCCTGTACACCCAGTTGTTCCTGTTGTACCAGTAGTACCTGTACACCCAGTTGTTCCAGTTGTACCTGTAGTACCTGTTGTTCCAGTTGTACCAGTTGTTCCGGTTGTTCCGGTTGTTCCTGTTGTTCCTGTTGTTCCTGTTGTTCCTGTTGTTCCTGTTGTTCCTGTAACACCTGTATCACCTGTTATACCAGTTGTTCCTGTAGTACCAGTTGTTCCGGTTGTTCCTGTTATACCGGTTGTTCCTGTTATACCAGTTGTACCTGTAGTTCCTGTTGTTCCAGTTGTTCCAGTTGTTCCTGTTGTTCCAGTAGTACCAGTTGTTCCAGTTGTTCCTGTTGTTCCAGTTGTTCCTGTTGTTCCGGTTATACCTGTACACCCAGTTGTTCCAGTAGTACCAGTTGTTCCAGTTGTACCAGTTGTTCCAGTAACACCTGTATCACCTGTTATACCAGTTGTTCCTGTTGTACCAGTTATACCTGTAGTACCAGTTGTTCCGGTTGTTCCGGTTGTTCCTGTATTACCAGTAGTACCAGTTGTACCTGTAGTACCTGTAGTACCAGTTGTACCTGTAGTACCTGTTGTTCCTGTATTACCAGTTATTCCTGTTGTTCCTGTATTACCAGTTATTCCTGTTGTTCCTGTATTACCAGTTATTCCTGTTGTTCCTGTTGTTCCTGTTGTTCCTGTATTACCAGTTGTTCCTGTGGTTCCTGTTGTTCCTGTAGTACCGGTTGTTCCTGTGGTTCCTGTTATACCTGTTGTTCCTGTATCACCTGTTATACCAGTTGTACCTGTAGTACCTGTATTACCTGTTGTACCAGTTATACCTGTATTACCTGTAGTTCCTGTTGTACCTGTAGTACCGGTTGTTCCTGTGGTTCCTGTTGTTCCTGTTGTTCCTGTATCACCTGTTATACCTGTTGTTCCTGTAGTACCTGTATTACCTGTTGTTCCTGTTATACCAGTTGTACCTGTTGTTCCGGTTATACCGGTTGTACCTGTTGTACCTGTGGTACCAGTTATACCGGTTGTACCGGTTGTACCGGTTGTTCCGGTTGTTCCGGTTGTACCGGTTGTACCGGTTGTTCCGGTTGTTCCGGTTGTTCCGGTTGTTCCGGTTGTTCCGGTTGTTCCGGTTGTACCTGTTATACCTGTTATACCTGTTGTACCGGTTGTTCCTGTATCACCTGTTATACCAGTTGTACCTGTTGTTCCTGTATTACCTGTATCTCCAGTGATTCCAGTACATCCGGTTGTTCCTGTAATTCCTGTTGTACCTGTTGTACCGGTTGTACCTGTTGTACCGGTTGTTCCAGTTGTTCCCGTTTTACCGGTTGTTCCAGTTGTTCCCGTTGTTCCGGTTGTTCCTGTATCGCCAGTGATTCCAGTACATCCAGTTGTTCCTGTAGTTCCTGTACACCCAGTTGTTCCTGTGGTTCCTGTAATACCTGTATCGCCAGTGATTCCTGTACACCCAGTTGTTCCTGTTATACCAGTGGTACCAGTGGTACCAGTTGTTCCTGTGTTTCCTGTGTTTCCTGTAGTACCTGTAGTTCCTGTATTACCTGTATCGCCAGTGATTCCAGTACATCCTGTTGTTCCTGTAGTACCAGTTGTACCAGTTGTTCCGGTTATTCCAGTGGTACCAGTTGTTCCTGTGGTTCCAGTAGATCCAGTAGTACCTGTAGTTCCTGTATTACCTGTATCGCCAGTGATTCCAGTACATCCGGTTGTTCCTGTAGTACCTGTTGTACCAGTTGTTCCGGTGGTACCAGTTGTACCAGTTGTTCCGGTGGTACCTGTTGTTCCTGTGGTACCTGTTGTACCAGTTGTTCCTGTGGTACCTGTTGTACCAGTTGTTCCTGTAGTACCAGTAGTACCTGTGGTTCCGGTTGTTCCTGTTATACCAGTGGTACCAGTTGTTCCTGTAGTTCCGGTTGTTCCTGTTATACCAGTGGTACCTGTTGTTCCTGTGGTACCTGTTGTACCAGTTGTTCCTGTAGTACCTGTAGTACCTGTGGTTCCGGTTGTTCCTGTTATACCAGTGGTACCTGTTGTTCCTGTAGTTCCGGTTGTTCCTGTATTACCTGTAGTACCTGTGGTTCCGGTTATTCCAGTTGTTCCTGTTGTTCCAGTTGTTCCAGTTGTTCCTGTTATACCAGTTATACCTGTATTACCTGTAGTACCTGTAGTACCTGTTGTTCCGGTTGTTCCTGTACATCCTGTTGTTCCTGTTGTTCCTGTGGTTCCTGTAGTACCTGTTGTTCCTGTTGTT
>Ga0209088_10001304_pt1 | contig 16116 bp, 13 predicted proteins | sample S_140625_EF_Meta_FD_187324 | JGI IMG/M metagenome (GOLD analysis project Ga0209088, IMG submission 187324) | Freshwater microbial communities from Lake Simoncouche, Canada to study carbon cycling - S_140625_EF_MetaG (SPAdes) (version 2) | ecosystem: Environmental > Aquatic > Freshwater > Lake ... | reverse complement strand
CTCGACCCGAGCCTGCGGGCCTCCGGGGTGGTGAAACTGCTGAGCGGCCGTCTCAACCTCTTCACCACCAGCTTCAGCCTCGATCCCGATGCGCCGAATGTGGCGATCTTCACGCCGGCGCTGGGGCTCGTTCCTTACTTCGACATCGCCCTACGCACCCGCATCGCCGACAGCCTCAATGTGATCGCCCCCTCCGGCCTCTCCGATGCGGCCTCCAGTTCCCTGGCCCTGACCCAGCAGCAAGCCCAGGGGGGCTTCTCCTCCCTCAACCAACTCAATTTGATCCTGGTCACGGTGAGCGTGAGCGGACCCGCCGATCGCATCGCCGAGAACCTGAAGCTCCGCAGCAGCCCCCCGCTCCCCCAGGACCGGCTGGTGGCCTTGATTGGCGGCAACTCCCTGGCGGGCCTCAGCGGCGGCGGTGCCGGCACGGCCCTGGCCACCGTGTTGGGCCAGTCTCTGCTCTCGCCGCTCCTCTCCAGCCTCTCCGATGCCTTCGGCCAGCGGGTGAGCCTGGCCCTGTATCCCACCTATGTGACACCGGCGATTGAATCAACCCAGGAGCGGCGCTCCGGCAGGGTGCCGCCCCAGCTGGTGCTGAGTTCGGAGATTGGCTACGACCTCACCGACCGCATCAATGCTTCGGTGCTGGCCGCGCCCAACCGCTCCGACATCCCCCCCCAGGTGACGGTGAACTACAAGGCCTCCGAGCAGCTCAACGTGGAGGCCTCGGTCGACACCCAGGGTTCCTGGCAGACGCAGCTCAGGGTGTTTTTCCGCTTCTAGCGCTGAGCGGCTTCCGATCCACCTTGGTCTAGAGCCATAGCGGCTTGCCCTTCTTCAGATAGAAGCCTTATCCCCCGAAGCGGCTCACCCTGGTTGCTTGCCGTGGCATGGGCTTGACAAAACCAACGCCAAACTGAAAAATATTGAATAGTTATTTTCATCAACTAAAGCCTCGATGAAGATCGAACAGTTAAGACTGCAAGAAGCCCGTGAAGGAAAAACTACCTGGAAAAAATGGGGCCCATACTTGAGTGAACGCCAATGGGGCACCGTCCGCGAAGATTACAGCGACAATGGCGATGCCTGGAATTACTTCACCCACGACCAGGCGCGTTCGCGGGCCTATCGCTGGGGAGAAGACGGCTTGGGGGGCATTTCTGACGACCACCAAGTTCTTTGCTTTGCACTAGCCCTGTGGAACGGCAAAGATCCGATCTTGAAAGAACGGGCGTTTGGCCTCAACAACAGCGAAGGCAATCACGGCGAGGACGTCAAAGAATACTACTTCTACCTTGATAGCACACCTACACACTCGTACATGAAATATCTGTACAAGTATCCGCAGGCAGCCTATCCTTATGAGGATCTAATCAAAGTCAATGGGCAACGCAGTCGGGATGAATTGGAATACGAATTGCTCGATACTGGCATCTTCGACGAAGATCGCTATTTCGATATTTTTATCGAATACGCCAAAGCTGATGGGCCCGAAGATATTCTGATTAAAATTAGCGTTGCCAATCGCGGCCCAGAAGCAGCGACTCTGCACGTCTTACCCACCGTCTGGTTCCGCAACACCTGGTCTTGGTCCGATAGCTATTCTAAACCTATCCTTCAAAGGATTGAGAAGCAAGGACAAAGCATTATTCATGCCCATCACACGGACCCATTTTTTCAGGAGTTACTAGCCGACTACTATCTTTACTGCGACGGCAACGTACCACTTTTATTTACGGAGAATGAAACCAACAATGCTCGCCTCTTTGCGGAAGCCAATGCCAGTCCCTATGTGAAGGACGGCATCAATAACTACTTGGTGCATGGGCAGCAAGATGCCGTCAATTCAGCACAGATGGGCACAAAAGCGTCTCCTCACTATCAGTTGATCGTGGCTCCCGGTGCAACAGAAGTTCTCCACCTGCGCCTGTCCCGCACCGCACCAGCCCAGATGGGCCAGCCGTTTGCCGGATTCGATGCCATTGTTCAAACTCGATTAAAGGAAGCTGATGACTTCTACGACTTCGTTACACCAGCGAAAATCAAAGCTGAATCCCCGGAACAGGTCACTCTGATGCGGCAGGCGTTGGCTGGGATGCTGTGGTCAAAGCAATATTTCTACTACGATGTGGCCAAGTGGCTAGACGAACATAACATTACCCCCTATTCGAGATCGGAGCAGCGCCAACGAATTCGCAACGGTGACTGGTTTCACGCTAAGTGCGATGACATCATCTCCATGCCGGATAAGTGGGAGTATCCCTGGTTTGCAGCCTGGGATCTAGCCTTCCATATGATCCCGTTGTCGATCGTGGACTCAGACTTTGCCAAAGCCCAGTTGGACTTGATGCTGCGGAACGACTACCTGCATCCCAACGGACAAATGCCTGCCTACGAGTGGAACTTTAGCGATGTCAACCCGCCCGTCCATGCTTACGCCACCATTCAAATCTATTTGATGGATAAGGCACGCAATGCCGGAACAGGAGATATCAACTTTCTGAAGTATGCTTTTTCCAAACTTCTGGTCAACTTCACCTGGTGGGTTAACCGCAAGGATCGCTATGGAAACAATGTTTTTGAAGGGGGCTTTTTAGGTCTTGATAACATCAGCGTCTTTGACCGTAGTTCGCCCCTGCCGACGGGGGGTTCTCTAGAGCAGGCTGACGGCACAGCCTGGATGGTCTTTTTCAGCCAGCAGATGCTGCGGATTGCCGTTGAACTCGCGATTCACGATTCCCACTACGAAGAGTTCGTCACCAAGTTCTTTCAGCATTCGATGTGGATTGCAGGCGCCATGGATCGGCTGGGCGAACAGCAGGATGAAATGTGGGACGAAGAGGACGGATTTTTCTACGATGTCGTGCGTTTTCCCGATGGCACGGCCAAGCGATTGAAAGTGCGATCCATGGTCGGACTGCTTCCGCTTGCTGCCGTGGCCCTGTTTGAAGAAGCCGATATTGCTCACATGCCCAACGCCCTTAGGCGTGAGATGGCATTTTTCGTCCGCCATCCCGAACTTACCAAGTCGATGCACTTTCCTACACAACAGGGCGTCTCCAACCGGCGCATGTTGACCGTGTTCACCGAGGAGAAATTGCGTCGCGTCCTTGCCCGGATGCTGGATGAAAACGAGTTCCTTAGTCCCTATGGGATTCGCGCCCTTTCTCGCCATCACCAGGAGAATCCCTTTGTGTTTCACCATGGGGGACAGGAATTCCGCGTGGACTATTTGCCAGGTGACTCCAACACTGGAATGTTTGGCGGCAATTCCAACTGGCGAGGCCCGATTTGGATGCCCGTTAACTTCTTAATCCTGGGTTCGCTGTATCGGCTCTATGCCTTCTATGGCGATGCGTTCACCATTGAATGCCCCACCGGATCGGGACAGCACATGACCTTGTTTGAGGTAGCGCAGGAACTCAGCAATCGCCTAACCCGAATCTTCCTGCCCGATACTAACGGTCGCCGGCCGGTCTATGGAGCCGCAGAAAAATTCCAAACCGATCCCCACTGGAAGGATTACGTTCTCTTCTATGAATACTTCCACGGCGACAACGGTGCCGGCATTGGTGCCAGCCACCAAACGGGTTGGACGGGTTTGATCGCCCGCATCATTCAGGTTATGGGTGATATAAAGAAAGAGACACTGCAGGGTGCATCTGCCGAGATGGAAGCCGTGAAAAAGACGGTGGGCCAGTAACGGCCTATCCGGGAAGACCGAGGACAACGATTGCATGACCCACAAGAAAACCGCTAACGAATCTCCGCTCAAAAACAACTTGCCAATAATGATAAAACAAAAACAGTGGTTCCTCGGAGGCCTCATTCTCCTTGGAGCAATAATTGCAATTACTTTTACCAAGTTTCCCCCAAATTGGTTTAGCCCTGATGACTTGGTCAACCTATCCAGTGTTCTCACTCTCGTTTCATTCACTGTTCAAAGCATCCTGGCACTGCGCTTTTTGGCGATTAGCGCACAATTAATGTTTATTCCTTATTGCTTGCTGCAATCTCCTCCACTCTGGACGCCTGCGATTTGGAATGTTCTATTTCTGGCAGTCAATGTGGTTAATGTGATTCTCTTGCTACTTGCAAGACGGCCTGTGGCCTTAAACCCCGACGAAGAGCAATTATACAATTTAGCATTTAAGAGTCTTAACCCCCGCGAATTTCTCAAGCTGCTGTCCTTGGGGGAGTGGCGAGAGGGAGAAGCTGGAGAAACTCTCATCTTTTCAGGTCAATACAATTCCAGTGTCTCGATTCTCTGCCGTGGTGAGGCAATTTCCTTTGCAGACGGGACAGAACAGATAGAGATTCCGGAGGGGAAGCCAATCGGAATAGCGTCAGTCTTAATGGGTGACCCCATACCTGTGGACATTAAATTGAAAACCCGTTCGCGTTACATCTGCTGGCATGTTCTACCGTTGCGAAAGTTTCTAGATAAGCAACCTGAGATCCGGGCTAAGCTTCAGCAAATTGTCAGCCATGACCTGGCGCAATCAGTGCGAATTCTGCACGACCAACAACTTGAGGATTGGCGAGTCATTCGAGGGAATGACCCGCTCCAAGCTTAAGCAATCTTTAGGGCCTGCCCTCACTCACTGATTGCCTTGGTGCGCATCGCCGCCTGCAGGCTCGTGGTGTCTGCCCCAGACAACTGGGGCCGATCAATCTTGATCGTGAGCTTTTTGAGGGTTCCCGTGAAGATGAACGGCAGCTGATCGTCGGCGTCGTTGACGCCGGTGAGGGTATCAGCAGAGTTTTGGTGGCCACCACCTTGGCATCCTCCTTGAGGGAGCCGCTGCCGGGCCCGCCAACGCCGCTGAAGTTGTTGAAGGCAAGGCGGCCGGCCCCCTTGCTTTGCTAGAGGAAATCGAATTCCAGCTTGTGCTTGCCAGGCGTGAGCAATTCGGCCCCCTCGCAAGTGAGCCGCTCCAGATCCACCATGTTCCTGAGCCACACCGGCTTGCCGTTCTTCAAGTAAAAGCCGTAACCGCCGAAGCGGCCGCCCGAGGTGGGCCGGACCGTTGATCTGTAGGTCAAAACTTTGATTACTTGCTTCGGTTGGAGTCGTTCATCTTGATCGGATGATTGCGGCTCCTTTGCGATCGCTGGTTATCTGATCCCTTGGATAGTTATGCATTAATCTCTGCTGGAGGGCAGCGGGTTTTAGCTTCAGGCTTTCCAGCCGCGGTACTGGTGCCCGGCCTGGGTTCGCCTTCCCCATCTTGTCCACCGTTTTTCCCTCGACGTCTCCCTCCGCTGCTGAACACATCAGCCCAGAGATCATCGGCATCGACATCGGCGGCACCGCCATCAAGCTCGGCCGCTTCGACCGGCAGGGCAATCTGCTTGCCGAGCTCGACGTACCCACGCCCCAACCCCAGATGCCGGGGGCCGTTTGTCAGGCGGTGGTGGAGGCGGTGGCAGCCCTGGATCCCGAGCGCCGGGCCGACCGGGTGGGCATCGGCCTGCCGGGCCCCACCGACCGCGACGGGCGCATCGCCCGGCTGGCGATCAACCTGCCCGGTTGGCGCTCCATCCCCCTGGCCGACTGGCTCGAACCCCAGCTGGAGCGCCCCGTGGTGCTGGCCAATGACGCCAACTGCGCCCTGCTGGGGGAGGCCTGGCGGGGGGCGGCGGTGGATTGTCCCGACACGATCCTGCTCACCCTCGGCACCGGCGTGGGCGGCGGAATCCTGATCAACGGTGCCCTGTTCACCGGGCCCGATGGTGCCGGCGCCGAACTCGGCCTGATCGGGGTGGATCCCGAGGGCCCGCCCTGCCCCACCGGCAACCGGGGTTCCCTGCAGCAGTACTGCAGCATCGGAGCCCTGGCCCAGCTCAGCCCCCTGGATCCGGCCGGGCTCTCCCAACGGGCCACCGTCGGCGATCGCGAGGCCCTGGCCGTATGGGAGCGCTATGGCCAGCGGCTCGGCCAGGGCCTCAGTTCATTGCTGTATGTGCTCAGCCCCCGGCTGGTGCTGATCGGGGGCGGCCTGAGCGCCGCGATCGAGCACTTCCTGCCGGCGGTGTGGCGGGAGGTGGAGCAGCGGGTGCTGCCGGAATGCCGGGAGGAGCTGGTGATCCGCCGCTGTGCCCTCGGCAACGGCGCCGGGCGCCTCGGCGCAGCCCGGCTGGCGCTGGAGACCTTCGGCTGAGATCCGGGGTGCTGGCAAGTCTTCGGTTCGTGGCGGTCTCCGTTGGCTGAGGTCTGCTGGTTGGCAGCCGATTGCCTCGTGGTGGAGGCCTTTGACAGAGATCTGGTCGATGGGCAAGAGATGGTCTCCGCTGAAATCCTTTCGCTGCGGTCTCGCCCAGACTTGTCGCCTGGCCAGGCGCCGCTCCCCTGCGCCCGTGGCGCTCCAGAGCGATCCTTCCCAGCCCGTGGCCGGTTCGGTCGCCACGGCCCTCGCTCCCGCCGGGCGGGTCGGATGATGGGGGGATGGCTGTTTCCCCCACCCCTGTGCCCCCCGAGGCCACCGTTCCCGACCCCTCGCCCGAGCTGCTGGCCCGCGCCGCGGCGGTGCGGCGGGCCGCCACGGCGCTGGCCCAAACCAGCGACGCCGAGCGTCGCGATGCCCTCCTGGCGATGGCCGATGCGCTGGCCGAGGACGCCGAGGCGATCCTGGCTGCCAACCGGTCCGATCTGGAGGCCGCGGCCGCCGATGGCCTGGCGGCGCCCCTGGTGGCCCGCCTGAAGCTCGATGCCGCCAAGCTCGAGGGCGCCATTGAGGGGGTGCGCCAGGTCGCTGCCCTCGACGATCCGCTCGGCCGCCGCCAGCTCCACACGGAGCTCGATGACGGTCTGGTGCTCGAGCGCCTCAGCGTGCCGCTCGGCGTGGTGGGGGTGATCTTCGAGGCGCGGCCCGATGCCCTGATGCAGATCGCCTCCCTCGCCATCCGCTCCGGCAATGGCGCCCTGCTCAAGGGGGGCCGCGAGGCCAGCCGCAGCAGCGCGGCCATCCATGCCGCCCTGCGGCGAGGCCTGGCCGGCAGCCCTGTGGATCCCCTGGCCTTGGAGCTGCTCACCTCCCGGGCGGAGAGCCTGGCCCTGCTGAAGCTGGACGGGTTGGTGGATCTGATCATTCCCCGCGGCTCCAACCAACTGGTGCGCTTCATCCAGGACCACACCCGCATTCCGGTGCTCGGCCATGCCGATGGCATCTGCCATCTCTATGTGGATGTGGCCGCCGACCTGGATCAGGCCCTGCGGCTGTCCCTCGATAGCAAGACCCAGTACCCAGCGGCCTGCAACGCGATCGAAACCCTGCTGGTCCACCGCGGCGTCGCCCCCGCCTTCCTGGAGCGGGCCGTGCCCGCCTTCGCTGCCGCTGGCGTGGAACTACGGGGTGACCAGGCGGCCTGCACCCTGGGGGTGTCCCAGGCCGCCACAGGCGACGACTGGTCCACCGAGTACTCCGATCTGATTCTCAGCGTGCGGGTGGTGGACGATCTGGAGCAGGCCCTCGAGCACATCCGCCGCCACGGCTCCCGCCACACCGACGCCATCTGCACCACCGATCCGCTGGCGGCCGATCGCTTCCTGGCGGCCGTCGACAGCGCCGGGGTGTACCTCAATTGCTCCACCCGCTTCGCCGATGGCTTCCGCTACGGCTTTGGGGCGGAGGTGGGAATCAGCACCCAGACCCTGCCGCCCCGCGGGCCGGTGGGGCTGGAGGGCCTGGTCACCTACCGCTACCGCCTGCGCGGCCAGGGCCACATCGCCGCCGATTACGCCTCCGGCGCCCGCGCCTTCACCCACCGTTCGCTGCCGCTCTGAATCCCCAGATGGGCCCTTCCCCCGAGCCGGCTCCCTCCCCACCGCTGGTGTTGGTGCATGGCCTGTTCGACACCCCGCGCGTGTTCGACACCCTCCGCCGCCGCCTGGCGGGCCGCCGCTCCCCCCTGCTGGTGCCCCACCTGCCCCATGCCCTGGGCTCCGTGCCCCTGGAGGATCTCGCCGCCATGCTCGGCAGCCACATCGAGGCGGCCTTCGGCGTGGAGCAGCCGGTGGATCTGATGGGCTTCTCGATGGGGGGCGTGATCGGCCGCACCTGGATTCAGCTGGGGGGAGGACATCGGCGCACCCGCCGCTTTCTGAGCGTGGCCAGCCCCCAGAGGGGCACCCTGGCCGCCGTGCCCTGCCCCCGCTGGGCCCTGGCCGGCATCGCCGACATGAAACCAGGCAGCGACCTGCTGCGCCGTCTGGACCGCGACCTGGAACCCCTGCAGCAGATTGAGTGCTGCAGCTTTTACTGCCCCACCGACCTCACCGTGTTTCCCGGCTGGGAGGCGGTACTCCCGGTGGGTCCCCGCCGGCCGCTGCCGGTCTTCTGGCACAACGTGCTGATGGCCGAGCCCGGCTCCCTCGATCCGGTGGTGGCCGAGTTGCTGCGGCCCTGATCAGGGAAGGGTGTCGCCGGGCCCCCAGATCGCGTGCGTTCTGCCCTCAGGCCGCCGCCGTGAGCGTCTGGGCGCTCTTTGCGCCCTCCACCAATCCCATCACCGCCAGACCCGCGCCCCGCGTCAGGGGCACGAGGTCGCGGCATTGGTGCAGGGCCAAGGCGGTGGCGATGGTGAGGGCCTCGGCCATCTCCCCTGCCCCCAAACCATGGCTTCGCCCGCAGGCGGCCACCAGGGCACCGAGCCGTTCTCGGGTCTGGTTCAGGCTCAGCCGTGCGCAGGCACTGCCCTCAGCCGGGCAGGCGATCGCCTCCTCCGCCAGGGGTTCCCCGAACTGGGCCAGGCTGGCCAAGAGCAGGGCCACCAGGCGGCGTCCCTGGTCATCGCTGCTGGGCTGAGCGGGCCGGGGGTGCCGGCTCCAAAAACGTCGGCCGCCATCCCCTTCGCCCTCCCTGCTCCCCCCAGGAAGGAGGGAGCGCTGCAACTCGGTTCCGGCCATGCGGGCCACGGCCAGGATCCAGGTTTCGGCATGGAGCGCATCCGATTCGGTGAGGAAGAGGCGAATCGTGCGATCCAACAGGAGGGCCGCCTCGACTCGGGGATGGTGTGGTTGGGACATGGCGTGTGCTCGGGCTGCCGGAAGTGTTCCCCCGCTGTGACAGATCGCGCCGACCTGCCCAGGGGGATCGTCCCGTCAGGGCGGCAACGGCGTCCAGCGCACGGTGAGCACGGTGGAAGGGGCCAGCACCCGCCAGCTGTGCGCCAGGCCCTCACTCCACAACACAAAGTCGCCGGCCTGGTCCAGCACCAGCCCAAGGCTGCGGCCATCGCGTTGAAACTCCAGAGCAAACTCCCCGGAGCCGGCGAGCAACGAGAGGGTGCATCCCGTGCTGGGAGGTTTTGTTGCACCCCAGGAAGGGTCATCGTCCGGATGGTGCTGGAACCATTTCAGGCTGAGGTTTCTGACCTGCGCCGCCGGAGAAGAGCCCGTACCGTTGGCCCCCGCCGCCGGCCCCGGATCGCCATGGCGCAGAAAGCGCAGCCCGTCGATCGGGATGGCCGGGTGGTCCCCCACGAACCAGTTGGTGTGGGGCTGGGCCGGATCCCGCAGGTCCCAGGCGTTGCCCCACTCCACCCCCTTAAGCCCCTCGCCGGTCTGCCGCATCGGGTTGGCGCTCCTGGGGATCAGACCGGCGCCAGGCCGGAATGGCGGATCAGGGCCTCAGCCGAAGGGGAGCGGCCCCTGAAGGCCTCGAACACCTCGGCGGGGTGGCGGCTGCCGCCCAGGCTCAGCACCGTGTCGCGGAAGCGGCGGCCCGTGGCGCGGATCGCCTCCTCATTGCTGAGGTCCCCCTCCTCGAAGGCGCTGAAGGCATCAGCGCTGAGCACTTCGGCCCATTTGTAGGAGTAGTAGCCCGCCGAATAGCCCCCGGCGAAAATGTGGCTGAAGCTGCAGAGCATGGCGTCCTCCGGCAGGGGCTCCAACACCGTGGTGGTGGCGGCGATGCGACGGCGCAGAGCCTCGGGGGACACGCCTGATCCCGGTTCCCACTCGCTGTGGAGCTTGAGATCGGTGAGGGCGAAGTGCACCTGACGCAGGGTTGCGGCACCCCCGAGGAAGGTGCGGGCGGCCAGGAGTTTGTCGAATTCCGCTTGCGGCAGCGGTTCGCCGCTCTGCCAATGGCGGGCCATGCCCAGCAGGGTGGCGCGGTCGTAGCACCAGTTCTCCATGAACTGGCTGGGCAGTTCCACCGCATCCCATTCCACGTTGTTGATCCCTGCCGCCTGGGGCCGCTCCACGGTGGTGAGCATGTGGTGCAGGCCGTGGCCGAATTCGTGGAAAAGGGTTTCCACCTCGGCAAAGGTCATCAGGCTCGGGGTCTCGCCCACGGGCGGACTCTGGTTGCAGACCAGGTAGGCCACCGGCAGCACGGGGCTGCCATCGGGGCGCCGCTGGCGTCCAAGGCATTCATCCATCCAGGCGCCGCCGCGCTTGCTGCCGGGGCGGCTGTAGGGGTCGAGATAGAAAGCGGCCAGGGGGCGACCGTCGGAGGCGTCGTTGACCCGGAAGAAGCGCACGTCGGGATGCCACACCGGCGCCTCGCCGTCCGCGGCCACGATCGCGATGCCGAAGAGACGGTCGCAGAGGCCGAACAGCCCCTCCAACACCCGCGGCAGGGGGAACCAGGGCCGTAGGGCCTCGCTGTCGAGGTTGAAGCGCTCCTGGCGCAGCCGCTCGGCCCAGAAGCTCACGTCCCAGGGCTTCAGGTCGCCGGCTTCCGGGGCACCTGCGCGTTCCGCACAGGCCCTGAGCTCGTCCAGTTCCCGCTCGGCGGCGGGGTAGGCGGCCCGGCGCAGGTCTTCGAGCAACCGCTCCACCTCGGCTTCGGAGCCGGCCATCTTGGCGGCCAGGCTTACCTGGGCCCAGTTGGCATAGCCGAGGCGCCGCGCCTGCTCCTGGCGCAGGGTGAGGATCCGCTCGATCAGCGGACCGTTGTCACTGCCGTCTTTGCCCACGCCGGAGGCCCTGCTCACGTGGGCCCGGTAAAGACACTCCCGCAGATCACGCCGCCGGCTGTACTGCAGAAACGGGCCGTAGCGGGGGAAGTCGAGGCCCAGCAGCCAGGGCCCTGCGGCGGCGGTGGCAGCCTCCTCACCCTTTTGGCGGGCCGCCTCGGCCAGCAGCCCCCGCAGGCTCTCGGGCAGGCCCTCCACCTCGGCGGCTTCGCTGAGCTTGAGGGTCCAGGCGTTGGTGGCGTCCAGCACCTGGTTGCCGAAGCGGGTGGAGAGTTCGGCCAGCTCCTGACTAACCGCATTGAAGGCATCACGGCTCTCCCCTTCAAGGCCGACGCCGCGGAGCTCCATGTCCCGCAGTTCGGAGGCCAGGATGCGTTGCTGGGTGTCATCAAGACCGTTCTGCTGCTGCAGTCGCTTGAGGGCGCGATGAATCACCGCGCTCTGGCCGGCCCGGTTGCCGAAGGCCACCACAGCCGCCTGCTGGCTGGCGTGGGCTTCCCGCAGCTCGGTGGTGTTGCAAACGCCGTTGAGGTGGCTCACCACACCCCAACTCCAGCGCAGGCGCTCACCCAACTGGTGGAGTGGTTCCATCACTTCGTCCCAGCTCAGGGGGCGTTCCGCCGCCAGGGAGCGCTCGAGCTGCGTTTCGATCGCCCCGAGGGCGCCATGGAGTTCGCTGAGCAGGCCAGGAATGTGATCGATCACCTGATCGGGGGTGATCGCTGTGAATTCGGGCAGGCCTTCACCGACCAACAGGGCAGGCCTGCCGCACACGGAGGTGTTCGGGCTCACGGCGCTGGGCGCTTGGGTCATGGCAGGCCGTTGATCGCTGGGATCCATTCCAGCGCAGCGCCGGCCCCGGTGTGGATCAACCCAGGGCGGGCAACCGGCCGAGGGCCACCTGGGCCTGGCTGGCCAGGCCCGTGGCCAGGGCGGTGGTGCTGGCTTCGTAGAGGTTGATGGCCAGACGGGGCCAGAAGCCGATCACCAGGGTGGGCACCAGCAGGCTGAGCCCGATCACCGCCTCGCGCGGATTCATGTCGCCCACCTTCGCCAGGGCCGGGATGCGGGGTCCAAAGAAGACCCGACGGCAAAGGGATAACAGGTAGACCGGCGTGAGAACAAGGCCGATGGCCGCCAGCACGATCGTGATCACCCGGAAGCCTGTGGTGAAGGTGTCGTTGGAGGTGATGCCAAGGAACACCGTGATCTCGCTCACGAAGCCGCTCATGCCCGGCAGCGCCAGGGAGGCCAGGGAGCTGGCCAGGAAGAAGGCGAAGGTGATCGGCAGCACCTTGGCCAAGCCGCCCATGTTGGGGATGGAGAGGGTCTTGGTGCGTTCGTAGAACACGCCGGTCACGAAGAACATGGCGGCGGCGATCAGGCCATGGCTGATCATCTGAAGCATCGCCCCGCTCATCCCCAGGGCATCGACGGCACCGATGCCGAGAAGTACGAAGCCCATGTGGCTCACGGAACTGCACGCGATCCGCCGCTTCACGTTGTCCTGGGCAAAGGCATTCAGGGCGCCATAGATGATATTCACGATGCCCAGCACGATCAAGGCCGGGGCAAGCACTTGGTGGGCCTCCGGCAGCATCTGCACGTTGAAGCGCAGCAGGGCGTAGCCGCCCATCTTGAGCAACACCCCCGCCAGCAGCATCGAGACCGGCGCATTGGCCTCACCGTGGGCATCGGGGAGCCAGGTGTGGAGGGGGAAGATCGGCAGCTTCACGCCAAAGCCCACCAAGAAGCCCAGATAACAAAGCAGCCCGAAGCTGCCGCCGGCGGAACGGATGGCCAGCTCAGAGAGGTTGAGGGTGAAGTGGTCGCCGGAGAGGGCGAGGGCCAGGCCGCTGATCAGGATCAGCAACGAAGCGGTAGCCGTGTAAAGGATGAACTTGGTGGCCGCGTACTGGCGCTCGTGGCCCCCCCAGATGGCGATCAGCAGGTAGACCGGCACCAACTCGAGTTCCCAGGCCAGGAAGAACAGCAGGAAGTCCTGGGAAAGGAAGACCAGGGCCTGGGCCGAGGCCTGCAGCAGCAGCAAGCCGAAATACAGACGGGTCTTGCGAGCCACATTCCAGCTGGCCGCCACCGCCAGCAGGGTCACCAGGCCGCTGAGCACCACCAGGGGTGCCGAGAGGCCGTCGGTGGCCAGGGACCATTCCAGCCCAATGGTTGGCACCCAGGCGAAGCGCTCCACCAGTTGCAACTGGCTGGAGGCGCCATCGAAATGACGGGAGAACACCCAGAGCATCAGGCCGAAATCGGCCAGCAGGGTGACCAGGGCCACCGTCCGCGGCAAGCGGGGGTCATCGCCATCGCCGGGCAGCAGGGGCAAAATCAGCGCGGCTGCTGCGGGCAACAGCACGATCAAGGTGAGCCAGGGGAATGCGGCGCTCGCCTCCACCGGGAGGGACGCGGCCGAGAGGGGCAGGGTGGCGTCCATCACAGGCGGCAACGAAGGGGGAGCAGGGTTGTTAAGGGATTCGGGGACCGCAGGGGTCGGGCTGGACTGGCACCGGGCCCGTAGCGCCTGCGCAGAGCGTGAGCGAGGCGGATCAGATCGGGGAGCTCACACTGTCGGCTTGGGGAGGCCTGCCCAATCGATCGGGGGCACCGACCCCCCAGGGCGATGTCGAAATTGAACAACTGAGTAAATCTACCCATCGGCTACTCCTGTTGGGTCCGACAGGGGAGCGGCTCCCAGCGGCTGCCGGCGAGCTGGAGGTCCAGCACGGCCCCGGTGCTCGCCACGCCCTCAGCCTGCCAGGCCTTCACCATGGCCATGCTCACGGCCTCGGCCACCGAAGCTGATGCCAAAGCCAGTAGGGTCGGGCCGGCCCCGCTGATCACGCAGCCCCAGGCCCCGGCTTCGAGGGCGGCTTCGCGCACGGCACGCCCCCCTTGGATCAGTCCCCAGCGATAGGGCTCATGGATGCGGTCATGCAAACCGTCGGCGATCAGGTCGCCATTGCCGGTGCGCAGTCCCTGGAGCAGCAGGGTTAGGGCCCCGAGGTTGAGCACGGCATCGGGGATCGGGATGCTGCGGGGCATGGCCCGCCTCGCCTCGCTGGTGCTCAACCGGATCGACGGGATGGCCACCACGGCCTTCACCGAGGGCTCCCATTCGCAACGCACCACCCGCCATCGGTTGGAGGCCGCCCGGGCCGTCATGCAGAGCCCCCCGACCAAGGATGGGACCACGTTGTCGGGGTGGCCCTCGATGTCGATGGCGAGCTCCAGGAGCTTTTCACGGCTCAGGGGTTCGCCCACGAGGGCATTGGCGCCGATCAGGCCCGCCACGATGGCGGTGGCGCTGCTGCCAAGGCCGCGGGCCGGTGGCACGGCCAGCTGCACCCGGGCCTCCAGGGCCACCGGCTCCTCACCGGCTTCCCGCCACACCCTTTGCGCCGAGCGATACACCAGGTTGTCGGGACCACCCCGGAGATGGCTGCCCTCGCTCCCCTGGATGATCAGGTCGAAGCGTTCACCTCCTCCTTCGATCACCCGCAGCTCGAAACGGTTGCCCAGATCAAGGGCGGCGCCGAGGCAATCAAAGCCGGGGCCGATGTTGGCGGTCGTTGCCGGCACATCCACCGCGACGCCCTGGCCGATCCGGGGACGCACCATCTCATCGATCTGACTGGAACCACTCTCGCAGTCTGTGGCCCCCCTACCCAGGAGCCAACCCCGGATGGCGCCTAACCCAGCAGCGCCCGGGCACGGCAGGCGGCGCTGAAGCTGCCAATGGCCGGATCCGTGATCGCCCGGATCGGAATGCCGCTGAGGGTGGGCGCGAGCCTGCCCTTGGCCAGGAAGGCCTGGCTGAAGCTGGGAGCGCGCAATCCATCGAGCAGCTTGGCGGCGGTGCCACCCGCCAGCCAGATACCCCCGCGGCTCAGGCAGGCCAGGGCCAGGTCGCCCGCCACGGAGCCATAGGCACCGAGCCAGAGATCGAGGGCTTCCCGGGCCAGGGGATCGCCATCGGCCGCCGCCGCGGCGACCGCCGCCGGCAGATCGGCGCCGCCGCCGCTGGACGCCTCCCACCGCCTGGCCTCATCCTCGAGGGGATGGGGACCGTCGCCGGATCGGCGGGCCAGCAGCCAGCGAGCCACATGGCCCAGGCCTGTGCCGCTCACCACCCGCTCGATCGAGAGGCGCTCCAAGCCAAGATCGCGGCGCAGCCACTCCCGCAGGTCCCACTCGGCGGCACTGCGGGGCGCGTACTCGCCATGGGCCGCCTCACTGGCCACGGCCTGCAACCCGGAGGCGGTGGGGATGCCGAAGGCCACCCCGAGGCCGGTGCCAGCCCCAAGCACCAGCAGAGGCGCCGACCCCACGGCCTCGCCGGCTCGCACCTGGGCCCACTGGGGGGGCTGCAGGTGGGACAGGCCGTAGATCAACACGGCGAAGTCGTTCACCAGCTCCACACTGGCCAGCCCGCAGGCCTGGGCCAGGGCTGCTTCATCCAGCATCCAGGGCAGGTTAGTGAGCTGGGACCTCCCTCCCTGCACCGGGCCCGCCACGGCGAAGCAGGCCGCTTCCGGTCGGGGGTGATCGCGCCCGGGACCATCCAGGAGGAAATGGTTCACCATCGGCCCCAGGTCGTTCCAATCGGCCGAGGCATAGCGCTCCTGCACCAGCAGCTCGGGGTGCGAAGCCCCGGCCGAGTACAGGCTCAGCAGGGTCTTGGTGCCCCCGATGTCACCGGCCAGCAGGATCGCCATGGAACGTGGGGCAAGGCCTTCAGTCTGGCCTGGCGGCGCGGGCCCTACCCCCGCAGAACCGGTTCCGGGGGTGGGTGGCGCAATCAGGCCCCGGGAGCAGGGGGGGCGGGGGCTGGCTCAGCGGCCGCCAGGGGCAGGGAGGCCAGCCGGTCGCGGCAGGCCGCACCCGCCGCCGCCGCCAGGGCGCCGGCCTCCACCAGACCCAGTTCGCCCTGGCTGCGGCTGCGCAAGCTGGCCCCCCGAGCCTCGGACTCCTTGACCCCGATCACGGCCAGCACGGGAATCTTCATCGTTTCACCGTTACGGATCAACTTGCCGAGCCGGTCGCCGCTCCGGTCCAGGCTGGCTCGCACCCCGGCAGCCCGCAGCTGGCCCAGCAGCTCCTCGGCCCAGGGCAGCACCTCGTCGGTGACCGGCAACAGGCGGATCTGCTCGGGAGCCAGCCAGAAGGGGA
>Ga0209088_10001302_pt1 | contig 16209 bp, 14 predicted proteins | sample S_140625_EF_Meta_FD_187324 | JGI IMG/M metagenome (GOLD analysis project Ga0209088, IMG submission 187324) | Freshwater microbial communities from Lake Simoncouche, Canada to study carbon cycling - S_140625_EF_MetaG (SPAdes) (version 2) | ecosystem: Environmental > Aquatic > Freshwater > Lake ... | reverse complement strand
TGCATTTGCAGCAAATGGTGTTGCAGCAGTTGCTGATGTTTTGGCTCAAATCATTGTCGCGCAATCACCAGCCGCAGTACTTGTTGCATCTCATGCATTTGGCAAGGAAGTTGCTGCCCGCACAGCGGTTAAGACAGGCTCTGGAATCATTACTGACGCCGTAGATGTTTCAGCAGATATCACTGCAACACAGTTGGTATTTGGTGGATCTACTACGGTGCACTCCAAGGTTTCACATGGCACGCCAATTATTACTGTGCGCCCAAATTCAGTTGATGCAAATACAACTGAATCAACACCAAGTGTTGAAACAATGTCTTTTTCAGTGGCAGATGCTTCAAAGAAGGCAACAGTTACCTCGTCACAACCTCCGGTTCAAGGTGGTCGTCCAGAATTAACAGAAGCAAACATTGTTGTTTCAGGTGGACGTGGCACCAATGGAGATTTCAGCGCCGTTGAAAATTTTGCAGATTCACTGGGTGCTGCAGTTGGTGCATCTCGCGCAGCAACTGATGCAGGCTGGTATCCACACTCTTACCAAGTTGGCCAGACAGGCAAGACTGTTAGTCCGCAGCTCTATGTTGCAAATGGAATTTCAGGTGCGATCCAACACCGTGCCGGCATGCAGACCAGTAAGACAATCGTTGTTGTAAACAAGGACCCTGAAGCGCCACTGTTTGAAATTGCAGATTTTGGCGTAGTTGGCGATCTATTTGCTGTGCTGCCAAAGGCAACGGAAGGCATCAAAGCCCACAAGTCATAGACTTAGGCCCGTGCCTTCGATCTACGTAGACCATGCCGCAACGACTCCAATGTCGCCTGCCGCATTTTCGGCTATGTCAGATCAATTACAACAGCTCGGTAATCCTTCAAGTTTGCACACACATGGTCGTGCAACCCGCAAGACTTTAGAAGATGCTCGCGAAGCAATTGCAAAAAAGATTGATTGCCTAGCATCTGAGGTCATCTTTACAGCCTCTGGTACCGAAGCAAACAACATTGCACTAAAGGGTTTGTTCTGGAACGGAAAGAAAACCGGCAAGAATGTTGTCGTTATATCTTCTATTGAGCACCATGCAATCTTGGATCCTGCGCACTGGATACATACACACGAAGGCGCAGAAGTTGTTCAAGTTCCAGTGACTTCTGATGGCGTTATTGATTTAGATTTCCTGCGCACGCTTGTCTCTGATCGTGGATCTGAAATTGCTGTCATTTCGATTATGCACTCCAATAATGAAACTGGTGTGCTGCAACCTATTCAAGAAATTGTCGCAATCGCAGGTGATATTCCTGTTCACACGGATGCCGTACAAAGTTTCACAAAGACACCTCTGTCATATAAGAAGTTAGGTGTTACTGCCTTAACTCTTAGCGCTCACAAAATTGGTGGACCACTTGGTATCGGTGCTCTCATCTTGCGTCGTGCCTTTGAGATTCCAGCCCTCCTACATGGCGGGGGACAAGAGCGAGAAATCCGTAGCGGAACCTTAAACGCTCCCAGCATCGTTGCTTTTGCAACAGCTGTTGCTGATTCATATGATTCGAAAAGAGTTAGTGATTTAAGAGACTCTTTTATTGCTGGTGTTAAGCGACTGATCCCCGATGCGTATATAAATGGTGAAAAGAGTGAGCGCTTACCCGGAATCGTGAATGTGACTTTTCCTGGAACTCAGAGCGATACCTTGTTATTACTTCTAGATGGCGCCCATGTTTCTGCCTCAACTGGATCGGCGTGCAGCGCGGGCGTGCATGAGGCAAGCCATGTGCTGCTTGCTATGGGCCACTCTGAAGAAACAGCCCAGTCTTCGCTTCGATTCTCTTTTGGAGCTACATCTACGCAATCAGATGTTGATTTCGTTTTGTCAGTATTGCCCGATGTAATTATCCGTGGACGGGCGGCCAACAAATGAAGCTAATTGCAGCAATGAGTGGTGGAGTTGATTCTGCAGTTGCTGCTGCTCGCGCAGTCGAGGCTGGCCACGAAGTAATTGGGGTACACCTAGCTCTTGCCGCAAATCCACAGAAGTATCGTTCAGGTGCCAGAGGTTGTTGCACAATCGAAGATTCTCATGATGCACGTCGAGCAGCAGATGTAATCGGAATTCCTTTTTATATTTGGGATATGGCTGAAGAGTTTCATGATGGTGTTGTTGAAGATTTCTTAGCCGAGTATGCAGCTGGCAGAACTCCTAATCCATGTTTGCGTTGTAATGAAAAGATTAAGTTTGCAGCAGTTCTGGATCGTGCACGAGCAATGGGATTCGACGGTGTTGTTACCGGTCACTATGCCAGAACAGAGATTGGCGAAAAGGGAAAGACTTTGCATCGCGCAGTAGATCACTCCAAAGATCAGTCCTATGTTTTATCTGTCTTAACCATTGAGCAAATCCAAGGTGCAATATTTCCACTGGGAGATACAACCAAGGTTGATATTCGTATCGAAGCAGAAAAGCGCGGCTTAGCTGTTGCCCAAAAGCCAGATAGTCATGACATTTGTTTTGTTCCATCAGGAGATAACGCAGGTTGGCTACGTGATCGCCTCGGCAGTGAGGTTGGACCAATAGTTGACCAAGATGGAAAGAAGATTGGCGAACATAAAGGTGCTTACACTTACACGATCGGACAGCGCAAAGGATTAGGTCTTACAGTTCCAACTTCTGATGGCTCTCCACGATTTGTTTTAAAGATTGAACCTGTTACCAATACCGTTGTGGTTGGTGCGCGTGAAGATTTAGCTATCACAACAATGCGTGGAGAACGTCCAGTGTGGTGCGGCCCAGCTGTAACAGATCAAGTTGAGCAAGGTTTTGTGCAGATTCGGGCCCATGGCGCAGCACTTCCGTGCACTTACTACTTTGATGGAACATTGCTTGTTGCCACCCTAGAAGAGCCTTTATTGGGGTTAGCAACAGGACAAGCAATGGTTATTTATGATGGTGATCGTGTAGTTGGATCAGCAACAATTAGTGAGACTGAATGAGCACTAACCCGCGTCATGTGATGACCGAGTTGATTAATGAGATTCGGGACCATCAATTTAAATATTACGTCCTAGATCAACCAACAATTACAGATGCTCAGTTTGATGAGTTATTGCGCAAATTACAGGACTTAGAAGACAAGAATCCTGAACTTCGTGAATCAGATTCACCAACTCAACATGTGGGAGGTGGATTCTCCACCCAGTTTGAACAACGCGATCACATTGAAAAGATGATGAGCCTTGATAACGTCTTTGACCTAGAAGAGCTTGCCACCTGGTTTGATCGAGTTGAAAAAGATATTTCAGATCCTCAGTATTTATGTGAGGTAAAGGTCGATGGCCTAGCGATTAACTTAACCTATGAAAATGGTCAGCTAGTTCGTGGTTTAACACGAGGCAATGGTGTTACCGGTGAAGATGTAACTTTAAATGTTAAGACAATCAAGAATTTGCCTCACACTTTAAAAGGGGACAAGCTCCCGTCTTTAATTGAGATTCGCGGAGAAGTTTTCTTTCCTATTGCAGCCTTTAATGAGCTCAATGATTCTTTAGAGGAATCGGGTAAGCAGTTATTTGCCAACCCACGCAATGGTGCGGCTGGATCACTACGGCAAAAAGATCCACGCGTTACTGCCAGTCGTCCACTATCTGTAGTTGTCCATGGAGTTGGAGCCAAGGAAGGTATTTCCTTTGATTCTCAGAGTGGGGCCTATGGTGAGTTAAAGAAACTGGGCTTGCCAACTAGCGATCGATTTAAGGTGTGTGGCACACGCAAAGAAGTTGAAAAATTTATTCAGCACTATGCAGATCATCGCCATGATGTTGAGCATGAAATTGATGGAGTTGTAATCAAAGTTGATTCGCTCTCACAGCAGCAACAGTTGGGCTTTACCTCCCGTGCGCCTAAGTGGGCTATTGCCTTTAAATATCCACCTGAAGAGGTAACAACTAAATTATTAGACATCAAGGTAAGTGTTGGTCGCACTGGGCGAGTAACACCTTTTGCCTTCATGGAACCTGTCAAAGTTGCAGGATCAACGATTACAAATGCAACCTTGCATAACGCCGAAGAAATTGTTCGTAAAGGCGTCTTAATCGGTGACACTGTTGTAATTCGAAAAGCTGGCGATGTAATTCCAGAAGTTTTAGGCTCGGTCATTGATAAGCGAACCGGAAAAGAACGAGCTTTCGTAATGCCCACGAATTGTCCAGATTGTGGCTCAGCACTTCGCGCCATGACTGAAGGCGATGTTGATATTCGCTGTCCAAACACACAAAGTTGTCCGGCACAGTTACGTGAGCGAATTTATTACATCGGCTCCCGTGCAGCCTTAGATATCGATGTGCTGGGTTATGAAGCAGCAGTTGCACTTTTGGAGTCAAAGATAATCACTGATGAATCTGATTTATTTGATTTAACCGCTGCCAAGTTAGTCACATCTGAGTTTTTCACAAAGAAAGATGGAAAACCTGGCGCAAATGTTGAAAAGCTACTTGCTGCCCTAGATGAAGCGAAAACTAGGCCGCTATGGCGCACCTTGGTTGCACTATCTATACGACACGTTGGGCCAACAGCGGCTCAAGGTTTGTCTTCTGCATTGGGTTCAATTGATGCAATTTCAAAGGCAACCGCAACAGAACTTGCCGATGTTGATGGTGTTGGACAGATCATTGCCGATTCAATTGTCGAATGGTTTAGTGTTGATTGGCATCAAGAGATTATTAATAAGTGGAGTGCTGCTGGCGTGAGGATGATTAATGAACCCACACAACTGCTGCCTCAAACTTTGGCCGGATTGACCTTTGTTGTTACAGGGGGACTTGAATCCTTTAGCCGGGATGGAATTTCAGAAACCATTACTGCCCATGGCGGCAAAGCAGCATCGGCTGTTTCCAAGAAAACAGATTACGTTTTAGTGGGCTCTGACCCTGGTTCAAAGTTAGCTAAAGCACAGGAATTAGGCGTGCCAGTCATCGACGAGGCGAAGTTTAAAGATCTACTAGCAGGCAAGTAGTAGTATTTCGCCCATGATTAACCTTGCATCAGAAATTCAGCGTGAACTTCCAGCATCACCACTTGCTTTCGGTCTTTTCGCATTTGTAACTTTCTCCATACTTCTTTACTTAGTACTTCGCCTAGACCGAGACTAATTTGTCCCGAGTAGGTATTTACGGAGGAACATTTGACCCAATTCATTTGGGTCATTTGCATGTAATTACCCAACTAATTGAAAAAGAGATTGTTGACCAATTATTGGTTATTCCGGCAGGTGAGCCACTACTTCGTAGCCAAGCACCTCATGCCTCTGCCCAACAACGCAGAGCGATGTGCCAGATAGCACTTTCTGATTTACCCGTAGATGTTGCAAGCAAAGTCCTAGTTAATCCCATAGAAGTGCTTCGAACTGGACCTAGTTATGCCATTGATACCGTCGAAGCGGTTGCTCAAAATTACCCAGATGATTCAATAGTTCTAATTGTGGGACAAGATGCAGCGGACAAGTTAGATCAATGGCACCGAATTGAAGAGCTACGAACAATGGTGGAATTCGTAGTTATTTCACGTCCTGGATATGTGGGAAATGGAATTGATATTGGGGCTTTACCAGTGGCAGCGACCACAATTCGAGAAGGTTTGAGCGCAGATGTTTCGTCATCGGTAGCTGCATTTATACGAGAGAATAACCTCTATGACAATTAGCGAAAGAACCCACGAGATCACTCAGATTGCAGCTCACGCCGCTATCGACAAGATTGCAGTAGATGTTGTTGCCCTCGACCTTTCTGATCAATTGGTTCTTAGCGAGGTCTTCTTAATCGTTACGGGTCAAAACGAAGCACAGGTTGATTCGATTGCAGATGAGGTTGAGCGCAAACTTGCAGCAGCAGGGGATAAGCCAATTCGTCGTGAACATGGTGCTGAGTGGATTTTGCTTGATTACTCAGATTTAGTTGTGCATGTGCAAAGCGCGGAACTGCGTAAGTACTACATGTTGGATCGTTTGTGGAATGACTGCCCAACAATCGAGTTGGAGGCTGTGAAAGAGGCTGCAGTAAATGGCCGCTAACAGAGTTGTTTTGTGGCGACATGGCCAAACAGATTGGAATGTCGTTAATCGCTTTCAAGGACATTCAGACATTGATTTAAATGAGGTCGGTGTTTTTCAAGCAAAGCATGCCGCTCAAATACTTGCAGGGATGAATCCAACTGCAATTATTTCAAGTGACTTAGGACGTGCTCGCAATACTGCCCAGGAACTTGCCAACTTAACTGGACTAACAATTGAGATAGATGCTGATCTTCGGGAAACAGATGGTGGTTTATGGGAAGGAAAAACTGGCGCAGAAAATCGCGCAGAAGATTTCCAAAACTTTATTCGTTGGATTGATGGAGAAGATAATCCAGCTGGCACAACTGGAGAGCGACGCACAGAAGTAGCAGAACGAGCTATTCGCGCAATCAAGAAAGCTTTGGGCGAAAAAACAGATCAAGTTTTAATTGTTACGACACATGGTGGAACAGCCAGATGCATTCTCGGCGCACTCTTGCAGCTTCCACTTTCTCATTGGGGCGTTATTGGTGGACTTTCAAATGCATCGTGGTCAATCCTGGAACGCAATCCCCGTCAGTGGAGTTTGGTTGAACACAATGCAGGATCTATTCCAGAACCTGTATATGGCGAAGAAAGCGGTGCGACTTCGGCTTAAGTCCAACGCTGGGAGATGCGGTAAGGTCTGCACTCGCACGAAAATCGGGGCTATAGCGCAGCTGGTAGCGCACCTGCATGGCATGCAGGGGGTCAGGGGTTCAAATCCCCTTAGCTCCACGTATGAATAACAACGTGAATGACGAGCGCGAGCACGCGGCATATGACTTTGCCTACGTGCAGGAAAAATGGCTGCCCGTTTGGGATGAGTTGCAACCATTTAAATCTGGCCGCGCAGATGACACACGAGAGAAAAAATATGTTTTGGATATGTTTCCTTATCCATCCGGTGATCTTCACATGGGCCATGCCGAGGCATATGCACTAGGCGATGTAATTGCTCGCTACTGGGCACAAAAGGGTTTCAACGTTATGCACCCAATTGGTTGGGACGCATTTGGATTGCCGGCTGAAAATGCAGCAATCAAACGAAATTCAGATCCTCGTATTTGGACTTATGAAAACATTGAAGTTCAAAAGGCTTCAATGCGTCGCTATGCATGTTCATTTGATTGGGATCGAGTTTTTAACACATGCGACCCTGAGTACTACAAATGGAATCAGTGGCTATTTCTCAAGTTCTACGAACGCGGCTTGGCATATCGCAAAGATTCAGCGGTTAACTGGTGTCCTGGCTGCCAAACTGTTTTGGCAAATGAGCAGGTTGTTGCAGGTTTATGTGAGCGTTGTGATTCAACAGTTACCAAGAAGAAGTTGAATCAGTGGTATTTCAAGATTACTGATTACGCAGATCGTTTACTAGATGACATGGCGCAGCTAGAAGGTCATTGGCCTGACAAGGTTCTAACGATGCAGCGCAACTGGATCGGACGCTCAACGGGAGCAAATGTTAATTTTGAAATTGAAGGTCGCGCTGAGCCGATAACTATTTACACAACTCGCCCAGACACTCTTTATGGCGCAACATTTATGGTTGTTGCAGTTGATAGTGAATTAGCTGCAGAGCTTGTTCAAGGAACTGGCGTTGAAGCAGAGTTTGCAAAGTATTTGGAGACGATCAAGGCAGCTAGCGATATTGATCGTCTAGCAACAGATCGTCCAAAGAGCGGTGTGTTCTTAAATCGTTATGCAATTAATCCAGTAAACGGTGAAAAGTTGCCAATTTGGGCAAGTGATTATGTGTTGGCAGATTATGGAACAGGCGCGATTATGGCTGTTCCGGCACATGATCAGCGCGACTTAGATTTCGCTAGAGCGATGAAGCTCCCTGTTCGGGTAGTTGTTGAAACTGGCGAAGAAGATCCCAATGCATCAGGTGTTGCAACTGGTGGCGATGGAAAGCTAGTTAACTCAGATATTTTGAATGGTTTAAACAAAGCGGAAGCAATTGCTGCTATCAATAAGAAGTTAGAAGCAGATGGCAAGGGCGCTGCAGCTCGTAACTATCGTTTGCGTGATTGGTTAGTTTCACGCCAGCGCTACTGGGGCACGCCAATCCCAATCATTCACTGCCCATCATGTGGTGAAGTACCAGTTCCTGCAGATCAATTGCCGTTGACCCTACCAAATGCAGAAGGTTTAGATTTAAAACCTAAGGGAACATCACCACTAGGTGCTGCAACTGATTGGGTGAACGTTAAGTGCCCTAAGTGTTCTGGTGATGCAAAGCGCGACACAGACACTATGGACACTTTTGTTGACTCTTCTTGGTACTACCTCCGTTATGCAGATCCAACAAATGCAACTGAGCCATTTTCCAAAAAGAACGTGGATACGTGGTTACCAGTAGATCAATATGTTGGCGGTGTGACCCATGCGATCCTGCACCTTTTATATAGCCGTTTCTTCACAAAGGTTTTAAATGACATGGGAATGGTTGATTTTAATGAACCATTCACACGTTTGCTCAACCAAGGAATGGTTGTCATGGACGGCTCTGCAATGTCTAAGAGCCGCGGCAACTTAGTTCGACTTTCAGATGAACTTGAAAATCACGGTGTCGATGCAATCCGACTTTCAATGGTTTTTGCAGGACCACCAGAAGATGATGTTGATTGGTCTGATGTTTCACCATCTGGTTCAGTTAAATTCTTAACCCGCGCGTGGAGATTATCTGGCGATGTGACGAGTGCACCTGGTGTTGATTTCAGTAAGGGTGATCTCGGATTGCGTAAAGCAACTCACAAGGCACTACACGACGCTGCTTTTGCTGTTGAATCATTCCGTTTCAATGTTGCTGTTGCACGCGTGATGGAGCTTGTTAATGCCACACGTAAGGCAATTGACTCTGGCTGTGGCGCAGCAGATCCTGCAGTTCGTGAAGCGGTAGAAGCCGTTGCAATTATGGTTTCACTTGTTGCTCCCTTTACAGCTGAAGAAATGTGGGAGCGCCTAGGACATAAGCCATGTGTTGCACTTGCTGGTTGGCCTGTGGTTGATGAAAAACTACTTGTGGCAGATGCTGTTACCGCTGTTATTCAAATTAATGGAAAGATCAAAGATCGACTAGAAGTCTCTCCAACAATTTCAGATGCCGACCTAGAAAAGGCTGCACTTGCCTTGCCAAGTGTTATTGAGGCTTTGGCTGGAGCAAGCGTGAATAAGGTCATTGCACGTGCTCCAAAGCTTGTAAATATCGTTATCAACAATTAATTAGGTAGCACACCTGGGCCCTTAGCCCGCAAATCACAATTCGGCCATGGAACAGCTGCGCGATGCCTTCGAATCATTACGAAATTGGTGGTTTGATCTTCACTACTCACAAACTCAAAAACGTGCCCTGTTAGTTATGGGCTTACTAATTCTTTTACTTTCAGTATTCATAGTTGCACGAGGCAATTCACAACCAAACGAGGCTATGCAGGTTGTTCCAATAACGATTTCTGAGCCTGAAATCTTTGTTGATGTCACTGGTGCGGTAAATAAGCCAGGTGTATACACACTGACCGGAAAGTCCAGAGTTATCGATGCAATCAAGGCAGCAGGAGATAGTGCGCCAGGAGCAGATTTGAGCACAATCAATCTTGCTCGAGTTTTAAATGATGGTGAACAGATCTACGTTGATTCAACTGTTGTTAACAGCAACGGTGTGCGGGTTTCAAAGGCGGTGCGGTCGGGACCGATTAATATCAATAGAGCCACAGCGCGACAGTTAGATGCTTTGGATGGTGTGGGACCTGTAATTGCCCAGCGCATTGTTGATTACAGGAAGATCAATGGATCCTTTCTAACAATTGATGATCTACAAAAGGTGAGCGGAATTGGTGCTGCAAAATTCGCGCAAATCAAAGCAAAAGTCAGGATTTAATTGACTACAGAGCGGTAGCACTTGGTGCTGCTCTATGGGGCGGCGCCTTGGTGCAGAGCGCGGTTTCACCCTGGCGCATTTGTTTAGTTGCGCTGGTACTTATTCCTATTGGGTTTCGAAAAGGCCGATTCTTAGTTTTTATCGTCGCTATTCTTGTTGGAGCAACGGCAATGTCTATCCGCCAGGCTTCACTAGAGAAGTCTGCAATCGCTCAACACTTTGATTCACAAGTAAACTTCACCGCCCAGGTCATGACAGATCCGAGTCAAGGCATCTCCGGAAAGTATTCATTCACCGCCAGATTATTGGCATTTGATTTAGATAAGAAACACTTTCAATTGCGTGTTCCGGTCCGCATCATTTCGCAGCAAAGGGTTGAACTACTTCCGGGTCAAACAATCAGAGCAGCAGCTCGGGTAGTAGAGACAAACGAATCACGAGTTGCTGCCATGTTGCTGGTTGACAAGGAATTGGAAGCAGTAACACCGCCTTCACGGTGGGCATCTTCACTCGGTGCCATCAGAACAGGTTTGCGCACACATTCAGGCGATGGAGATGCTGGTGCTTTGATCCCCGGAATGGTACTTGGTGACACATCAAAACAATCCACACAATTCAAAGATCAAATGAAGAGATCTGGGCTTACACACTTGGTTGCCGTTAGTGGTGCAAATTTTGCAATAGTTTCTAGCTTTGTTTTGTGGTGCATGCAGTTTCTGATTCGACGCACAAATTATCGAATGCTGGCAACTGCGATTGCGCTAACTTGTTTTATCGCACTAGTAAGACCATCACCATCAGTCCTACGGGCAGCAGCCATGGCAGCAGTACTTCTATCTGCCCATGCAACTAAACGAAAAACAGATTCGTTGCCAGCATTGGGATTTGCAATCGCAGCGGTTGTGCTGGCAGATCCTTGGCAATCTCGAGATGCTGGCTTTGCACTGTCAGTGCTGGCAACGGCAGGGCTACTGTTATTTGCACCCGTTATTGAGAATCATCTGCCAACCCACAAAAAGTTAGCTGGCGCTCTAGCGCCCCCGATAGCCGCAATCGTTTTTTGTTCTCCTATTTTGGTTGCCCTGTCTGGATATCTATCGCCCATGAGTATTTTTGCCAATCTACTTGCGGCGCCATTTGTTGCTCCAATAACAATTGTGGGCTTTATGGGAGCATTGGTGTCACCTTTTGCGCCAGTATTGACCTCAGCTTTGATTTACATCATCAGAGTTCCGGCAGGAGCCATTGTGGCAATTGCGCATTGGAGTTCTGAGTTTCCGGTACTCACCATTCACAATGGGGCAATTGGTTTTGCAATCGTTGCTGTCTTAGTTGGCTTATTGTGGTTATTCAAGAAAAGTTGGCGCCGAAGTACCACTGTAATTGTTGTGATAATTCTTTCGCTCACTTGGTTTCAGCGTTGGCCGGCAGGTGATTGGCAGATCGCAAACTGTGATGTTGGGCAGGGCGACTCCATGGTTATTAATCTGCAACATGGACGAGGGATAGTGATCGATGTTGGGCCAGATCCTGCGGCAGAAAATAAGTGTCTAAGAAATTTAGGAATAAACGAGATTCCGCTTCTCATTCTGTCTCATTTTCATGCTGACCACGTTGGGGGATTGTCGGGACTTGTGCAATCGCGCCGAGTCGGTCAGGTTTGGATCAGCAACAATCTAGAGCCCTTATTAGAAAGTTCGCATGCCTTAATGCTTTTGCGTGAGAGTGAAGTTGTTACGGTGCAAAAAGGTTTGGTTTCCCAAATCGCAGGGATTCAATTTGAAATCTTGTGGCCAGAAAACACAACCAAAAACTTCGCGGCAATGCCAGGTGAGGGTTCACAGATTAATAACTCGAGTATTGCGATGCTTGTGACTACAGTCGATTGGAGCATCTTCACCGCAGGTGATCTTGAACCACCTGCCCAACATGAAATTTTAGGATCGGTTCGCGCTGTGGACATATATAAGGTGTGCCATCACGGATCCAAGTATCAGGATCAGGAGTTAATGCAGGCTTTATCAGCCCAGATTGCGGTTATAAGCGTTGGGGCTAAGAACTCTTATGGTCACCCCGCACCAGAAACTATTGCCTCTTTGACTAGACTCGGCACACAAGTTGTTCGCACAGATATAGATGGCGCAGTAGCCATAACGGCTAAGGTCCATCATCTGCGGGTTCGCAAAAGCAAAGGAACAATTAGATTGTTCTACTGGAGCTAGGGGGAGTGCAATGAATGCGTTGTATTTGATCCTTGGCTCTGAGTCTGCATTGGCAGATCGCGCCTTAACAAAGTTGAATGCCCAGCTAAAAGATGAAAATGCTGAGATAACCACCTTGTTTGCAGGCGACACCATCGTGGGCGACATTGCAGATGCTCTTGCGCCATCATTGTTTTCTGAGCGACGCGCCTTAATCATTCGTGACTTGCAAGATTTGCCTGAAGATAATCGCGATGAAATCACTCGCTATATCGGGCAACCAGATCCAACTACAACAGTTATCTTTGTTCATAAAGGCGGTGTTAAAGGTAAGGCACTTCTAGATGCAATCAAAAAAGCACAGCCAGAAATGATTGCGTGTGATCCACTAAAGAAGGAAGCCGAAAAAGAGGAATTCGTTAAGTCCTTGTTTTTAGATTTAGGAAGAAAGGCATCAGCCGGTGCGATTGCAGCGCTAGTGGGCGCACTTGGAAATGATCTTCGTGAACTACAAGGAGCAGTTGGACAAATCGCAGCAGATGCACCATCTGGATTAATTGATGAGGCGATGGTTGACACCTATCACCAAGGTCGAATCGAGACCACAGGCTTTGATGTTGCAGATGCAGCGTTGGATGGAAATTTATCGGCAGCACTTATTTCCCTTCGAAGCGCACTTGAAACAGGAACAGACCCTGTGATGATTACAAGCGCGATCGCATCATCACTTCGTTCATTGGCAAAGGTTTCTGGTGCCAATCGCAATCAAAAATCATTTGAACTTGCTGGACAATTGGGAATGGCTCCTTGGCAGATCGATAAGGCCAGAAGGCAGCTCAATCGCTGGAGCCCAGCCCAAATTGCCGATGCTGTGGGGGCAATTGCCCAGGCAGATGCTGAAGTTAAAGGCGCGGCCAGTGACCCCATTTACGCCCTAGAAAAGGCTGTGACCAGGATCGTTCAATCGTAATTTGACCGCTAAGCACACGCTTGCGTACGCTTACCCTCTGCCCACGGACCTCATTTAGGTCAAGGCTTAGAAACTGAACTGGAGTAACACGTGTACGCAATCGTTAAAGCTGGCGGACGCCAGGAGAAGGTCGCAGTTGGCGACACAGTAATCGTTGATCGTATCGACGCTGCTGCTGGCTCAACTGTTTCATTCCCTGCTGTGCTCGTAGTAGATGGTGCTGCTGTTACAACAGACCCAAAGGTTTTGTCTGGCGTTAAGGTCACTGGCGAAGTTATTGAAGAGCTCAAGGGACCAAAGATTGATATTTTGCGTTACAAGAACAAGACAGGTCACCGTCGTCGCCAGGGATTCCGTGCGCAACTGACTCGTGTAAAAATTACCGCCATCAACGGCGCGAAGTAAGGGAGACGAAGTAAATGGCAAGTAAGAAGGGTGTCTCCTCGACACGAAACGGTCGCGATTCCAATCCACAGTACCTTGGCATCAAGCGTTTCGGCGGACAAGAAGTTAATGCAGGCGAAATTCTAGTTCGCCAGCGCGGTACACATTTTCACCCAGGCAAGAACGTAGGTCGCGGTAAGGATGACACTTTGTTTGCACTAGCTGCAGGCGTTGTTGAATTCGGTCGCGCTCGCGGTCGTCGCGTTGTGAATGTGGCTCCGGTAGCTTAATTTTAGGTTTCTTGTAAAAGAGCGAGCCGTAATCATGCGGCTCGCTTTTTTCATTCATGGAAGTTTAATTACAGAACAAGGAAGGGAGTTAATAAGTGACAACATTCGTTGATCGCGTAACTCTCTATGCCATTGCAGGTAAAGGTGGCGATGGCTGTGTTTCTGTAAAGCGTGAAAAATTCAAGCCACTTGGTGGACCAGATGGCGGCAATGGTGGACGCGGTGGAGATGTAATTCTAGTTGTTGATCCAAGTGTTACGACGTTGCTTGATTTCCACCACTCACCTCACCGCAGGGCGACTTCAGGACATCAAGGTTATGGTGATCGCAAAGATGGACATCAAGGTGAAGATTTAATTCTTGGAGTTCCAAACGGAACTGTTGTTTATGATAGCAATGGTGAACAAATAGCAGATTTAATTGGCACCGGAACTACTTTTAGTGCAGCAGCAGGCGGCTTTGGTGGACTTGGAAATATGGCACTTTCTTCATCAAAGCGTCGTGCACCAGGTTTTGCACTATTAGGTGAACCAGGTGAAGAGCGCACATTAATTCTTGAGTTAAAAAGCGTTGCAGATATTGCATTAGTTGGATTCCCAAGTGCTGGAAAATCATCACTTATTGCAGCTGTTTCTGCTGCGCGTCCAAAAATTGCTGATTATCCATTTACTACATTGGTTCCAAACCTTGGCGTTGTTCAAGCCGGTGAAACACGTTTCACAGTTGCAGATGTTCCAGGACTTATTCCAGGGGCATCACAAGGAAAGGGCTTAGGCCTTGAATTCCTGCGCCACGTTGAGCGCTGCGTAGCTTTGGTTCATGTTCTAGATTGCGGAACTCTGGAGACAGATCGAAACCCTGTTGCAGATCTTGAAGCAATTGAAAATGAGCTGGCCCTATATGGGGGACTAGAAGATCGAGTTCGTATTGTCGCGCTCAACAAAATTGATTTACCTGACGGTCAAGCAATGGCAGATATGGTTGAACAAGAGTTACGCGATAAGGGTTATGACGTTTATCCAGTTTCGGCTGCATCACGAGCTGGCTTACAAGATTTAATTTATGCCATGGGTCGCTTGGTTCAAAAGAATCGCGCTGATGCAGGCGTTCAAGAGCGTACTCGCATTATTTTGCGCCCAGTTGCTGTCGATGATTCTGGATTCTTAGTTAATGCCAATGCAGATGGATCATTCACGATTCGTGGCAAGAAGGTTGAACGTTGGGTTCGACAGACTAACTTTAAGAATGCTGAAGCTATTGGTTATTTGGCTGATCGACTTGCACAACTCGGAGTTGAAAAAGAATTATTCAAAAAGGGTGCTGTCGCAGGAAGTGAAGTTCGTATTGGCGATGGAGATACTGAAGTTATCTTTGACTGGGAGCCAACCATTGAAGCTGGAGCAGAGCAGTTAGCTGGCCATCTACATCGCCGCGGCGAGGACTCACGTCTTGAATCAACTTGGAATATGCCTGAGCGCATTGAAGATGTTTTGAGCGAAGATGAAATCGCCAAGCAGTGGGAATACAACGTAGTTGACCCACACACACCTAAACTTTCAGCCATCATTGTGAAAGAACCAGAGGATGGAGATGACAAGTGAGCCGAGAGCAGATCACCTCTGCACAGCGCATGGTCATCAAGATTGGCTCGTCCTCTCTCACCGGTAAGGCCGGATCCGCACTTGATGCAGATGCTGTCAACAAACTTGTTGATGTTGTCGCCACCTGCAAAGCCCGTGGGGCAGAAGTAGTCGTTGTTTCTTCCGGTGCGATCGCCGCTGGTCTTGCACCACTTGGATTAGCCACGCGTCCAAAGGATCTTGCAACGCAGCAAGCTGCCGCATCGGTTGGCCAAGGTTTACTTATTGCGCAATACACACAGAGCTTTAATCGCCATTCGATCACGGCATCACAGGTGCTTCTGACAACTGAAGATGTGGTGCGCCGTTCGCATTATCAAAATGCACAGCGCACACTCTTTCGCCTCTTGCAATTAGGTGTTGTGCCAATCATCAATGAAAACGACTCTGTTGGTACGGGCGAAATTCGCTTTGGTGACAATGATCGCCTCGCCGCACTGGTGTCATTGCTAATTGGCGCGGATTTGTTAGTTTTAGTTTCCGATATTGATGCACTTTATGACGCACCTCCTTCACAAGCAGGGGCACAGAGAATTCGTGAAGTAAAAAACATTGCAGATATTGAAAATGTAGTTCTTGGTGGCGCGGGAACTGCCGGCGTTGGCAGCGGGGGAATGGTTACTAAAGTTGAGGCGGCACGAATTGCAACCTCTGCAGGGATTCCAATGTTGCTGACATCTCTAGCTGATGCCGAAAAGTCATTACGCGGGGAAGAACATGGAACTCACTTCCACGCCCAAGCAAGTAAAACCACATCGCGACT
>Ga0209088_10001301_pt1 | contig 16209 bp, 21 predicted proteins | sample S_140625_EF_Meta_FD_187324 | JGI IMG/M metagenome (GOLD analysis project Ga0209088, IMG submission 187324) | Freshwater microbial communities from Lake Simoncouche, Canada to study carbon cycling - S_140625_EF_MetaG (SPAdes) (version 2) | ecosystem: Environmental > Aquatic > Freshwater > Lake ... | reverse complement strand
CACCCGCGGGGCAAGGCACAGAAACTCTGACGACCTACGATGACTTCGTCGCCTTCGTCCAGTCATTTAACACGCCTAGGTTACGTATTTGTGTCGACACATGCCACGTATTCGCAACCGGTCAGACCCCCCTTGAATACATCCAGAAGATCTACACAACCGATCCAACTCTTCTCAAGCTTGTACACTTCAATGACTCACAGACGCCATGCGGCTCCTGCGTGGACAGGCACGCTTACATTGGAACAGGCAAAATCGGCTATGCAGCTCTCAAAGAAATTGCGGATTACTGTAAGGACAGAGGCATCCCTATGCTCGTTGAGTAAAAATTGAACACGGGGGACAATAAAAGTCCGTATAAACAATGGAGTTTGATCAAGAGGCTCTTACAAGTTGGGTAAATATGTGTTCAGAGGAGCGGGTCATGCGTGAAAATGGCGCGTCAAATGATGAACTCAAGTCAATGCGCATACAAATTATCATGGGAATGGTGGAACTTCTACCTGGGCTTTCACCAATACAAAAATCAAGTCTTCTGGTCATTCTAGTAAGCGGCGAGTTTGCTGCAGCTGATACGTCTCTTCCTTCAACGATGTCAGATCAAGATAGAATAGCACTCTCAGCACTTCTTAGCCTTGGACAAGGACAAGAACAAATACAAGGACAAGTACAATCAGTAGATATGTCCGATCCCATTGAACATGACAATAACAGTGTGACAACAATGAGCGAATGTGTATCAGACGTGTGCGAGGATTAAGTAAAAATTGATCTAAACAAAATCCATTTAACAAATAAAGAATGAACCAGCTTGACGACGAACTTGTACTGTTGCGCAATCGCATCGCCGCCCTCGAGGAGAAGAAACGCAGGGAGGAAGAAAATAAAATGAATCCGATGACAAAGCTCGAGGCAGTCATTGACGAAAAGAAAAAGAATCATCGGTATCCTGGTCCTGGGTCTCACCGTGATCGGTTTGTAAATTATAATATGTTGACCGGCGAACTAGCTTATCTTGAGCCGATTCTATATGCCTTACAAGACATTCAGAAACGTTTAACAGCACTTGAAGAACCAAAATTAACTTCACCGTAATTCAACTAGTTGCGCCGGGTGTTCTTGCGATTCTTGCGATTCTTGCGGTTCTTGCGAGAACGACCGCCAACGGCTTGGGGTGCAAGCGCTCTCTTGCCGCGCCATAATACATTCGCTACACCGGCTACACGCTGCGCCGTTCCCTTCGCCGCGGAACGAACACCTGACGCCGCCGCCTGCGCAGCCTGCGCGGCACGAGCCGCAGCCGCCGCAGCCGCCGCAGCCGCTTGCGCAGGCGCAGCAGCAGCCGCTTTTCCAGCAAGACCCGCCATTGATGGGGCGGTTTTACCGTACTGGGCATCATAGCTCGCCTTAAGTCCAGGTCCATCGGCGCCGCGCGCCTCGAAGTTTGCCGCCCCCGCGACTTGGATTTTTACAACAAGTTCACCCGTATTGTAATCAAATAAAACCGGCTGGTGACCGATTCCAGTTCCAATGGCTGTAGCCGTGCTAAACCGATTCTTAAAGTACCCAGACATGTAGTATACTACTATATTAGATTTAAAACCAGTAATATTCGTATTTCAAACCATTTTTATTTAAATCATAAAAGAAAATGCTTGGTATAGATCATGTTTTATATATTAACTTAGACCATAGAAAAGATAGACTTGAATATATTTTAAATGAATGTAAACGTGTACACATACCTCCCGAGAAAATGACACGTATTGAGGCAATCTATACTCCTGGTATTGGGATGCTAGGATGTTCTTTATCTCATTGTAAAGCACTTGAAGTTGCCTTATCACACCCCGAGTGGACATGGACACTCATAATAGAAGATGATGTAAAGTTTAATGATAGCCCGTGGCTTGAAGTAAATGATGCACTTAAGAATACAAACCCCGATGTTCTTATGCTTGCGCGAGGCGCTGCAGAATTACATATACCAACACACCCCAGTTCAACCAATCTTCATCGCATATATATAGCATGTGGTTCTGTGGCATATGTGGTAAATAGAAACTATATCCCAAAACTCCTAAAGAATAAACGTGAATCAATTGAAGAGTTTACAAAACCAGGTGGAAATATTGATGATCATCCTCACGATGTCTATTGTTATTCAATTCAAAAAACAGACAACTGGTATGGATTTATGATATCGGTTGCATCGCAAAATCTTACAATTACAAGTGATATACGTTCAGAATATTTATTTTCTTCAGTTTAATTCTGCGTATAAATGAGAATGGCAAACGCTCCGCAGCTGTCTTTTATGAATCGTCTCAAACAGTTCAATCCGTTTACACGGAAAAATAATGGCGCTACGGCTCCATCAGTAGAAGGACCTTCGTTTTTTAATCGTATCAATCCTTTTAAGAAGAATAATAATACGCTTAAAAATAATGTACAAAAAGGACCATCATTCTGGAATCGTATCAATCCTTTCAAGAAGAATAATAATGTAAAATTACCGAATACAAACGTAGTTGTGAATGCAGCCCCTATGAATGCAGCCCCTATAAATGTACGAGGCGGCAAGAGAAATAAGAAAAGTCGGAGAAGTCGGAGAAGTCGGAGAAGTCGCCGCAATCGCCATTAAATCAGTTCCCCGCGGACTTTAATCAAGAGAATCCCCATGCGATTCCGACCGCAATGATTCGATCCCGTACCCCAATACGAATCACGCTTATTGTTTTCATAAAGATGTAAGCCAGCCGTTTTTACAAGAAGCTCCTTGAGCTCAGGATTTTGTGCGAATTTCGCCCTAAGTCCAGTTAACATAATCTCTTCTTTTACCGTTTCCCAATCTGTGCGAAAATGCTCAGAGCGAGTGCGCCCGAGTCTCTTTGCGCTAAGTGCCGTTTTAGCTTGACAGATGCGTTCTTGAAGTACAGGATCACCAGGAAATTTCTGCGCCTGGAAATAATGTTCTACACTTTTCCATATTTTTTCATTAACAGTGAATTCAGCAAAGTGAAAGTTGCTAAATTCACTGTATTGAGCAGTCTTAGATGAGAATTCAATCGCCATTCCATCTTCCGGCAAAAATACTGTAATCAATTTTATTTATCTATATAAATAAATGGGCATCTTTTCATCAATGTTTGCTTCGTCTAAGACTGCGCCTGCTACTGTACCGCCACCACTTGCTCCTATAAGAATTCCTCCTCCTAAAAATAATAACAATGCAAATCAAAATGCAAATGCAAATGAATTTAATGACACTGAATTTAATGAGGAGCAAAATGGAGGAAGACGACGGAAAAGTCGTAAAAATCGAAAGGCTCGAAAGAGTCGGAAGGCAAGTAGAAAAAACAGAAGCTAACTACAGAGTAGATGACTAGGAGCAGATATACCAAAAAGAAACAAGACAAGAAACAGCGTGGTGGTAAATACGTTGGTCAAGGCGCCTATGGTTGCGGATTCAATCCGGAAATTCTCTGTGTCGGTCAAGCCGACAGAGAACCTGGTATGTTTTCTAAACTTATGAAAATAAGAGCGGCGGTAGAAGAAAACTTTATTAAACCGACACTTAAAAAAATAGATCCAACAGAAAAATACCTATTATATCCCCAGAACATGTGTAAACCTGATATACAACGATTAGATCCTATTGAAGATGATGTAGAAAAATGTGATATTTTTGGTTCAGATCGTGATGATATAATAAAAGAAATACAAAATGACAGTTTTTTACTTAAATATAAAGACGGCGGAGCTAACTTAGATAATGTTGCACTTAAACCAGAAGAGTTTATACCGTTTTTTCGTGACCTTGTACAAGTTCTAGAAGGACTTTTTCTTATGCATACAAATAATTTTCATCATCTTGATATTAAACGCGGGAACATTGTTCATAAAAAAATAAATAAGCGCAGTTACAGTTTTCATTATATTGATTTTGGACTATCTACACTTGGAGATATACCAATTTCACAAAAGTCTCTCTTTGATAACAACTATTTTGCCTGGCCATTTGAAACGCGTTTTGTACATCCTTTATTTGAATCTAAAAAAATAACAAATGGAGCATTGACTGAATTTTATAGTAAAGAGGCAGCTCTTTACTCTCAAGATTTATATCCAACTGAAGTCTTTAAAGATGTTAATGGAACTGCACTTGGAAGTGTAACTCTATATAAAACGTTATATAATGCTATTTTTGATAATCCAAATTATATTCTTAGAAAAACGGATATATATTCCCTCGGTCGTGTTCTATCTGAACTCTATTCATTACAATTTGGGCATAAAATGCATTATGGAACAATATATGCTAGAAAACCAGGTGATGTTAGAAACTGGACATCTATCAGTAAACTTGGAACAGCTGAAATAGTACAATGGCATACAGATCTAGCGAGAGATTTATCTACACCATTTTTTAATTTGATTAACGAAATGATGAATATAAATATGACCATGCGTATAAATGCAGAGAGAGCTCTTTCTATATACAAAAGTTTACTACCCATGTTTGAAAAATATTGCACAGCAGAACAGATTTCAAGGCATCTTTCTTATTACACGCCGCATCTGGCAACCTTAGAGCCACCAACACCACCGCCTACACCGTCTGACTCTACACAGATGCCCCTCGGCGTCACAAATCTGTTTCTATCTCCCTATAAAATACCAAAAAGTTATCTAAAATTAGTTCCGAGTCAAGTCCGTGCTAGTAAGAATACGTCGACTAGACGGGCGAATCGTCGGCATTGAGACTGTAAAACGGAAAGGCATCCATCCTAGGAAAGCATTTGTCCATGTATTTTTCTTCTCGGATTTAATATTTTCAATTATCTCTTGAAGAATACTTTCAACTTCATCCCCTTCATAAAATGTTTTCATGTATTCTTCCTCGTAGTATACATGAAAAGCGGGTAAACGTTCCACAATTTCGCGATCTTCAGTCATTCCTTCATAGAAATCACGAAGAACAAATTCAATGTGATTTTGTTTACAATACTTTTTTGCTGAATCATAGGCTTCTTCCTTGATAGGTTTACCCCACATATACAGTCCATGTACAGAAAACTTATGTCGCCGTGTGTCAAGATTTGCTTTTTTATCTAATTCATGAAGGTGTCCTTCAATATATGGATTTAATTGTCCTTTTTGTTTCTGCATTTTTTTGGTACAAGCACTCTAATGGTTGCTCGTATCAAATTTACATTATGTAATTAATTCGTCTTCTGTGGATAAACGTTGTCTATGCATATATGGCTGTGTTTGTCTCAAAATGACATACTTTCGTACACAGCATACAGAAGCTATAAAAGATCCAATAACACAAAGTAATACAGCACCACCAGTTACTGCGGCGAGTACAGTATCTGTCACATCCATTTTATTTACATATTCAAAATTGTTTAGATTAGTTTGTCGTTAAGCAGGCAGGATTCCATGCCTTGGCTTCATAAGGAATCTGTAGCTGAACCGGAGCACCTACACTGTTTAACCACGAACTCGGCTTGTTGTCGAAACCGGCTGTCGGTGCGTAATACGCGGCACTGTCTGTGCCCAATCCGCCACCACGACCCGTAAAGCGCTTCTTCAAACCCTTTCCGAATTTCTTCGCACCCTTGTAGCCGTTTCTAAATTTCTTAGTTAAACTGTTTCTCAATTTGTAGACGTTTCTCATTGAGAACTTGCCACCCCGACCCGTAAAGCGCTTTTTCAAGCTCTTTGTAAGTTTCTTCAGCCCAGCTAGACTGGGTGTAAACTTCTTGAGTCCCTTGAGATTACGCGAAAATCTCTTCTTGATTCCGTAGACGTTTCTCATTGAGAAACCACCCATCTGCTTATTTAGTGGATTGTGTACAGCTCCTTCACACGGAATTCTCTGTACTGTGGGAATACCACCTGCCCAAGGCGCGGCAGAGCCAGGAAGCGGCTCGGCGAGATCAAATGAATATCTGCCACCAGACTGATTTGCAACAAGTTCCTCATCCATCAATGTATTATTGTTAGCTAAGGCACCTGTGCCATTTATTTGATTCTCATCATAACCACCTCTCATATTACGCCTGCGACCACCACTCAGTCCAGGCAAACCTTTACTAGAATATGAAGAGATGTAGCCAGGCGGCTGTTGGGCGCGGCAATCACCTATAGGCGTATTTACTTGCCCGTAGTTACTTACGCCAGGTATAGTCTGTCCCGTAAAACCCCAGCCGCCACCTGAATAACGATTGTATTTTCTTGTGCTACGTCTTACCATTTTCTATTTAGAAGCTAGAAAGAAAATAAGAGGATTAAGTATGGATATAGACACTTTTGATCTTTTTGGAGAAGAAATATATTGTAGTGTTTGCTTAGAAAACATAATAGAAGGTGAACGCACATTATTTATCAAGAAATGCCAACATGGGTTTCATCAAAAATGTTTAGATCCGTGGCTTGGAAATAATGAGTCGTGTCCTAATTGTCGAAGTGTAATACATATTGAAATGCCTATATCAGAAATGGATCGTGTTCTTATTTCTTGGATGCTCTGCGATTGGATTCTCCAAACATATCCAAATAAATTGAGCTTTTATGCCAAGAAGAATGCTTTACGCACATTTATACAGGGGTTTCGGTGGAATAATGTTCGTCCTTATCCTATTGATCTTGCAAGTCTATCTTCTCTTCGCCGTATGAAGGCTCAATTAAAAGAAAAACAACGGGAACTTACAGTAGAGCCTAATCCTCTTCAGTTCCTAACCATACGCCGGAACGTACGACTTCGCGAGATTTCTGAACAGGTTGCCGCGCAACTTCAGCAGTTTTCGCAGTTGCATTAGCAACGACAGTTGCATTAGCAACGGCAGCTACATTTGTAGCGACAGTTGCATTAGCAACAAGCGCAATCTTAAATAGATGAGCTTTATGTATAAGGACTTTCTCCAACGGTATCCCACTGATTTCATAACACTCAAATTCTTCATTCCAGTCTACAAAGACCGGCAACGATGAATTCTTTTTAATTGCGAGTCTTACCAGAGTGCTCATTTGATCCGACTGAATTGCTGCCTCTCCAATATGAACCTTGTCATAACTAAACAGATCATATGTGTCTGGAAGTCCTTGTATGTTCTTTGCAATGGCAACAAGTTGTGAGGGCTTTTCCTCAACGACGGGTCTAGCAGTTGTCGCTGGCTGTACTTGACCTTGCATTTGCATTTGCATTGGTCTTTGCAATTGTTCTTGCCCCTGAATATGTAACTTGTGAAAGAAACGACGACGCTGCGGCGCTTCAGGTACAAAATCAATACTCCAAAATTCGTCTTTCTGTATAAGTTCAGGAAGTTCGGCTAAGGCGTGGAGTTTTGCCAAATGGATTTTTACACCTGATATACGCTCATCACGTACACACAGACTATGAAAAAATGTATTTAATAGAGAAAAACGTTTGGAGAACGACTGATCTGCAACCGACTTACCTCTCCAGGCATAACAGTCCTCAAACACCAGATTTCCTCCATCCAGTGTTCCAATAAAGACTGTGCCTTGAAATAATGAAGTATCGACACGTAGGCGCAAAAAAACACCCTGATCAACACGACCATTGATGAACATAATTGGCTGTTGCGGAAAAAAGCAGATATAACCTGGATCTGTTCTACCTTCATTCGCAATCAGTACCATTTTTTCTGTAGACAGAAACGGCTCTGACTTCTCGATGTAGAGCGAGTGCCTAATTGCACTATTGGGCACGCTTCTCTCCAAGACTCGCTTTGCTGCGTCTAGGAGAGCAGGTGGAACCCGCTTGACTTGCTGAGATATGGGCTTTCTCTGTGCCATCTTCTATACTACTATGGTGCTGGGGGTTTAGGTTAAAATGTTGAATAATTGGGATTCTCACCGGCGTCGTTAGCAAAGATACCACCATCTACAAACTCGCCACCATTCTGAGCAAAGTCCGGTGAAAAGTTTTGAACCGACTGCGGTGTTGTAGGTCCAGGGAGACCCGCGACACCCGAGGCAGTCGAGATACTTGTATTATCAGGTGTCGGCGCAGGACCAAAAAACCTCTCCGGATGACGTAAATTCTCCTTCATATTGCTACTTCCGTAAGTCTCGTCATAGGGATCTTTATCTACAGGACCCGGGAGTCTTTCACTCGCTAATACTCTTGGCAGCGGCATCTGATTTGGTGTTCCAGGACCTTGCCTCCCCAGGTCCGAGGGTGCAGGACCGCCAGGGCTGACCACGCGTTCTTCTTCTTCCGAAACTTGCTGAACCACGGGATTCGCCGGTCCAGGCACTTCAAACTTCTCAAAGATATAATACTGGGCAAACAAATAACCAATAAACAAAAGAACTGTAATTCCAACAGCGAAGAGAGTTTTGTTGAACATTCTCTATCTGAACATCGGTGGGAAAAAGGTTAAAGGAATTATACTCTCTTAGATAGGATGGACGCGGATTCACTTGTAACTTTCGTATTGGAACAAACAGCAAAAAAATCGTGGGATTCTGAGACTGTATTGCGGGTTGGTGTTGAAGTGGCGATGAAGGTAAATCAAATAAAGGGACTCAAGGGTGCCGAGAAGAAGAAGTTGGTTTTGGATATTATTGAGAAGGCGATGCTGAAGTGTGAGGAGAAAGAGAAGGTTGGAATGACTGAGACGACTGAAGTGACAAAGCGCTGGTTACAGCTTCGGACTACCGTAAATGCAGTGTTGCCGGTATCTCTTGATTTGGTTGTTTTGGCAGCGCGTGGTGGCTTCGATTTCAAGAAGCTGACATCGAGGACGTGGCTACAGTATTGCTGCTGCTTTTTGAAGTCGGCGGTAGACGTTGCTGTCTCTGTCCCTGCCTTGAAGAAGGCGGAGGAGACGCTGGTTGTAATGGTTGACCTCTCGGGACAGCGCCAGGTGCTCGTTGCGGCTGTTGATCTTTCCGGGGTACCGGTTGATCTCTCTGGGGTAAAGGTATCCTTGACACCTGTTCCATCGGAGAACGTGAAGGAGTGGTCTGTTGCAGCTGCTGCAGTTGCCAGCCCGGAATCAGTAGTTCTCCCGACTGTCGTCGAAAAAGAGGAAACTCCTCAATCTGAAAATAAGACTTAGGTGTGTAAAATTCATTTGCAATACAAAGCGTTTCTTCTAGATCGTTCCGATCTTGAAGAAAGGCTCCTTGCCATTCCGTTGAGCCATCCACCCGTTCAATTAAAAATCCTATGAAATCTCCCCCGTCGTAAATAATCAGTTTTTCATTAAATTCAACCGAATCTGTATTTGTAGGTATCCACGTTCTCCGCAGTAAAGTATCCTCCATTATCCCTAAAGTTAAAACTTGAATGGAGTTTAAGCGAGGATCGCCACTATACAAGGAGAATGGCAACAGCAAAATTCAGTGGATTGCTTCTAACCAGTAATGGCGGTGTAAAACAAATCAAGATCACTCCACAGGTAGCCAGCGACGGTGTCACGCTACAGGATCTTCAAAAACAACTGAAGAAGAAGGATCTACCTGAGCAGTTTGGCACCTACAATTATAAGTCTAAGCGCATCTATATGTTCGGGTATCAGCAAGGAAAAGCAGGACAAGAGAATAAGCACGACCTGCCACCGCCGCACGATTCACTTCTTCTCTTTGGTGATATTGTAGTGCTCCTTTGTGAAAAAGGATCGTCATTTGTAAGCCCTTTGCCTTTCAAGCCTGAAGATTATGAAGTCTTCTACAATGAAGCTTACGGTGGATTTGAATCACTCGGCGATGAAGAGGAAGATGAAGAGGAAGATGAAGAGGAAGATGAAGAGGACCTCGATGAAAATGTAGAAGATGATGTTGTTGATGTAGCCGCTGACACGGTAAAGGAGAAACCTATTGATGTTGTTGAAGAAGAGGAGGAAGAAGAGGATACAGAGGATGCTGATGATGATGCTGATGCTGAGGAAGAGGCAGAAGATGCAGATGCAGATGCAGATCTCCCTGCAGATGAAGTTGAAGTTGAAGATCCTAATCCAGCCAAGACGCGCTCAAAGAAGAAGAAGGCAGCCGAGGCGCAAAACACAATGCTCTTTGGTCAGCAAAAGGGAATGTCCTCACAGCATTACTTTGATGGACTGCGCAAGATTGAAGCGCATCTAAAAAAGACGGAGGTGGCGGCAGATGTCGGCATTAGAAAGAAGATGCTGGAAAAACTTGTGACCTATTTCAAGAAACGACTAACAAAGGATACCGTCGTCAGATTGGAACAACTTCTCTACATTTCGCTCATCGATGAAGTCAAGAAACTTAATATTGTTCCCGACTGGAAGAATCCTCAGTTCAAGAATCAGTATTCCCGGAAAATCAGGCATATCTGCCTGAATCTTCACCCTGACACTTATATTCAGAATAAGGGACTCTATGATCGTCTACAAAAGAAGGAATTCACCCTGGAAGAAGTCACAAATTTTACAGAGACGGAACTCTTTCCTGAGCGGAACAAGGAACTTGCAGAGAAAATGTTCCAGAGAGAGCAGCGGCTCATGGAAGGTAACAAGTCGGCTGCCACTGACCAGTTCCATTGCCCGCGCTGCCACAAGAGACAGTGTACATATTATGAACTCCAGACACGGTCGGCAGATGAGCCGATGACCGTGTTTATCCAGTGTGTAAACTGCAGAAAGCGCTGGACTCAGTAGTCGAAGACTCAGTAGTGAAGGTCAATAAATCATCCCGACACTAAGTAAGGAGGTGTTGCTACCATGTCAACTTTGTACGATCGTCGTCTTTTAGTTCTTTTATTAAAAAACTACAGTCATGGGCGTCGCGCCTTCACAGAAGGTTGTCGAATTTCTAAAATGCTCCTAACTACTAGAGGAAAGTGCTATGAAGAAAGCACATATACAAAAAAATATAACATACAAACACAAACAAACATACAAGGAAAACAACTCGCCCTCTCTTACACGAAAACAACACCTCCCTATGAATGTGTGTAAAGATAATTTTTACAGATGTGTAAATGGTCAGTGGCTTAACCATGTGAAAATGCCACCCTATTTATCCGCCTTTGGTATCAGTGAAGAAGTTGAAAAGAGAGTAGAAACTCAACTTTTTTCAATTGTACGCACATGTAAAGAACCAACGATTTGCGCTCTTGCTACATCGGCGATTAGACGACAAAATAGTATCGAAACTGTAAAAGATCTTTTAAATAAGATTAACAGTATAGGCGACAAAAATGATGTCGCCTCCACACTGGGGCTCCTCTGTAAATATAAGATTGGAAACTTATTCAGTTTAGAAGGACGGTATTATTTTGGAAATGGCGGACAATTTACACTCCATATTGATCGCGGGTCAATTGGTCTTCCTAATCGCAAATATTATGAACAACGAACGCCCTTCAGTCATTACAAAGACTTTTTGGACAAAGTCGGCGCGTTTTTTTCCATCAAGCATCTGTCATCTATTGTAAATCTTGAACATGACGTTGCTCCCTACATTTTAGCGATGCAGGAAAATGAAAAGGAATCGTACGTAGACACCTCGGAAATCGCACATAAATACAAAGATATACCCTGGTCTGCTCTTTTTAGCGCCTACGGCTTTAATGAGAAACACGTTGTTATTTCGTCTCATGAATGGTTACATATCGTCAATGGAATGTTTAAACGTTTAACTATTGACATGTGGAAACTTGTTTTTTCATCCGAGGTCATTTTACATTTTATACCCTATTTGTCCAGTCCTTTGGACACGTATTATTTTGAGTTTTATCGCAAGGAACTCAGAGGGCAGATGACAAAGCTTCCTTTGCGCTATACTGTCTTGGAAATCTTGACAATGTGGGCTACGCCGTTCATGTCCAAGGCGTATGTCAAACGATTTTTGACGCCGTCTTTTAAGGCGTTAGCATTGTCGTTCGCTGAAGAAATACGAGACGCAGCGTGTAAGCGGATGGAAACAGTGGAATGGCTACAACCGAGTACAAGGGACAAGGCGGCAAAAAAGATAAAAGCAATGCGCCTCTCGATCGCGTATCCTGATGAGTTTGCAGACCTCAAAGCGCCAGCGCTAAGTAAGAATAATCTGATTGATAATCTGATTGCTATGGGCGAGTGGCGATCTGACTATGAGCTCGGTCGCCTCGGTACTTCACGTGATGATCAGAAGGACTGGGATGACCCTGTGTATGCCGTCAATGGCTACTATTATTCAGAGGCAAATGAGCTTGTGATACCGTCCGGTTCTCTCTTGGAGCCATTTTTTAGTGAGTGTAGACCGCTCGGATGGAATTACGGTGCGGTCGGCGCAATCATTGGGCACGAGATGACTCATGCATTTGATGAGGAAGGCTGTGAATACGACGAAAAAAATCAGAAGAAGAAATGGTGGTCTCCGACCGATACACGAAACTATGAGAAAATTACACGGCATCTTGTAAAAATGTTTAATGAACACAGCTTGATGCACAAACACATTGACGGTCGGTTGACGCTGAGTGAAAATATTGCGGACCTGGGTGGTCTTGCGATCGCTTTGGATGCGCTCAATGTAAAACTTCAGGGTCAGGACGCGGACACAATAAAGGCAGCGTATAAGGAATTCTTTACAGCCTATGCTGTTTCTTGGCGCATAAAAGAACGGACAAAGAAGCAACTACAAGGACTCTTTATGGATAAGCACGCGCCGACGCCACTGCGTGTGAATTTGGTTGTCAATCAGTTCGAGGAGTGGTATGAGGCTTTTAATATTTCTAGCGGCGCAATGTTCTTGCCGCTTGATAAACGTGTGCAAATTTTCTGAGGGCAGAAGTAGAAGAGATGTCATCATCGTCTGTAGTACCACCTGTAGTTAAAGCATTTGGTATGTCAAATCTCCGAAGGGCTGCTAATACCAGAAGAGAGTTAGAAAAAAAAATAGCAAAATTACAAAATACAAGAATTGAAAGAATGGATAAAAATGAAGTAAAAAAAATTGTAAATCATATAAAAAAATACATAAAGTTAGATTCAAAACAAACAAATAATTTAAACACATTTACAAGAGCTTATCTTAAACCAGGAAAAAATATAATAAAAACATTAAGAAATCGATTTATAAAAATATATTCACTACCAAAAAGCGCAAAAACAAGAAAACTAAGAACTACTATATATAAAGATAAGAACTCTAACTTTACTACTGGTCAAAAAATTACATCTGCTATAAAACATACTATACAGGATGCTCAGGGAGAGGCAATTGGTATAAATAATGCGGAAACTATGATGAATAAATATAGTGAAAGGGGTGCGTTTAATGATTATAAAACATTTATTCGTTTTTGGAGACAAGATAATAATTTTCAAGATATGATATCATTATTATGGGGAGATATTATGTGGGATCGCAGAAGTAATGGCGTTGCAATTAATTCAAGGCAAAAAAAAACACTTGAAAAAGATTTTGAAAATAAATGTGATATAAACCCCGAGATCGATATTCCTGTATCAACGGATAATCATGAACACGGTGCGGATAATAAAGGAGTTAAGTGTTGTTCATTATTTAAAAATGGATTTGTTGCACATCGTATAGGCACTGGTATTATAGAAGGCAGTTCAAGAATGTGTGGCTATGGATTTAAGTCTAATGTAACAAAAAATAAAGCATTTTCTGGCGGCACACGCAAAAACCGCAAATCAAATGACAAAACGCGCAAAGTCAGAAGATAAGCAAATCACTAAAATTCAAATAAGCCATCAGTTAGGGCTAACTTGAATTTCTAATATATATATAGTGTAGACATGGCTCCTAAAGCAAAAAAGGGCGGTCATTTCCTCGCCTCTGGAACCGACACCTATGTATTCAAAATAGATAAAGATGCTGCCTGGCCACTTGAAATTTTTACAAATAAAGGGGTCCGCAGTGTACGGTGTTTTCAGAATACGGCAACCAAATTTAAATATGACGGTGAACCAAAATATGTTGTTCGCCTAGTTATTCATGCTCGAGGAGAAGTTGAACTACAGCGTAAGTTAAAAGCTTGGAAATCTAAAATAAATAACCCAATCATAACAAACCGATTCATCACATCTTTACATGAATATGAGACAGATCCCATATTTATGCAATATTATAGAACAGATTATGGACCTGACGGAACAGAACTTCGCGACGGCGAAATTGTGACCGATTCAAGTTATATGAAAATAAATGATGCGACAAATGAAGTCAAATATGCTGAAAATCTTTTTGGTGAAATGACTGAAAGTGATGGCAAAAAATTAACATATAAGTTTAATCCTAGAGAAAGAGAGTCTATACAACAAGCATTACTTTATGATCAGTTTGAAGGAATAGCCGCCGATTGGAATGGCATAGAAGATTTTATAACGTGGACTCAAAATGCAGAAAAAGATCCTGGTCAAGATTCTCCAGATTTTTGGTGTCTTGTCACACCTCTACAAGGACCTGACGTAGTCAATCTTACTTTCTGGGATATCGGAACTTACCCTTCAAAATTTACAATGATGATTGATGTCTTAGAAGTTCTTAAAACAATAAGTGAACTAAGTGAAAAAAATCGCATTCTTCATATGGATACGCATGAAGAAAACATGGCATGTTTAAAGATCAAAGGGCAGTGGAAAGGTATACTTCATGACCCAGGTAAACTACAGTTTGTAAGTGATCGTGCCTTTTTTATGAACGAGCTGATTAAATTGTATTCTGAAACACGCGCTGTTAATAAAACAATTAAACGTATATTTAAGGAGAATGAGAAAGAGGATTTTGATGAACCAGATTGTAGTATCGGTGACCCCGTGATTAAGAATAACAGTAATAAAAATGAAGATGATGGCTTAGTTAGAAAAATGGTCGAATGGCTACAGAAAAGCGACGGTAATTACACGCGTTTTACAAAATCATTTGATATTATTCATGTACTGATAATGATTGAAGAAGCACTCTATATAAACTGTAAAAGAGAAACAGAGGATTTTGCTCCACGCAAAAATGTTACCATTTTTTATCGTGTTATCGTGGAAACAATACATAACTTATGTAAAGATGTTATGGATGAGAGTGAAAGTGAAATTGATAAACTGCTTTCTACTTATATCTGTTCCATTAAATCTGCATGGACTACATTAGAGCAACTCCCTGAATCACGTGCGGCAGCGGCAGCCCTAAAAAAACGTATAGCAGAAGAACAAGCTCAAGAAAACATAGCAAAGGCGAATAGACAGAAAAGATTTAATAACTATTCGCTGACACTAAAAGCCGAGCGTTTAGAAAAACTCGCAAAAGGTGCCAATAAAGGAGGTCGGCGTAGATATAGAAGGAAAACGCGCAAGCTCAGAAGATAGCTAAATCATTCAAACGCCAATATTCAAACGAGCCATCGGGCATGGGTCGCTTGACTATAAACGGGAGCCTTCTCTGCTCCAACTCTAGGCGCGCGATTTCTAGAACAGCCGTCACGTGCTCAGGTACCGTCACGAATGGGCGCGCCCCCTGCGCCAGTTGATTTGTTCTGAAGCCCAGAATTTTCGTTTTCTCAAACTGCGTCAAGAACGGCTGGCTCTGGTGATACGGATCACTAAGTGCCGCGGCAGAGACAGGTGCAGTACGTAGAGGCAATTTGCTCGCAATAGTCTCTGTGTAATCTAAGATACATTCAGGGTGATGTTTATACAAAAGAGCCATTGAATCTTGTGCCTGACGCCCCGCCGATTCAGCGCTCTTCTCTTTTGTAGCCAGATCCTCAGTCTGCTGAAGCTCCTCTAAGACATCCTCTACATCTAGACCGCCCTCATCCTGTACAATACCATCATCACCTTCTGTATAATCCATTTACTCTGATATTCTAAGAGAAAAGGAAAGAGTCAATTTTTACATTGAACGGCAAAATAAAAAGCAGCTTAAAATTGAATCCCGTACTCCTTACATATATGCACGCAACGATGGAACCTATTATCGAGGAATCTTCTAATATTAAGCTGTTCAAGACATTCGACGAGATGTCGCTCAGCGAGGGTCTCCTTAGGGGGATTTATGGTCATGGATTTGAGAAGCCCTCTCAGATTCAGCAGAAGGGCATTGTGCCCGTCAAGGAGGGCAGAGATATACTCGCGCAGGCACAGTCAGGTACTGGAAAGACTGGAACTTTCTGTATCGGTGCCCTATCTCGTATGGATCCTTCCTTGAAGGTTCCGCAAGTGTTAGTTATGGTGCCTACACGCGAGCTTGCCC
>Ga0209088_10001300_pt1 | contig 16214 bp, 28 predicted proteins | sample S_140625_EF_Meta_FD_187324 | JGI IMG/M metagenome (GOLD analysis project Ga0209088, IMG submission 187324) | Freshwater microbial communities from Lake Simoncouche, Canada to study carbon cycling - S_140625_EF_MetaG (SPAdes) (version 2) | ecosystem: Environmental > Aquatic > Freshwater > Lake ... | reverse complement strand
CCGCACGATGGCGCCCGCGTGGAAGTTGTGGGGCGACTTGCTCAAATCGAAGCAACTCATCTACGAACCGGACCCCGTGCTCCGCTCGGCGCTAAACGCCGTGCGCTTGATCCGCGACAACGTCGGCAACACGCGCCCCGTCAAGGGGCGAAGCAACGGCAACACCGATGCGGTGGTCGCTGGCAACATGGCGGCGCTGCTGATGGAGCACCACCAGGTGCGTGAAGCAACTGGGCTCGCGACTTCATCGTGTCCCATTGGATAGACACGGTTACAAGAATTCCGGATTGACGTTTCGGGGCAGAGTTGTTCCATCTGCTCCGTGGGCATCTTTGCACGATTCTTCGGCTTCAAGTCCGGCGTCGCGATCTACACGCGACCCGAGCCGATCATTGCGTCACCGGCTGACGCGATCCCTGCCGTAGTTCGTGCAACCAACCTGATCTCTGCGGATATCGCTCGCCTTCCCGTGTCGGTCTACGACAGCGAAGGGCACGAGATCGAGGGCCATCCGGTCGAGATGCTGCTGAACCGCGACGCGAGCCGCTGGCAGTCCGGCTACGAGTTTCGCCGCTACACGACCTCCGTCGCGCTGACGCACGGCAACGGAATCGCGCTGATCCGACGCGGAAGCGACGGCGAAATCGCCGAGCTCCAGCCGGTGCCCGCCGACGCGATGAGCGGCGAAATCACCGAGGAAGGCGTCCAGTACCGCATCGGAAGCCTGGTGGTTGCTGCCGACCAGGTGCTGCATATCGGTGCATATCCGGATCACCTCAACCCGTGCTGGTACCGCTCTCCGCTCGACGTGGCCCGCCACGCAATGCAACTCGCCGCCGATGAGAACGGCGCGTACGCACAGTCGGTCAAAACGGGAAGCCTCGGCAAGGTCGCGATCTCGCACCCGGGCGCCATGAGCGACCAGACCGTTCAGGCGATCCGCGACGCATGGAACACCATGCACGCAACTGCCGACGGCGCCAGCCGTCCGCTGATCCTGCGCGAGGGCATGAAGGCCGAGAAGATCGGCCAAGAAACGGGGATCACGCAGCTTGAGAACCGGAAGTTCAGCGTGCAGGAGATCGCACGTGCGTTCGGCGTTCCGCCGGAGATGCTGTTCCAGCAAGGCGGCGGCGCCCTTGTAAGCCAAAGCGAAGTCGCCCGCGCATACGCGGACGGCGCAATTGCGGCATGGGCTACCGCGTGGGAGTCGGAGCTCACGCGGAAGCTCTGCCGCCCCGGCGAGTTCGTGCGGATCGACACGACGGCGATCGTTCGCGGCAACCTCCGCGACGCGGGCATGGCGTTCTCCAAGCTCGTGCTGGCTGGCGTCATGTCGCCGAACGACGCTCGCCACTACCTCGGTCTGCCGCCGGTGGTTGGCTTGGACACGCCGACGGTCTCGATGCCCGGCGGCGCCAGCGCGGCGTCCGGGCCTGACAACGTAGGGGACGAAAATGCTTGAGCTTCGCACGGCGACCTTTGAGCGCAGCGGCAACAAGCTTGCCGGTTACGCCAGCGTCTACAACGCGCCGAGCCTCCCGCTCACGGTGCGCGGCGTCAACAACGGCAAGCCGTTCGTTGAGCGCGTCGCGCCCGGCGCGTTTGACCGCTCCCTCGCTGCCAATGTCTCGCTCCTGATCGGGCACGATCGGCGCGAGCTCCTCGCAAACACCAAGAGCGGGCTGCTCCAGCTTCGCTCCGACTCCAAGGGCCTCGCATTCGAGGTCGATCTCCCGGACACGCAGAGGGCCAAGGACGTTCGCGCCCTGGTCGAGGCTGGCGTGCTCTCGGAGATGTCGTTCGGTTTCTTCGTTCGCTCCGACGCCTGGATGGGCTCGGAGCGCACCCTCACGGAGGTGGATCTCCGCGAGGTCTCCATTGTCGAAAACGGCGCTTATCCGCAGACCAGCGCCGAGGCTCGCACCTATTCGCCGAGCCTCGCTCGGTTGCGTCTGCGATTGAGGACCCTCACGTGAAGCAGCAGGAAATCATTGAGCGCCGCAAGGCCATCGAGACCGAAGTCAACTCCATCCTCGCCTCTGACCAGATCAGCGCCGAGAGCGAAGCCCGCGCAGACGAGCTCCTCAACGAGCTCAAGGACCTGAACGAGAAGCGCAGCGCTGCTGCGCTCCGCGAGCGTTTCGCGTCCCACGCGATCACGCAGAAGGTCGTCGCCGAGAAGCGCGAGCAGACCGAGGAGTGGCGTTCCAGCGGCGAGTACCGCGAGCAGTTCCTCGGCTGGCTGAAGGGTGGCCGTGCGCCCGAGCAGCGCGAGCTGATCACCAGCGCCAACTCCAACATCCTCATCCCCAAGCTGTACGAGGACGGGATCCTGAAGTACATGATGGCGCAAAGCGTCATCCGCAACTTGGCCGACCTGAAGACCGGCGTCCAGGGTTACCCGACCCTGCGCTACAACACCCTCGCCACCGCCGATTACACCTCGGCCTGGACCCAGCCGGACACCGGCACGACCCTCCGCACCAGCATCGACCCCGGCTTCGCCGAGGTGCCGCTGGCTTGGCAGCCGTGCCTCCCCTACACGCAGGTCTCGCAGCAGCTCATGCGGCAGGCGAACTTCGACGTCGAGGCGGAGGTGATGGACAACCTCCAGCGCCAGCTCTCGAAGAACCTCGAATGGGGCTACATCGGCGGCACCGGCACCAACCAGCCCAAGGGCATCTTCACGGTCAACGCCAGCACCAATCAGGTCACGGCGAACTCGGCCAGCACGACCCGCGCTGCCGCGATCACGGCTGGTGCGACGCTCGCCAAGCTGCGCGAGATGCGCTACGAGAAGCTTCCCGCTGCGTACTGGGGTTCCTCGGCGTGGATCATCCCGCAGGACGTGTACGCGACCATCGCCACGCTGACGGTCAACAACGTGCCGCTCTTTATCCCGAGCGCGGACGCTGTCGGCCAGGCTGGCGCGGGTTTCACCCTGATGGGTCTCCCGGTCTACGTGACCGAGTACCTCCCGGCGCACATCTCCACCGGCACCACGGGCAAGAACTGCTTGGCCGTGCTCGGCAACATTTCGGACGGCTTCGCCATCCGCGAGGCGGCTGGCATCGGAATGATTCGCGACGAGATCACCGCGGCAGCTTCTGCCCGCGTGATCTTCCAGGGCATGGTGTTCGCCAACAGCGACTTCACCCGCGTGAAGTCCTTGGTGCAGCTCAACGTCACCAACGCCTGATCCTCATCCTCTCATCGGCACAGGTGGCGCTCCTTCGGGGGCGCCACCTGGCTGCGAGGTAGTCCGTGGCGATTGATATTTCCAAGTTCCGCAACTGGGCACGGCTCTCCTCTAACGAGGACGATCCGGCCATCCAAATTGCGTGGGAAGCAGCGAAGCGCGAACTTGAGGAGCGCACCGGCTGGTGCGTCGATCCGGTCACGCGGACGCAGTACGTGGCTTCGGAGCCGACGAACGACCAGCTGCACGTGCGTTTGGAGCGCCAGCCGGTCACGGCGGTGACCTACCTGGACGATGATGGGGCGACCGGATCCGCGACGCTGGTGACCATCAACGGGATCCAGTACGCGACCATGGCGGACTCGCTGGCGTATCCGGTTGTCCTGACGGTTACCGCTGGCACCAACACGCTCAACCCGCTGCTCGAGATGGCGCTCCTCCAGCGCGTCACGCAGCACGTGGCAAGCCGCGGAGATGACACGGTGGCGCTCCCGAGCGACTACTGGGACCGGATCTGCGGCATGATGGGGAAGGGCATTGGCTGATGGCCGGGCACGTCCCATCCGGAATGCTGCGCCTCGCCATGACGGCGCAGAATCCCGTCCGCACGGTCGATGACTTCGGCCAGGCATCCGAGTCATGGGTCAACGTCGCGGTGCTGCATTGCCATATCGAGGTCGCATCGACCAACGAAACAATGGATGACCGAGGCCCGGCTGTTCGCACGGATTGGCGCATCCTGGCGAGCTTCCATCCGTCCGTGAACACCCGTAGCCGGCTGCTGTGGAACGATCACGGCACCGAGCGCACCTTCAACGTGCGGGCTTGTTGGGACCGCGACCAGCGCCGCCGTCGGCTGGAGATCGAAGCTACGGAGGTGCTGCCGTGAGTACTGCCGTCAAGATCACCGTGGATTCTGCCGAGGTGCGGAAAACGATGGCGCAGCTGCCGATGAAGCTGAATGAATCGGTGCGCAAGAAAGCCATCCGCAAGGTGTTTCAGCCAGCGGTGAAAGAACTGCGGCAGATTTGGCGATCTGCTCCGTACCGCGGGAAGCCGATTCATCGTCGCGCTATCTCGTCCGCGACGAAGCTGCTTCCCCCCAAGCGCACCGCCGGACCCGGCTCGCCGATCACCATCGTGGTCGGAGTTCAGTACGGGCGAAAGGGTGGTTCCAGGGCAAAGGGACGGCAACGCATCTGGCACCTGCTTGAGAACGGTTTCAAGCACAAGGCAAGCGGCAAGTTTGTTTCCGGAAGCAAGCGGAGCCATTCGTGGGCAACTGGTCGCGTCGGACAACTTGGAACTGCGTTGCAGACAGAACTGCTTCGCCTGGCTGCCATAGCGCTTGGGAGGCAGAATGTCGCTTGAAAACATTCATCGAGCAATCAAGTCAAGCTTGGGCGGCTTGGGTTACGAAGTGTGCGTTGGGATGCGTAATGCGGGAACGCCTACTCCTTGCATCGTCTACGAACTTAACAGCGCGGAATGTGCCGTGCGGATGACAGGTGTCATGACTGGATTGCAGCATTGGACGATCGAGGTAGAGGTGGCGTGTGTCGCCGACACGGTCGAATCGGTAACTCAAATGGTCGACGCCGTGATGAGCGAATGGCAAAACGGACCAATCAACAACACGACTTTTAATTGCTCGCTTGTCATCTCCTCGTTCTCGGTGGCGTTCACCGCAGAAACTCCGGACGACGGCCAGCAGGATGCAGAACGAATCGGCACGATCAGCATGACGCTGCTCGTCCAGGAGGATTGATATGGCACTCATCGCAGGCTACGGCGGCGCAGTCACGCTCAACTTTCAGAGCAGTTCTGCGGTCACATTCCCCGTCCGAAATATCGCTATCAACTTCGAGCGGTCGAGCATCGACACCACGCAGCTCTCTGATTTCCGCGAGAAGCGAGCGCCCGGGCGCGTCCGTCGCACGGCGACGTTTGACATGATGGCGCAGAACAGCAGCTCGGATGACGCATTGAGGCTGCACATGTTCCCGACCACGCTGGCCGAGGCTGTTGGGCGCAGCGTGGCATTGTCGTTCACCGACCAAGGCTCGATTGCCTACACCATCACCGGGCACCTGACCTCGGCGTCCCGTTCCGATGACGGCACCGGCCCGGGCATGTGGTCTCTCACCCTGGAAGAAGCCTGATGCCCTTTGACCTCACGAAGATTGCCGCTCGCCAGCGCACCGTCGAGATCGACGGCGTCGGCCCGGTCGTGTTCCGCGAGCCGACCCTAGCGGACTACACGCGGTCCCAGGTCGATCCGTACTGGTGGGGATCCTGCATCTCTTGCCCGGACGGATCGCCTTTCGTGGTGTCGAATGCCGACCTCGGCACGGTGCGCGCTGACGTGGCTGGGCGCCTCTTGGAGGAGGTCAACCGGCCACGCCCTACGGAGCCGGCACCCGCCGGCTGTGGAGAATCGCCAGCCCGGAGCAACGCATGATGATGCCCGTCGCCCTGGCACGGCTTGAGATGACCACCGAGGAACGGTGCGAGCACCTCCTCGGGGTGATCGCTTGCACGCTCACCGGAAAGCGCCCGCACGACTTCATGCCGTGGGTCCGCTCCGGCCTGGACGAGTTTGCACGGGAGGTGGGCCGTGGCTGACAAATCGATGAAGGCAGTCATTCGGGCCGAGGTCGACCCGTCGGGCGTGGTGAAGGGCGTCGCCGCAGCGAACCGCGAGCTGCAGAAGCTCAACGCCACCAGCGCCAAGGCGGCGCTGGCGAGCGGCATCAGCGCCACGATTGACGCCGGTGAGGTGGCCTTCGGTGCCATCCGTTCCGCAGTCAGCGCCTTGGACAAGCGAGCCGATGATCTGACCAAGATCACGACCACGTTTAATGTGGATGCAGCAAATGCTGCAACGCAGTCGGAGATCGAGAAGTACGCCAGAAACAAGCGGATCGCCGACGCGCTGGCGCCGGGCGTGATTCAGGGCATCAAGAATCAAGACATCATCGCCAACCGCGAAGCCGCCAACATCGTTGCGAATGGCGCCGCGATTGGGCAGGGGATCGCCAACATCCAAGGCATCTCGGCGGGTGGACAAGCTGCAGTCAATCAGGGACTGGATGTCGGTCTCCAGGGCGCTGGGTCAACCACGCTTGACGAAATCCGCAACATGCTCGGCAAGTTCTCTGGCTGGATGAGAGGGCAACCGTAATGGGAACGTGGTCTTACATTGAAACGGCGGACAGCAGGATCTATTCGCTTACGTCGCCCGGCAACGAGCATTCGGTGGACCTCGTCTACCAAGTGACTTGGACGCCAGCGAGCGGCGGCGACGCCTACCCCGGCGACGGCGGCATCTTTACCAGCGGCATTCCGCGGGTGCGGGAGCGCCTTCCGGCAGGTATCTATGGCCAAAACAATTTCCTGAAAACCTACGTCTGCCGTTCGGTCGAGAGCGCACCGGTGCGCGAGGGCACATACGTATTCCGCGTGACGTGCCGTTTCGGCTCCTTCGGCGCAACCGGCGACTTTGGCTACTGCCAAGTCACCCGGTCGAGCTCCATCCGCCAGGCGCAGATGTGGCGCATGGGCGCGGCTTTCCCGAGCAATTACGACGCTGCGTGGCCCGTGTCGGCTGACATCGGCGGAAGCAAGGTCGACCTGCGCGGCAATCCAAAGACCTACGAGGTGCCGCAACAGAACATCACGGTTGAGGTGCTGTGGGACCGCACCGCCTTTTCCGGCCAAGGTGAGCCGCCGTGGTCTACGTGGTCTGGCTATGTCGGTCAGCGCAACAGCGCGACCTTGCTTGGAGCGGACATCGGTCAGCTGCTTTATCGAGGCTTCCAGTCCGCACCGCTTCAGGAGTGGTACAAGATCCAGCACAACTTCGTTTGGGACGCCTGGGGGCACCTTGAGCAATTTGGAATCCCGCTGCCGACTGGAATGCCCCAATGCACTAGCGGCACCAGCGTGCTCGGCGTGACCATCCTCCAGGCCGACAAGATCGGCTGGATGCAGAAGTACCCAACGAAGTCGTCGATTGGTTCCGTACTGACGAGCGCCCAGTTGTCCGAGCTCACGAACCCTGTCCCGGCGTTCCCCTGATGGCCTACAACGCTCCCAACTTCACGCAGGGATTGCCGGGCGGTGCAAACCGCGTGGTGCTGCGCGATTGGACGCAGAGCGCCAGCACGGTCGGCGCCAACATGGACGGCATCATGTGGGCTACGGCCAACGTCAACGCGCCGCAGTACTCGCCTTCGGCATTGTGCGAGATCGTGTCTGCGGCGCCTATTGACCAGGCGTCCAACCGGTGGACGTACACCATCAAGATCTGGCATCCGACGCCGCTGACCGGTTCCGGAGTGACCGTGCCCCGGGACTACACGTTCGACTACACCAACTGCATCAACCTCCGAGAGTGGCACAACACCTCGACCATTGTCGATGGCATGGACATCACCAGCCCGCCGTCCACCATCGGCCCGGTTGGTAGCCGGTACACGTCCGGCGCCTGGACGACCTCCGAGCTGCTCGCCAAGGTCGAGGTGCACGTGGCCTACAACACCGCTGGCGGGGCGTTTGCGTACTTTGACCGACCGAACCCAATCAGGTGCACCTAATGGCAATTGGCGACAACAACCTTCAGCTCGCGTCCGGCATTGATCCGCAGGTGATGGTGCCCGGCGAGGTCTACGAACTCGCGTTCCACGTGCACAACGGGGCAGGGCAGAACTTCTCCTGGACAAACTTCACGCCCAAGATGCGCGTGGACGTGGGCACGTTGAGCACGACATTTACGGGCACGGTGGTGAGCGCGGGAGGCGGCACCGCTGGCTTCTCGCTGACCGCCGTGCAGACCGCGACCTTCGCGTCCAATGCCTGGGGACGCATCGTGCTGTACGCGGATCCGAACACCGGCAGCGAGAACCTGCATATCGCGACCATTGATCTTCGCACGACCAACGAGGTAATCCCGTGATTCAGAACATGATGCGTAAGGCGATGGTCGCCGGTGAGGGCGCAACGCTCGCCATTGATTTCTCCACTGGCACGCTTCCGAGTGGGATGACGTTCACTCGCGGCACAAGCGGAACGTACATCAACAATTCAGGCTTTTTGTCGCTTGCGGTCGCCAACACAGCACGTTTCGATTACACGGGCGGGAGTTTTCGCGGTCTGCTTGTTGAAGCAGAGGCGACAAATTTGCTCACCTACTCCGAGGCGTTCACGCCTAGTTGGACAGATTCAAGCATCACGAGAAACTCGACAGGCGCCACCAGCCCGAGAAACTTTGCCGAAGCCCTGCAAGTCACGGCCTCCGCCGGCAACGCGACGATCATCCGGAGCGCTGCTGTTGGTACTTCCGCCCAGCGGACTTTCAGCATTTGGCTGCGACGTAATTCCGGTACCGGAAACGTTCAATACACGTTGGACAACGGTGCATCCTGGACAACGCAGGCGATCACTTCCACTTGGACGAGATACATCTTTCCGGCGACTACCGCCAACCATCAGGTCGGAATCCAAATTGTTACCAGCGGGGACAGCATCGAACTGTTTGGCGCTCAACTTGAAACCGGATCCGGTGCGTCGAGTTACATCAATACGATTGCCAGCCAGGTAAACCGTCAGGCTGACTTTGCGGTCATCTCGGATTTGACAGCTGTCGGATTCAACACGGCTGGTGGTTCGTTGATCATGCGTGGATACCAGACCAAACTCTCTTCCGGCTCGTACCCGGCGTTGGCTGGGTTCCTTGATTCCAGCGACGTTGACGTGTTTGGAATACGGAACGATGTCGCGGGTGCAGTCATGTTTGGTCGATTTGCCGGCACATCGACTAGTGCGGAAGCAAATCGCACCATCACGAACAACGCGGCTTACGCGTTCGGTATGTCGGTGAACCCGGCGCTGACTAGCAGTGCAATCATCGTTTCCATGAATGGATCATCGACTACGGCAAACAAATCCGGAACTGCTACGGCAATCACCACGCCGACCAAGTTTGTGCTGACGAGGCCCGGTTACGGGCTTTACATCAATTGCGGCGCGATCGCCAGCATCAACTACTTCCCGACCATCAAGACCGCCGCTGAACTCAACACCCTGACCACATGAACGACTACCTCCTCCGAGCTGACAGCCAATCCGAGATGGACGACGCATTGATTGCGGCGGGAGTCGCCCACGAGGTCGCCGACCAAGGCGGCAAGGTGTTGGTGCTTCCCGTCGATGGAATCTGCATCGATCGCATCGGATCAATCCTGCCCGATGTGCGCTACCACGTGAACCTTCGCTCCGTGTCTGCTTTGACAACGGCCCAGTTGGCCGATTTGCCAACCTTCTCGCCGGTGCCGACTGTCCCGTATCGGGTATTTGCATGATGCGAGTGATCGCTGTCATCCTCGCGCTATCGCTCGCCGGTTGCACCAACCACACGGCAGCGATTGCGCATTCGGCCATCGACGCCCGCCAGGCGGTGGGCGCGGCGATCGTCCACATGGACGCGGCCCGCGAGGAGCTGGACGGATTGCAGACGTCCATCGAGGCCGTGCAGGAACACGTCGCATTTGTGAGCGACGAGGAGCCTGGCATTTTCAGCACGCTCAAATACGTGTCCGTCGCCGGGGTCGTGATCGGCGCGTTTGCCCTGGTCTACACAATCAAAAATTGGAAGCTCGTATGAACCTCGCACCCTGGCAATACACGCTCTGGCTGGTGGGCCTGATGGCCATCACCTTCGCCTCCGGTTGTTCCATCGGTCTCACCTTCGCACGTAAGCAGAAAGCGAAACCCCATGCTCGGAAGCGTTGAAAGTCTCCTCGGCTCAATTTCATTTGCCATCGCCCTCGGGCTGACCGGGCTAATTGCCGGATTTATCGTGTGCCGCAAGGGCAAGGCGAAGGAGTGAGCCGCCGCCGTTGCTGTTGCATCCCGCAGGGCGAAGCGTATTGCTTCTGCTTTGATGTCAACGCGACGCACGCGCAGTTCTGCACGCTCCAAAATGACATCGTCAACTGCAGCTTTACCGCGGTTGGCTGCGACGATCCGGTGCCGTCGTGGTACGTGGTCAACAACTACCGATCATCAATTGGTCCGCTCGGGCCGCAGCAGTTTGTGGTAGCGAGTGAACCGCCCACGCCACAGCCATGCGACTGCCGTACAAACTGGTGCAAGTCGGTCTACACATGGACCAATCCTGACAATTCGTTCAAGCGTCAACTGTGCTTTACGCTGGGATGCGGACCGGGCGCCATCCCGCAAAGCAGCTCGACGGGAAACATCAGCGTCGTACGATTCGACGCTCCCAATTGCCCTGGCAGTGCATATTGCGGCTGCTGCGGAACTCAAACGGACATCGTCCGCATCACGTACGAAGCGGAAATTCCGGCAGCAACTGTAAACGGCGAATGCGGGGCCGTTACCTACACTTACGCTGGCGGCGCCGGCGGATTTGGTGGCGGCGCTTGGTTCACTCGATTTACGGCGTATTACTGCTGGGTGTGGGGCGGTAGCCAGAACCCCACGCCGTGCAAATTGGTGCTGACAAGGATTGACATGACAACTCCCAACGCGCCGCAGAGCTCAAACGGTGACGTTTGCGGCGCTACTGAATTTGGCGGTCCATGCGAAACGCAGTACGACACGTGCAGCGTCCCGGCAAGTTCGTGGTGCGCCCCATTCACGGGCGACGGTGCAATCGTCTACGGCCTGGCGGGATCCCCGCCGATGACCCTCGACTGCCGGAGCTGCGAATGTCCGTAGGCCCAAAGGTGATGACCGTCGGCCTGGGCGACGTCGTGGCCGGTGCCGCCAAGGCGGTCGGCGTGAAGCCGTCCCCAGGCTGCGGCTGCGAGAAGCGGCGCGAGGCGCTGAACCGCGCCACGCCCAAGGTCGTCGGGCGACTGCTTGACGCTCTCCGTAGTTACTGGTCGAAGTGGTGAAATAAGGGAAACTTTCCCTTGGGGGTTTCCGCTGATCCTGTTACGGTCGGCGGAAATGGCAAAAAGGCCCACGAAGCAGCGGGTTGAGTCCCAAGGGAAGCCGGTCCTTTTGCGCGAAATCGACGCGAGGACGCGACGCGCCATGAGCAGGAAAGAGAACGCCAGAGAGGAATGGTGGATGGTTCGGAACGACGGCGACCCGAAGGGCGTCTGGTCGTTTACACTCGATCCGTACGCAAGTCCTTGGGACTGGAAGGTTAAGATCGGTGCCAATAAGCACCACGTAGAACGTCGGATAGCCGTCGCAAAGCGGGATGCCGAAAACAAGGGAAAACTACTGGCAATTCGGGCGCTCGTCCATAAGATACGGTCTGCGCCGAAATGAGACATCAGTCACAGATGCCAGAGGTCTCGATAACGCTGCTTTACAGAACACGCATAGCGTGGCCTCGTTTGTGACCGTTTCGGCGCCTTTGAGAGGCGCACCATGTCAGAGAGAGCGATTGAGAGGACTGCACCGCGTTCTTATGGGAAGACGGCCAACAGCATTCAGGTCCGGGTCGATCTGGACCTTATGGACCGGGTTGCCCGAGTAGCCGCGAAGAACAAGCGAACCATCCGGGGCCAGGTCGAGCTGTTCATCGAGGAGGGCCTCGCGGCCAATCCCCGCCTGGAGACTCGCCGGGAAGGCGGTGCAGCGTGAGCGACCTCCTTGCACCGCAGGATCGGGTGAAGCAGAACGAGCAACTCGTTCGCGCCCTGGGGACCATCGTCAAACAGAACTACGTGATCCGGGTCCAGGGTCGCGAGTATCTCACCGTCGCCGGGGCGCAAGCAATCGCCTCGGGCATGGGGCTGACCACTACGACGGAACAGCTCCGCCACGTCCCGGCGACGGATGGGATGACCGGCTACTGGGAGGCCACGTCGACCGTGGTCGACCAGCGCGGCGTCGTGCTCGGGCGCGGCGTCGGCTGCGTGTTCGATGACGAGAAGCCGTGGAACACCCGCCCGCAGTTTGCGCGACAGATGATGGCACAAACCCGCGCTACTGGTCGCGCCCTTAAGGGCGTGATGGGCTGGGCGTTCGCGCTGCTTGGCACCGCGTCGAGCCTTCACGAGGAGATGCCCGAGGAAGCCGCTACGACGCCGCAGGACGGCACGGAGGGCGTTCGACGCCTTCCGGCCCGTCCGAGCGCACCGAAGGCCTCCAAAGGCGATCCCGTGGCGCTACGCGAAGTTCGCGGAGTTTGTGCGGAGGTCGAGTGCAAGGTGAGCAAGGCCGGTACGAAGTACTGGCGCATCGGCATCGAGGCTGGCGAGGCCACCGAGTGGTTCACCAGCTTCAAGCCGATCCCCGAGCTCGCCGGTCGGCTGCTACTCCTGAAGCTTGTGCCACACAAGGACGGCGTCCTGGTGGAGGACTGCATTGACATGGAGGTGGAGTGATGGCAAAGCATCACCCAGGTGAGATCTTCGCCTTGGGCGGCTCGCTGACGCCCACCGAGAAGCTCGTTGCGATTGCCCTTGCCGATTACGGCGAGCGGATCCATCCCAGCCAGGCGCATATCGCCATGAAGACGGGGCTGCACCTCGACACCGTAAGTGCCACTATTTGCTCGCTGCGCGGCAAGGGCATCATCGAGACTTACGGCAGCGGAAAGGCGCTGACGTACCGGCTTGACCTCCGGTCTAGGACCGGAGGTACCTCCGGCTTTAAACCGGAGCACCTCCGGTCTACGACCGGAGCACCTCCGGTTTTAAACCGGAGGGATCCTATACACCAAAGAACCACCAAAGAACCACCAGCGGCTGACGCCGCGAATGGGGGGGTGGTTTCACCCTGGGATGGGATCGATCCGGAAGACGTAACCAAGATCCGGCGCTGGTGCCCGCGTGACACCGACACGCTCTGTGAGGCGCAGCGTCGCGTCACGCTCCGCAAGCTCGCCGACCTCGGCATCCGCGTCACCGACCACGCCAGGTGGTGGCGACGCCTGGGCGAGCGGTGGGGGCAGATCGGCGTCCCGCCGTACGACCAGTTGGCGCTGGAGCTTCAGTCGATTGGACCCGACGTGCGAGACCGTGTCTCGGTGCTCGCCTTTCGCCTTGGACTTGGGAGGGTGGCAGCATGATCGAGATCCCAAAGACGATTCGTGAGCCCTGGGAGCGCAAGCTCAAGCGCGCCCAGCGCAGCATCTCGATTGGGTCGATTCCGGTCGACGTGGTCGAGGAACTGATTGGCATGATTGTGTCGCAGCACGAAGAACTGCGCGAACAGGACCGCAAATGGCGCGAGCGCGAGCGGTTTCTTGAGCAGACGATCGTGCGGTGCGGCGGCGGCTTCGACAAGCGCGGCCTCGAAGGTGAACCAAGAGGCCTCATGGTGAAGCATGGAATCCACACCGTGGTGGAGGACAGCAAATGACCGACCGAGATCACATGGCTGCAGCAATGCTTCAGGTTGTCTTCAACACGTCTGCCATCTGGAGTCCGTGTCAGCACGATCAAGAGTGGTATTGGGACGATATGTCGTCGGCGGCGGAAGTCGCCTATCGGCTTGCCGACGCCATGCTCAAAGCGCGCGATGCAACCAAACCAGGGAAGGAAGAACCATGATCGATCCGAGTGGCGTCGGCGCGGGTGCCCGTGGTCGTTCCACGGGCGCCCGAAGCCGCCGTAAAGGCGCTGTAGGCGAAGCGGAGGCCGCGGCTGCCCTCGGGGCCGTCCTTGGCAAGCCGTGGCGCAGAACGGCACAGCGCTGGGGCAAAGCCAAAGCGGACATCGAGCCCTGCGACGGGGGCGTTGGCGTCCATGTCGAGGTGAAGCGTGTTGGTTCACTCCTGAAGCGATGGTCGTGCGCGGTGCAAGAGCACCCGCTGATCCTTGGCGGGGAGCTGTACTGCTGCTCCATCGACAACCTGGTGCTCATGCTCGACCAGGTGGAGATCCCTCGCGTGTGCGCCAAGAGCTCGACCGTGATGCGCTACATGGCGCAAGCGGTGCGCGACGCCGAGGATGGCCTAGTGCCGATGGTCATGTGCCGAATGGATCACGCGCCCTGGCTTGTCTGCTGGCGCTACGACGATGATGACCGGCTAACTGCTGCCCTGCGGGAGGCAATGAAGTGAGGCGCTTCCGTTACGAGGGTGGGCTCGGCAAGGCCATCAGCATGATCAACACTACGCGGTCGCGTGGTGGCTCATGGACGCGCAAGGCCAAGCAGCACAAGGCAATCGAGATCAGTTGCCGCAAGTGCGGCAGCATCGTGGGGCTGGAGTGCGATCACATCGTGCCGCTGCACCGTGGTGGAACCAACGACGCATCCAACCTCCAGAGCTTGTGCAAGGAATGCCATGCCGCTAAAACAGCGTCCGAAGCAAACCAGCGGTGATCCCCCCCCATCGGGGCCGAGGGGGGCAGGTTCCCGGGGGCACCGCGCTTTGGGGAACTCAAAAACCGACACGCGCCGCAAGCATCGGCCCAAGCCACCTTTATGCGCCGAGCAAGCGGACGCCTATGCCCGTGGGGTGGTCGATGGAACGCTTGTCGCCAATGCTCGCGTGCGCGATTCGTGCCGCCGGTACTTGGCCGAGCGCCTCGATCCGGCGGCGGCGTCGGTTTGGTGGGACGAGCAGCTGGCCGACAGCGCCCGCGACTTTGCCCTGAAGTGCGGGCAGGGCGCGGAAGCTGGGGCAGGGGAGCCGCTGGTGTGGTTGCCCTGGCAATGCTTGGTCGCCATGATCTTGCTCGCCCGCCGGCGCGTGGTGAACGGCACCAAGACGGATACCCCCGCTACCAAGGCGCTGCTGCTGGTTGTGTCACGCGGCGCAGGGAAGACCGAGTTTGCGGCGTCGATGATCATGGCCGCGATGCGCGACCAGGAAACGCGCCTTGAGTTTGCGTCGGTCGCTCCGGACGGTCGCCTAGCGCAGAAGACCTTCGAGCGGATGCAGACGATGAGTCAGACGCTCGACGCGAAGGAATGGAAGGCGACCGGCGGCAGCACCCCGGCGCACCCCGGCAGGGTGAAGCACGGCGGCAACCGGTACATTTCGCTTCCCTGCACGGACAAGGCGCTCGACGGTCTCACGACCCGCCTGGTGGTGGCCGACGAGGTGGCTCGCATGGAATCGGCGTTCGGTCGCCTCCTTACCGGCTTGGCGAAATTCGCGACCAGCCAAACCCTGCTGATCACGACGCCTGACCCGGAGCAGAAGACGAGGCCAATCTGGGGGTACTGGGACGCTTGCGAGCGGGCAATCAACGACGGAACGCCGTATCCGCCGGGCTGGTGGCCGCTGCTCTACGGGCTCGACCAGGACGATCAAGCCGCCGACCCGAAGGCGTGGCCGAAGGCAAACCCGTCGCTCGGCGTAATTGTCGACCCGGCGCAGCTCGAGCTGGCCGCTAGGACGATGCTCGAGAGCGGCGACCCGGCGCAGATAGCCGAGTTTGAAACGCAACTCGCGTGCCGCTACCACGAACTGGCGACCACCGACGTGGACCTCGGGGTGCTCGAGCGGCAGATGCAGGAAACGGATTGGTCTCGCCTCGCCGGCGCGCCAGCCGTCATCGGCATCGACCTTTCCCGCGGCGGCTACGGGGCGCAGCTCGACCTGACTTCGATCTGCCTGATGGTCGTCGACGGCAACGTGATCCGCGCCCGAAACATCTCCTGGTGGGCCGGGACCGACATTCAGCTCGACGAGCGGCGCTGCAAGAACCCGCTGGGCGCGTGGGTGGAGCAGGGTTTCCTGCGCCGGATGCCTGGCGAATGGCACGACATGGCCGTCGTAGAAGCCGAAATCGAGTCGCTCATGGCCCGCTACGACGTGCGAAAGATCGGCGTCGACCCGCACCCGGCCCAGGCACGCGACATCAAACGGTGGGCAGATCGCGGCTGGCCGATCATTCCGGTTGACCAATCGATCCGCACGATGGCGCCCGCGTGGAAGTTGTGGGGCGACTTGCTCAAATCGAAGCAACTCATCTACGAACCGGACCCCGTGCTCCGCTCGGCGCTAAACGCAGTGCGCTTGATCCGCGACAACGTCGGCAACACGCGCCCCGTCAAGGGGCGAAGCAAC